>ERZ1026868.1663-NODE-1663-length-11208-cov-4.537344_pt1 | contig 11208 bp, 13 predicted proteins | sample MGYA00380164_ERZ1026868 | MGnify/ENA primary metagenome ERZ1026868 (study PRJEB33269, sample SAMEA4719800) | human gut metagenome | biome: human-associated habitat; feature: organic feature; material: feces | place: Cameroon | collected 2013-10 ... | reverse complement strand
CCGAAATGGAAGTTACCGACGAGGTCTTTGAGGGTTCCCAGTCTCGTGTTTTTGATGAAGCCGAGAATCGCATGCATTCTATCAAGGCCGTTGTTTTGGCTACCCTTCGTTAATGGTGCACCATGAAGAATATTGGTTACTACAATGGAGAGACCGGCCTGCTAGAAGAGCTGAAGGTTCCTTTTCTTGATCGAGTGAGCTTTTATGGCGACGGAGTCTACGATGCCACTATGGCCCTTGATGGGGTTGTGGTATTTGTCGAAGATCATATAGATCGATTCTTCAATAGCTGTGCCAATATGGAGATCGATCCTGGTATTGGGCGGGAGGATCTTTCGCGTCTTCTTACCGACCTGGTTGCGAAAGTTGATGGCTCATATCATTTCGTTTATTGGCAGGTAACTCGCGGCACCGCCCATCGCAGCCATCCATTTCCAGAGGGAAACGCTAATTTATGGGTGATGGTAGAACCAGAGGAAAAGAACCTCCAGCCTGCACCGATTCAGCTTCTGACGGTTGAAGATACGCGTTTTTTCCATTGCAATACTAAAACGCTTAATCTTCTGCCCAATGTTGTGGCGGCGCAGCATGCCAAGGAAGCAGGATGTGCGGAAGCGGTGTTCATTCGCGATGGTTTTGTAACGGAATGCGCCCATAGCAATGTGCATATCCTGAAAGATGGGGTTTTCGTAACGCATCAGGCGGACAACCTCATTCTTCCTGGCATAGCACGCAAACATATTATCTCTGCTTGCGAAAGGCTGGGTGTGCCGGTTGAAGAGCGCTCCTTTACCAAAGCGGAGCTTATGAATGCTGATGAGGTTATTGTCTCTGCGTCGTCTGAGCCCGGTGGGGTATTGGCGAATAGGATTGATGACATCCCTGTTGGAGGGCGCGCTGCGGAGCTGTTCAATCAGATACAAAATGAAGCGGTGCGTGAGTTCGAAGCGTACGTTGAAGCGCGTCGTGCATAACGATGGTACAATAAAGCACGCTGCCAATTTGACGGTGGCGTGCTTTTGTTTTTCCAGGGAGTACAGCGCTCCTTTGGCGTAGTGCATAAGGAAGGTAAGGTTCCATGACCATTCGCGAATCGCTTGAGTCGGTGTTGTATCAGGCCCTTAAGGCTGCCGTTGAGGCAGGGGAGTTGCCCCTGAACGAAATTCCACAGCCTTCTCTTGAGCGTCCACGCGAAGAGGGCCACGGGGACTGGGCTTGCACCATAGCTATGCGATTGGCGAAGGCTGCCCATATGAACCCCCGTGCCATCGCTCAAGCAATTGTTAATCACTTGCCCGAGAATAATCTTGTCGAATCGTTCGAGATTGCAGGTCCCGGTTTCATTAATCTGACCCTAACGAATGCTTCGTTTCAAGCGGTTGTTTCCGAGGCGCGTCAGCAGGGTTCCGATTTTGGTAAGTCCGAGCTCTCTGAGCCCTGCAAAGTGAATCTTGAGTATGTTTCTGCCAATCCTACCGGCCCTATGCACGTCGGACATGGTCGATGGGCTGCTCTTGGCGATGCTATTGCTCGCGTTATGCGTCATGCCGGCTACTCTGTCGATGAGGAATTCTATATCAACGACCAGGGCAACCAGATGAATGTATTCGGCAATTCTGTCGTAGTTCGTTATCAGCAGCTGCTGGGGCAGGATGTTGAAATGCCAGAGGCTTGCTATGGCGGTGCCTACATTAAAGATATCGCCCAGGCAATTATCGATGCGGATGGCGACAAATGGCTTGATGCGGATGAAGACGAACGTCTTGTTAACTTCCGTGAGCGCGGCTATGCCATGATGCTTGATTCCGTAAAGAATACGCTTTCTACTTTCGGGAATAACTTCGATACGTGGTTCAGCGAGCGCTCTCTGTTTGTAGCTGATGAAAATGGCGAAACCAAGCAACAGCGTGCCTTTGATGTGATGAACGAAAAAGGTTTGTTATTTGAGGCAGAAGGGGCAACGTTCTTCCGCTCCACCGATTACGGAGACGACAAGGACCGCGTTCTCGTGAAGGCAAACGGTGATCTTACCTATTTCATGAGCGATGTTGCCTATCACTATGACAAGATGCAGCGCGGTTACGATCATCTGATTGATATCTGGGGCGCGGATCACCATGGCTATATTCAACGCTGTAAGGCCATGATGGCTGCTTGGGGTTACCCTGATGCCCTAGAGGTGGTTCTTGGTCAGTTGGTCAATCTTTTGCGTGACGGCGAACCTGTCCGTATGTCCAAGCGAACTGGAGAAATGGTCACCTTCCAGGAGCTTATCGATGAGGTTGGCGTAGATGCCACCCGTTATTTGATGCTTTCGAAGTCAGCCGATCAGGCAATTGACTTCGATATCGAAGTGGCTAAGAAACAGGATTCTTCTAATCCCGTTTACTATGTGCAGTATGCACATGCTCGAATTTGCTCTATTTTGCGTAAGGCTGGCGAGGCTCGCGGCATGAATGTCGAGAGCGCCGGCATCGAAGAAATCGTTGCTGAGTTGGGCTTGGATGGCATTGATCTTTCACCGCTTGCCCATGAATCTGAACTTGCACTCATGCGCAAGATGGCTGATTTCTCAGATTTGGTTTCTGGTGCTGCCCGAGATCGAGCCCCGTTCCGCCTTACTCACTACGCTCAGGAACTGGCAGGTCTTTTCCACTCGTTCTACGGTAATTGCCACGTATTGGGGGAAGAGGAGTGCGTGGAGAAGGCTCGTCTTGCCTTGGTTGATTCGGCTCGTATCGTTTTGGCATTGTCTTTGGACCTTCTCGGAGTTTCTGCTCCCGAGCGAATGTAAACGCTGCCAATTATTATTCTTTCAGGAGACGCCCTACGGGGCGTTTCCTTTATTTGGAGTAGTTTGCGGAGCCGCTTGCCGAGGTTTCTGTTAGCTTCCCCATTCAGTATGTTTCTACCGTGTTACAGAAATATTGCGATAGCTTTGTATCGTTGTTTCGGAATTATTATTGAACACGTTGAGTTTCTACAAAGGAGGTCCTATGAGCTACGTTGACTCCGTCATCGAGCAGGTAAAGGCCAAGAACGCAAACGAGCCCGAGTTTATTCAGGCTGTTACCGAGGTTCTTACGTCTTTGAAGCCCGTCATCGACGCGAATCCCGAGTATGAGAAGGCAGGTCTGCTTGAGCGAATCGTAGAGCCCGAGCGCGTTATTATGTTCCGCGTGCCTTGGGTTGATGATTCGGGCAAGGTACAGGTTAACCGCGGTTTCCGCGTGCAGTTCAATAGCTGCCTTGGACCTTACAAGGGCGGTCTTCGTCTCCATCCCTCAGTAAACCTGGGCATTATCAAGTTCCTTGGCTTTGAGCAGATCTTCAAGAACAGCCTTACCACGCTTCCTATGGGCGGCGGCAAGGGTGGATCTGACTTCGATCCCAAGGGCAAGTCCGACGCAGAGGTTATGCGTTTCTGCCAGTCTTTCATGACTGAACTTTGCAAGCATGTTGGTGCTGATACCGACGTTCCTGCTGGTGATATCGGAACTGGTGCTCGCGAGATTGGTTATATGTTCGGCCAGTACAAGCGTATTCGCAATGTTTGGGAAGGCGTTCTCACTGGCAAGGGTCTGTCCTATGGCGGTTCCTTGGCACGTACCGAAGCTACCGGCTATGGCCTGATTTATTTTGTACAGGAATACCTCAAGGGTAAGGGTGACTCTTTCGAGGGCAAGACTGTTGCAATTTCTGGCTCCGGCAATGTTGCAATCTACGCAACTGAAAAGGCCCAGCAGCTTGGCGCTAAGGTTGTTACGCTTTCCGACTCCACGGGTTGGATTTACGACGCGAACGGCATCGACCTTGATCTGGTAAAGCAGATCAAGGAGGTAGAGCGCGGTCGCATTTCTGAATACGCCAAGCGTCGCGAAGGCGTTGAATATCATGAGGGTCGAGGTGTTTGGACCGTTAAGGTTGACATTGCCCTTCCTTGCGCAACCCAGAACGAATTGTTCATTGAGGATGCAAAGACGCTTGTCGCCAACGGCTGCCAGATCGTTGCCGAGGGTGCAAACATGCCTACCACTATGGATGCAACCCAGTACCTTCAGGAAAATGGTGTGGTGTTTATGCCTGGTAAGGCTGCAAATGCTGGTGGCGTTGCAACTTCTGGTCTCGAGATGTCACAGAATTCCGAGCGTCTTTCTTGGTCCTTCGAGGAGGTCGACGCTAAGCTTCAGGGAATCATGGTTAACATTTTCCATGCTGCCGATGATGCTGCTCGTGAATACGGCGTAGAGGGCGACTATGTAGCTGGCGCAAATATCGCTGGCTTCAAGAAGCTTGCTGACGCAATGCTCGCTCAGGGTATCGTTTAAGCTCTGCCTGTTTCCTCGATTCAGGGTTTATGGCAACAAAAGGGAAGCTCGATCGAGCTTCCCTTTTTATTTGCAGCAATTTGGAGCGAGAATCGCTAATTGTTTTGGGTGGAGAGCGATATCGTATTCTGTGGAGAGAAACTCTTCGCCGTCAATCTGGGTTGGGATTTCTGAATGAAGCGCCAAATGGGCTCTGCGCGCCTTTGCAAAGGTGAGGTTGGGGTGCTTAGTGTGATTTCCATTTTTGGCCTTCAGAAGCAGCCTTATAGCTTCTGAGGCGGATAGCGTAGGGGTTGCGAAGCAGATATCAAACAACCCGTCGGTAAGGCTTGCTTTGGGACATATTTTGAACCCTCCTCCGTAACTCACGCCATTTTGTATGGCCAAGAGGTAGAAGCCAAGCTGCTGCGGTTCATTGTCATCAAGGGTCAGTGTTGCCTGCCTGATTTCGCGGTGATTGACAAGTTGATCGATTCCGCATTGAAGGTAAAGACTTGTGCCTGTGCGTTTGGTTTTCTTTCGCAGATCTGCAGTCCCTAAGGCAATGGCGGCATCGAGGCCGAATGAAAGGGTCTCTAGGAACCAGACATCGTTAGCGCGCCCTACGTCGATCGTTGTCGGGGTCAGTGCTAATGATTCTATTTGCTTGAGCGACTCATTTGGCTTTCGGCTCATTCCGATGGTTCGAGCAAAGTCGTCACCATTGCCGCAGGGGATAAGAGCGAGCGTTGGGCGTTGGTTGATCGGAAGGCTCATGAGCCCATTCGCTACTTCGTTTATTAGCCCGTCTCCGCCGAGCGCAACTACTGTATCGTAATGAGCTCCTTCGTGCTGTGCGATTTGCGTTGCGTCTTTGGGTCCCACGGTGTAACGGAACGTCTGTCTCATAGGTTGAGATTGGCGTTTTTGAATCCGATCGAAAACGAGTGCTGCATGCGCTGCGACTTCGGCAGCTTTGCCGCTGCGTGCTGCTGGATTAACTATGACGAGCGTTCTTCCGAACATCATGCCTCCTTTTGCTTCAATAGCATTATGAGCTACTGCTCTTATCTGCGCTAATAGCTAGACGCGATAGATTGAGATTGTCGCTGCCCCAGTTTTTTTCAAAAAAGGGGTTGCACGTTTTTTGGAATCCTGTATAGTACTTACCTGCGCCTACGGTGGGTATAGTTCAGTTGGCTAGAATGCCAGATTGTGGCTCTGGAGGTCGTCGGTTCGAGTCCGATTACCCACCCCAGCGCAACCTTGATAATTCGCATCAGTGATGCATAATAGATAGCCGTTGAAATACACGGCATTTCTCATGGACCGTTAGCTTAGTTGGTAGAGCAGGGGACTCTTAATCCCAAGGTCCGGGGTTCGAGTCCCCGACGGTCCACCATTTGAGATTTTTCACGTTCTTATTGAACGTTTCCATGGACCGTTAGCTTAGTTGGTAGAGCAGGGGACTCTTAATCCCAAGGTCCGGGGTTCGAGTCCCCGACGGTCCACCATTGATTCTGTAGGCGAACACCTTTTCATCTGGGTGTTCGCTTTTTTTGTTGGCATGAAATTATTGCCGTGATGGTCGAATGTGAAGTAGATATGGCCTTCCTGACCATCGAACTCTATGAACCTTACGAATCTATCTATGATCTTCTTCGTATCGTTTTCCTTGGCTATAAGGCCAATCCATTCCTCAAGATCTTCTTGGCTTATGTTCTCGCAGCTAGATACCGCCTCTGCTTGGGCTAGATCTTCCTCTAAGGCTGCCTTTCGGGTTTTTAGGTCTGCTATGCGTTCTTTGCCGCCAGGAGGGGCGCAGCCGTCTTCTATGGCTTTCCAGATGCGTTCAAAGGCTGCATCAATCTTGCTAATTTCCTTGCGGAGGCGTTTTGCCTCTATTTCATGTGCGCCGTTGCTGCTTTCGCCGAAGACTGCCATGGCATCGGCTAGCTGTTCTTTGAAATGCTTTCCCTTTGTTGCTTCGAACACGGCATCACATGCCCACGCTTCAATCAAACCGCTGCGGAACGCGCGGCGGCAGCTGGGGCAGCGGTAGTAGAAATAGCGCGTGCCGGATTTCGAGGTGCCGCATGTGCCGGAATAGTACCTGCCGCATTCGCGGCAGAACAGCTTTCCGCTAAGCGGGTACTCCTCTGCCTCGCCGCGCCTTCTTTGCGTGATGGTGCGATGCGTTAGGATGCGAATTAGCATTTCCTGCTCTTCGCGCGTCCAAAGGGCGGGCATGCCGTCTTCTATGCGCACGCCCGCATACTCGTATACGCCGCAGTTCTGCCAACGGCGCAGCAATTTCGTTATTCCCTTTATGGTGAACTTCTTGCCCGCGCGTGTCCGCTCGCCCTCCATTGCGCGGGTTATCTCCGCCAGCGTCGAGCCTGAAAGAAGCATGTTCTTCATGCGGCGAAGAAGCGCCGCTTCCTGCTCGTTGACTTGGTAGTAGCCATCAACGATATCCCAGCCGTAGCGGGTTTGCCCGTTTGCCATGCCGCGTTCGGCGTTCTTCTGGATTCCATCGCGTATGCGCTCGCTGTCCACGGCGCTTTCATATTCCGCCAGAACCTCAAGCATGCCAAGGTGAAGAACGCGGGTTGAGCCGTGGCCAAGCGTTTCGCCTGCGTAGAGGATTTCAACACCCGCTTGGCGAAGCATGATTCTGGCAAGCGCCATCTCATCGCGGTTGCGCATTATGCGGGTTACCTTGTAGATAACCACGTAGTCGAACATGCCTAGTTTGGCGTGATCCATCATCTTCTGGAACTCCGCGCGTGCGGTGTTGCGGCCTGTCTGGGCGTAGTCGCTGTAGACGCACACCACATCGAGCCCGCGTTGCTCGCAGTACTCGCGCGACTTCTCTACCTGAATCTCAATGCTTTCGTCTCGCTGGTTGTGCGAGCTGAAACGTGCGTATATTGCTGCACGGTTGCCCTTTGCCATGGTATTATCACCTTGCCTTTTTGGTGTCGCCCCGTTGTGCTTTGGTCGGTGCTTACGGGGCTTCTTTTATTCCTGCTTCGAATCGCCAGCGGCAAGCTTTGCCGTCATGGCGATATTTTTTTGCCATTCGGGCGAGCTTTCGCGGTAGTTGCTTATAAGCTCCCGCTCTTCGCTCGGGTATTCGTTTTCGTTTACGCCTGTGGGCCAGCCGCATAAATCGTTTGGCGTACATTTCAACGCCGCGCAGAGCATAAACGCGTCTTCTAACGGGATTCCGACTTCCCCACGTTCCCATGATGCATATTTGCGCTCTTTGATTCCCAGGTAGTCAGCGAACGCTTTTTGCGTAGGAAAGCCCGCAAGCTTGCGAAGTTCTTTCAGTCTCAGGCGGTATTTCACTGGTTCCTCTTTCCTTAATAACGAGTTTTATACTACGTGATTCATGTATTCCAATCAAGAAAAAGCGTAAATCATGCTTGCAAAATACGTTTTGAACGTTTAATCTCTCAAACCATCAACATGAAACACGTTGATTACGAATCTCTTATTACTCCATAAGAGATTACGGTTTCCCTTGACTAAAGCCAAGGGAAACCAAAGGTTCACTCAAAAGCCTAAGGAGGTGAAACATGCCTGAGTTGAGGGAAGCATTCGCGGAAAGCCTGCGCGTGCGCCGTGCGAAAAAGCGTTGGTCGCAGCAGCAGCTTGCAGATGCCTCGAACGTGAGCGTTGACGCAATCGGAAAGTACGAGCGCGGCACATGCTCCCCGAATTTGGAGACCATCGCAAAGCTTTCGGTTGCACTCGAATGCACGCCTAACGACCTTTGCTCTTTCCCGGAGCTTTAGCAAAAGAAAGGAGATGTTCCCAATGTATGAGAAAAGGGCAGATACCGCCCATGTTAATCGTGGTGTACGCCAAGGGGCCGCAGCCGCCCCAGCTGGATGCGTGCCAGTACCGTTTCTGCGCGGAGACTGCCGCCGAGATACGTGCCTGGAAAAGAAAGAGGCTCGCACAAGCCGAGGGGCAAGCGCGAGCGGCGTCAAAACCTTCCCGGGAAATGACGCAACGATTGTAGCGCAAAAGCCGCTTGCCGTGCGAGTTGCCGCCTATGCGCTTCTTGGCCTGACGCTTACAGGCGTGCTGCCGGCGTTTGCGGTGGTCTTTATTTGCGATGCCCTGAAGGCGCTCAACGCCCAGTGGCTGGTGCTGCCGATGGTTGTTGCCGCGTTCCTGCTGCTGGTTCGCACGGCAGGCGGGCGGCGCTGATGGACTTCGACGACATGAGCCAGCCGCTTGAGGCGGTTGTGCGGCAGGAGCGCATGGCTGTCTACCCGCTGCCGCTTAAGGTGCGCGACCGCGAGGAGCTGTTCGCCAAGTGGTGCGAGCTTAACCCAGACGTTCTGCGCGCAATAGAGCTGGACGCGTTGGCCATCGACGCGCGGGGCCTTCGCGTTTCCGCCAAGTACCTGATAGAGAAGCAGCGCTACGAGGGGCGCTACCGCATAACGGGCGTTCCCTTCCGCGACGGAAACGGGGTACAGCACCTCTACGCCGTGAACAACACGGATACGCCGCTTTTGAGCAGGTGGCTGCTCGGGCGGCACCCGGACTTGAACATCGAGATCAGAAAATCCATATACGACAAAGGAGAAAACGATGAAGCGTAAGGAAATCATCGGCCATCTTAACGATGTGGCGGAGCTCGCATGCAACGTGCGCGGCTCGATCACGCTCATCAACCCCGATACCAAGAAGAAGATCGAGATCGACCCCGTCATTGCCGGCCACCTCGTGGCTTCCGCCCTCACTGTAGCCTCGCTGATGCTGGAGGGCAAGTTGGAGCCCGTCAGTGTCCCTGAGGACTTCGAGACGATCGTGGTGGGCGCGTGCAAGGCGTACACGGAACGCGGTGAATAGCCATGGAGCCTATCGAAGAGCCTTTCGAGGGCACGCAGCACTGCGACGGCGCGGGCAACGTGTTTCCCGGCGAAGCTCCGCTCAGGTTCGGCAGTGCCGGCGCGGAGCCCAAAAGCTTCACGTGGTTCGAGAGCTTCACCGAGGCGATGCTCGACCTTGAGAGCCGCGAGGAGCAGGTGCGCTTCGTCATGGGCATCGTCGGCTACGGAGCCTACGGCATCGACCCGCTGTTCACCGAGCCTGCCCTGAAGCCCCTGTTCCGCGTTATCAAGCCGATCATCGACACCAACAACAAACGCAAGAACGGCGGCAGCAAGGGCGGCAGGCCCAACAAATCGCAAGCCGTCAGCTAGCAAGGAACCATAGGTTTAAACCTACCTGGAAACCATATCGGAAACCATAGGTTTAAACCTCATCCAACAACCGTTGGAAACCTAAGGTTACGAACAATTAGAAGAGAAGAGAAACGAATAGAAGAGAAGTTGTCCCGGCGTTTTTGTGGAAAACCCTGTGGATAACCCATCCGATATTTCGACCCTGGAAAGGGAGGTTTTGAAATGCGTCTGGACGAATACGTGAACAAGGTGCCGAAGCGGGAGTGCCCGCAGTGCGGCAAGCGCCGCCCGCATGACTGGTTCGTCCCGTTGAGCGCCGTTTGCTGGAAGTGCCGCCAGAGCAACGGGAAGGCGGCTCGCAAGTGAGCCGCAAGGGCCCGCTGGAGGTGCGCGAGCTGCTATGCGAGCTGTCCGAGCACCTGAACCGGCGCATAACCGTTGCCGAGCGCAAGGGCTACGAGTGCTCCAAGGTGCCGGTGGGCGAGCTGGAGGAATGGTTCGACCTGGTGCTGGACGCCATCGAGGTGGCCGATGCGGCAGTGAAGGCGGCGCGCGATGGGCGCTGAGGTCAAGCTCGATGCGCGTGGCGTTTGGTATGCGCAGCCCTACCTGGGAACAGCCCCGGACGGGCGGCAGATCCGCCCGCGCCGCAGCTTCCCCGCCGCCGGCAGCAGGGCCGAGGCGCAGGAGCTGGCCGATGCGTGGTACGCACAGCTTTCCGCCGACGGGCGGGTTAAGAGCGCCCTCATGGTCGACCTGCTGTGGGCGTACATCGAGGATCGCAAGGCGAAGGGCGCAAGCCCCAACACCGTGAAGCGATGGAGCCTGTTCACCCGAACGTACGTGGGGCGCTACCTGAGGGGCCGCGTGGCTCGAGAGCTCACCGTGATGGAGCTGAACGACTTCGAGCGAAGGCTATTGGCGCCCAAAGAGCGCGGCGGGCAGGGGCTCTCCCGCAACAGCGTGGTTTCCGTGCACCACTTCCTGCGCGGCGCGTACGGCTGGTGGGTGAGGGCGGGAATCTGCGATTCCAACCCGATGCTGGACGTCGAGAAGCCCGCCGAGCACTGCCACGAGGCGGTTGCCGTGGACGAGTGGGACTACGCGCGGCTGTCGGATTCCATCATGGACCTGTTCCTGGTGCGCGACCTCTCCGCCCGGAGCGTGCGCCGCGCCGCCTACGCCTTCGCCGCGTGGCTTGCCCTGCACACGGGCATGCGCGTTGGCGAGGTGTGCGCCCTGCGAAGGCGCGACGTGAACCGCCGCATGGGCTACGTGCACGTGTGCGGCAAGGTGGTGGAGCTGCCGGGCGGCGGAACCGAGCGCGTTGACATCCCCAAGAGCCGCAAGAGCCGCAACGTGGCCATGGCGGCAAGCGAGTTCGAGATGGTGCGGGCGTGGGTTGAGCTGCAAGACGAGCTCTCGGCCACGTTCGGGCCAGAGAGCCCCCTGGTTTCCGCGGACGGCGGGCAGATGCGCCCAACCACGGTCAGCAAGGCGTTCGCGAGGATGCGGGACGCGGCGGGGCTTCCCAAAAGCTGCACGTTCCACAGCCTGCGGCACACGCACGCCACGTGGTGCCTTGCCAACGGCGTTGACCTGAAAACGCTCTCAGAGCGGTTGGGCCATGCCAACGAGGCAACCACCCTGAGGCTCTACGCGCACTGCCTGCCGGGGCGCGACGCTGC
>ERZ1026868.1662-NODE-1662-length-11209-cov-3.346961_pt1 | contig 11209 bp, 4 predicted proteins | sample MGYA00380164_ERZ1026868 | MGnify/ENA primary metagenome ERZ1026868 (study PRJEB33269, sample SAMEA4719800) | human gut metagenome | biome: human-associated habitat; feature: organic feature; material: feces | place: Cameroon | collected 2013-10 ... | reverse complement strand
GAAAAACTACGAAAAACCGAGATAATCGGTGAAAATTAAAGATATTATAGGGAGGTTTCTAAAGATGAAGAGACTTGAATATTGCATCCGCGATATTGCGTACAGAAACAATACACGAACTGACATGAACGACGATACATGTCAATTCTTTTGGTGATGACCTGATTGACTTATAAGCTAAGTTCTCCAAACTAATATTCTTATTTTTTCGACCTCGCAGTATCACGAGATCGATTTTTTTGACAAACTACAAAACGCTTAGCCTTTATATTTATTTGTTATAGGCTCAAATGAATCTACTGCAAACCTATACAAAAACAGCTACGCCTTCAATAAACCTGTCAATTTTAGTTTAGACAACTAACCTTCTTACTACTTCCTCAACAGTTATCTCCGATTTTCTCTGTTTCATACCATCAACAGTACGCTGCATACACTTTATAGCAAGCTCTAACAGTACACCATTAACAGCAACATTAGTATTAGAACTAATGTCATTAATATTGAAGAGAAGATTTTTCTTTTTCCCATGGAAAAACTTCATTGGTAAATTTACCAAATAGCTCTTACTCTCATTCTCAGCAATGAATTTAAAAGCTTCCAAATAATAAACAGCACCTTCTTCTGCAGTTACTTTCTGTAAAATACCTGCTGCTGAATACTTAACCAAATCACTATTAACCTTAGCAAAATCAGCATTACGAGCTAGTGTATCGCACATCTTACTATAAATCTTGCTTTCCTTGCCTAATTCGACTAATAGTTCAGTCCTATACCCCTCCATAACATCATCAGTTATAACAACATTGGTGTCTATCTTTATATCCTCAAGCTGACTATATGAAGTTATAAGTTTTATTCCATGATCAGTAGCTACCACATACCCAACCATAGTAATGCATTCATCTTTTACTACTATCTTACGAAGCCATTTCTGCTCAACAAGTTTATCAGCTACATCGGCAAAAATCACATCTGTAAAATTGCTTCCCCATGTGAGAAAATGCACATTGTCAGTTACTCGTTCTCGATTTTTAGTATACTTTGTTACTGTTCCATTTTCGTCTGAATATTGAAGTACATCTTCTTGAACGAGCACTCCCTTGTTTTTTAAATAACGAGAAGAAATAACAGCATTCCATATATCATTGATTTCTGCCGGCAACGCTTGAAGTTTAGCTTTCTTACTCAATTTATCATAAATATCATAGATATCCTGAGCAGTCATTTCCATAGAAGCAACTTGCTCTCTCTCCTTCTTCAAACGTTTTTTAGCAATACTAGTAAGATTATCTAAAGTAAGCTCGCCACTTTGCAGTTTACGGAATTCTTCACTACATACAGGAAGCATTGAAATCTGCTGACTGCCTACAACAATACCAGCCTCTGATAATCTGCTAAACAGCCTGCCATATACCACTTCTTCAGTACTGCCAAGATAGCACATATTCAAAACTTCAATATCAGTATGCTTTTGACCTATACGGTCAATACGACCAATACGTTGTTCCAGCTTCATAGGATTCCAACCCATGTCAAAGTTTATAAGCAAATCAGCAGTTTGCAAATTCAGACCTTCAGCAGCTGCATCCGTACAAAGCAAAATATCTATATCTCCATTTAAGAAAAGCTGTTTAACCTTATCTCTTGTTGTCTCAACATCTTTTCCCTTGGCAATATCATAATAGCTTACCTTGCGACCGGAATAAACGCCAACCCTTAACTGTGATTCTCTGTTCCACAAATACTTTCTTATACTTGATAAAGTATCAAAAAATCTTGTGAACAATACGAGCTGCTTAACTCTATTATTATGCTTACGTAACTGAATTTCTTCCAACAGCTTCTGAATCTTCGATGGCGTACTGTTCATAGTCTCTAGCTGAGCAAGCATTTCTTCAAGACGCTGACGTTCCCATTCCAAATCTTTGATGCTGCGATCCTTCAGCAATGCATCTATACTAATTGAACTATAATCAGCTTCATCGTAGCCATCATCTACATCAGATGTGTTTATAAGCTCTTCGAGCGCTTCATTGAATTCTTCCTCATTCGCAAAAGTTTTGCCGCCAAACAGCAAAGTATTTTTTACCTTTTCAAGTCGATTGCTCAACGTCTGTTTTATCGCATACAAGCTCGAAGCAAAGCGAAGTTGCAAGAAATTTAAATAAAAGAACATGCACTGCTTTGCTTTCTCATTATGGCTATGAATCTGTTTTCTCAGCTCTGTACAATAATCCTCTAGGGAATCATAGAAATCCTTTTCCTTATCAGTAAAATTAATTACTGCTAACGGTCTAACGTGTCTCCTAGCCAGGTTACTGTTCAGCTTGCCATTTTCCTTATATATCTCCAGCAAAGAACGTGTATGACGTTGCATTACTCTGGCTAAAGGCGAAGCTGCAAACAAAGGCTTCTTTAAAGCCCTAATATCAGGACGTTTGGGAGTCTTGATGGGCAAATCCTTAAGAACTTTATTATTTCTGCCATCAACTACTGTATTCTGCAAAAAATCCCAAAGATAACCATCTAAGGATTCTAATTGCACAAAGCTTTGTCCTACAAAAGACCATTCCTGCTGACTTATTTCTCTACTTTTCTTATCATCAATAAGCTTACCAAGAACAGAGTAATACTCTAAACATACTCCAGGATCATCCATAAACGGTCCTGAACGACGTGTAAGACGTAAAAGGTCATAAGCTTCCACTGCATCCAATTGCATCGGGGTAGCTGTAGCAAGCCATAGAGAATTTGTATGCTTCACTACTTTTCTACTAATCATTTTATACAGATTGCCATATTCAGGATGACCTACATCATGAGCATTCGGGTTCTTGCGTCTAGCATAATGTGCCTCGTCCAATAAAACAATATCAAAGGGTTCTGCACTGACAAACTGTCTTTGTCTGCCTTCACGCTGAGCAATACCGCTAGAAACAATGTTAAAATCCTCCGTAAAAAGATTTAAATGTTTTTCCTCTTCTTCCTTAGGATATAAAAAATCACTGACAATGTAATTCCCTGCGCCCGGCTTATTCCAGCTTCTGGCAAAGGGCAACATTGCCTTGTCAGCAAGCTCACGATGCCATTGCGTTGTCAAACCTGCAGGAGCTATTATAAGCACTCGCTTAGCTCTTCCAGAAAGAATAAGACTGCGTATTGCCAAAGCTGCTTCTATAGTCTTGCCTAAGCCAACCTCATCGCACATCATATAAGAATACGGATAAGTTTCGACGAGTCTGCGTGCAACAATCTCCTGATGCGGCCAAGGTTCAACCGGAGCAGAATACATACCTACGAAAACACCTCCTGACATCTTCGGTGCATCCATCAGCACAGCAAACTTTAATAGTTCCTCCGGACTCATTTCTTGTTCTTCATCATCAATCACGGTCCAATCAATTTCCGTTGGCTTATTTCTTAGGTTCTTTAATTTTACGAGCTTTTCCTTTACAGCTTTAGGCAAAGGATAAACCCTCATATGCGGATTTACGTTATTCCAAAGTTCATCAAAAGCTTTTACATCCTGCTCAACACGCTGATGAAATTTACTGCCCTCCCATTCGCAAAAAACATCGACATTCTCAGCATTCAATGTAAGGGCAGTTTTGGATTCATTGAGCGAGCCACCGCCAGAAATACGATTTCCCTCAGCATCCTGCATAACAAACCATTTTTCATGCACATAACCATCTTCACACGAATCAACCGCCACAGGTTTTCCTGTAACAGAGCTGACGCGAAACGCTACACGTACTTCCAGCTTTTCCCGTGCAACCATCTCTGAAAGCAAGGCTACGCCATTTTTTACGTCCTCAGGCCAGCTTTCTTCATGCTCAAGTGCTTTTTCCAGCTTTTCAGCCATTTTTTGTGCATCACCTTTAAGGATAGCAGCAACATCTTCTAAAGCTAAATCTGCGCCTACAATCAAACGCATATGTCCATCATGGTGCAAGAACTTCGTGAAGCCTTGGGAAGCGGCAGCCAAGGATGTCGAACGGAAATAGCCTGCGACACGATCATAGCTTACTATTCGTTCCAACGCAGGCAAATAAAAATCATGCAATATGTCAACAGGTTTACCTTTTGAATTTACGCCAGAAGTACGATAGCTCATCTCCCATTCGTAATCCTTCAAGCTTTCCATCTCCATCATTTACCACCTCTTCTAAAACTACCATGTATTCAAAATATGCAGGCTGCACGAAGCAACCTGCATAAACAGCTTATTTTAAGCCAAAGAGGATTCTTTGTGCTTCTTTTTTAAGTTCTTCACTGCCACAGCCATCAGCCCAAACTTTAAGAATGCCAATAACCTTCGCTTCTTTTCCCTGCGCTTGTGTTTCCATATAAGCTCTGGCAACAGGAATCTCGCCTTCACGATAAGCCATAATGAGGCCTTGCATAATATCCCATTCAGTTTGCGGTTGCTCCAGGCGCTTCTTTGCACGCTCCTCCGGCATAACAAGACGCAGTTTATTCGTCTTACGCACTACAGGAGCAAAGTAACCTTCAAAACTATCATCTTGAGTATTTCTGCCAGTACGCTCATCATTAATGCCCAGCATATCGCTTTCTACAACATAGCCTGCGGTTTTGTTAGCTAAAGTAATGTTCAAAGAACGCGATAAGCTCAGTGCATCATCGTAGGGCAGATAATTAATACCGTATATGCCAAACAAGGTCAAAGCAATGCCAGCTTCAGGATTAACATCATTCACAGAAAGCTGTCCTTCTGTCAATCTTGTAAGCTGATATTGTGCAACAACAGTGCTTGCTTCGCGCATCGCTTTGATAGGCGTTACTTGCTCATCGCCATCCATTACAGGCCAGTTCTCAGAAAGGACCTTCAAGGCACTGCCGTAGCTGGCAACCATCTCGTCGACTGCGTTAAGCTTAAGCGCATCATATTCCTTCAAGCTGTCACGTACTGCCTCTCGTAGCTTTTGCAATACACCAATACCGCCAAAGCCCTTCCAAACGCTAAACTCTTGCTTGGACAAATCACGCTTGCGACAAGCGATAAAGATGGAGCTAGCAGCAGCAGCCATATCCTTTTGATGCATAGATGCAGCAAATTCAGAATCAACTGGGAAAGCAGAGGTAATAATCCAACCATTTTCAATAAGCGCTTTAGTCAAGGTTTCCCATGCTTCTTGTGATTTATGCGTAAACATCATGGTCATAATGCCATCATTTTTAATAACTCTGCGACATTCAGCAAATATTTCACTCATGCGCTGCTCATAAACCTTATCTGCTTCTTTGGCGCCACCATCACGCACAGGATTAGCCACAGCCTCATCATCCTTATTAGTCAAGCGACGATTAAACCATTCTGGATAAATAGCTCTAAAGGTACGCTTTTGCCAGACATAAAAGTAATCTGAAAGCTCGGCATACTGCACGTTGTTATAATAAGGCGGATCAAGGCAAATTATATCAACAGTCTTATCCTCAACATTTAAAGCCGCAGCTGAACCATTGGTAATGGTAACATTAGCATCCTCGATATTGGACAATAATTCACAAATACCTTTGTACGCATCCAAAACCTGGCTCTTACCCCATTCCAAGCCACTATTATTACCGGTATAGACGAGTTCGCCAAAGGTCCATTTAAGTGAAAAATCATGTCTTCCAAATGTTCCGGATACGCTAGTTCTTTGCGGAATCCATCTCGTTTGCCTGCTATTATAATCAATTCCCTTATCAAGCATATATTGCAGGTAATGAATAACAGCATGGCCTTTTTCTTCACCCAAATCAGCTTCAATCTCCGGAATCATTTGCTGTAAGGTTTCCATAGCTGTCAAATGTGCTAAAAGCTGACGCGGTGTAAACATATCACACCACCTAAAAGAACCATACATCTGCGGACGAGCATCATTACCTTCTGGAACACGTTCCGTCGGAATAAGATTTATATCCTCCCAACGCTCCCAATTATCCTGCAAAGCCTGCTCTGCACGCTTCAAGGCAGCATAATCCTCTGCTCCCGGCTCACGGAAGAACAGCTCTTCCACCATTTTCACATTACCTCGTTCCGGACCGCTCTTAATAATCATCGGTTTGCCGTCTTTGCCGATTTTAGGAACCAGGCGTTTGGCCACTACGCAATACAAATCATCGGACCATTTACCAATTTCCGAAATTCCCTGCGCCTGCTTTTTGATTTCTTCGCTTTCAATAACCTGTCCGCAATGCAAGCAGTTGCCAACGCCACGGGTAACAGTGCCGTTATCAGGATTTTCCCCCTGAGGCCCTTTGCCTTTTACCAGTTTAGTGGGAATAAAACGTACTTTTTTCTGACCTGGTTCGCCTTCAATTTTTGGCAAAACCATCCAACCATCGGCTTTTTTCTGCAAAGCAAAAGCATTAAGCAGAGGAGCACGTTCGCCACAGTGAGGACAAGTTACGGTACGATGGAATAAAAAAGAGGTAACACGTTCTTCATTATTCCCCATATAATAATAATCCGTCAACTTTTTGCCAACAGATAAAAGTAATTCATCAGCATAATTAGATATATTATCCAGTAATGATTTACCAAATTGAACAGGATACTTAAGTGTTGCCAACTCTATAGCTGAAGCTACCGGATTCAAATCGTTTGCAATTACATTACATCCAATCCTCATGGCTTCAAAAGGTATAGAACCTCCGCCAGCAGTACAATCAAGGAGTGTAAACTGTGGATATAAATGACTTGGTTTTTTCTTATAAGCTCTATCATAGCCATATAAATTGGGTACTCTAATGCCATACTCAGCACAAATACTCATAATTTCATTAAACCACACCGGATTTGCAGAAACTAATCTATGTTGAATATGTTCACTTTGCGGTGCCTTGTCAATAAGCTGGCTACAGATCTCTCTAAGTTCTTTCCGAAGTTTATTCTCTTCTTTTACAACTTTTTCTAAGTCTCTGTCCCAAGACAATGAATAACCATTTTTCTCTAAAATATTATCTGGAATATCAATCCAGGTACCACAAATATTTGCCTGATATTTTCTAATGCCTAATTCCTTTATAAATTCATCCGCATCAACATCCGCAGGCAAAATGCTGCCTAAAATAGCTGCTCTGCTCGGAGTCAAAGGACAGCGTGCCCACCATACATGCAATCTATTGGGAGCTGGTGATAAACCAGTATCACGTTCTCTTCTTGTTTCGGCGCCTACCTGTCCGCAAGGAAAATTGCCTTCAATAATCTTTTTTTCATAAGTCATAATTATCTCCTCAGCTTTTCCAGCATTTCTTCATAATTAACCTTCTGGTCAGTCGGTCCAGCAAGAATAGTACGCATACCTATTACAGCCCACTGCATTGCCTTAACGCCATAAACCGGCACAGTCACCTTGCCGAACCAGTAAAAGGCCTCTTCAGCAGAAATTCTTTCGATGCGCCAGGAAATCAACTCTGCTTTAGCCTCATGGTTAATAGACGCAACAAGAATTGCCACCAAAGCAAGTTTTACACCTACCGTTTTATCCAAAGGAACATCACCACGATATGTTACTGCTCCTTCTAAAAGATTCTGTAAGCCAATACTATTCCCCAGGTCATCCTTAACTTCTGTAAGCATATAACGCAGAGGCTCCTTGCAAATGCGCAACTTACTGCCATTAATTTCTCCATGCTTTTTCAAGATACGCTTTGCCTGCTCGTCATACTGAACTTCGAAAATCTGTAAAGTAACACCGTTCTTAGCATTCTCAACAATTCTCATAATCCAGGGAGCAACCATCAGCATATTGTTCATCTTGACCTGCATTTCTTCATGCTTTTTATTAAGTTCCACGCTGACTACCATCCTTAATTCTTAATTTTTTTTAAAGCCTGTACCAGCTCGCATTGATCATCAGGATTATCAATAGTAATCTCTACGCTCGTTGTTTTGCCAACCTTCAGTTTAGACTGCAAATCTCCAAAGAATTCATCCAATCTTTTAAAATCGATTGCCTCTGCATCCTCTAAAGTAATTCTCATTAAACCTCCACCAGGCAACTTTAAGTCACAGATATCAAGATCCTTGATATTTGACGTTGCTTTGCCACGAGCATAAAGACTGCCAATCTTACCGAGTAAAGTAAACACTTCTTCAACGACACTATCGCCATCTTCACCTGACAAATGTAATTCATTAGTACCAATATTAAGCCAACCACGTTCACTTTGTTCTTTTTTAGTTATAAGAACTTCATTTTCAGCTAAATCATGATCCGGTACAGAAAAACCTTCAAAGATATCTTCTTCAGCAGGTTTAGTATTTTGTGTAACGCTACCTTTATAAATAACATATCCTCCATTTGTAGCAAGATCTTTAATATTAGCATAAACTTGCTCCTGCTCCACTTTGGACAAGCTATTTTTAACATGCTCTTCAATATCTTTAACAGTAACAGCTCCACTGTTTTGCATAATCTGTTTAATAACAGTCTTTACCTTTTCGTCAGTTGGCTTATCCTGATCTAGCCAACCATTCTTCTTTGCAAAATCAACGGTTGTCACCTTTAAATCGCTACTGCCAAGCAAATCCATACTCAACGGCAAAGGATTCTTTTGATAATAAATTTCCGAAGGTCTAATTTCCGCGGGATCTGTCCAATCTCTATAAACCGCCCAAATTCCACACTCTACACCTTCACGTAAAATTTTACTTAAAATATTCTTATCTGCCAAAAGAGGCCATTGACCTATATTCAAAAAGTCATTCAACAAATCCTTGCTGCCAGCAAAAGAACGCTTTTTAAAGAAAAATCCGTCAGATAAAGCCTGTAACATAGAAGAGCCAAATCTATTAGTATTATCCAGAAGAAGTTCGTTTTCATCAACCAACTTATCTTCTATTAATTTAATAATTGTATCGCCACTGTCACCACTAACATTTTTTATATCTTTCTTAACAAGACCATTGACGCTCCAATAGCAAAACTTAGTGTACAAGCTAGCTACAGCTACTTTAAGTTCCTGAGGTCTATTCGCCTGTCTCTCGCGGAAATCAGCATCTTGCAATTTGCTTGGATTAATACCGTACTGCTGAGAATTCTCTGCCAGTATATTAATAGCTAAAACCTGTCTTGCCAAATCCTCCGCCCTTACTAGTTCCTTCTCCCCGTCTTTATCTATATCAAACTCATGATAAAGACTAGCCATAGTACCATCATCAACCTGCAAACCGTCTATTTGAACAGTTTTAGGAATAAGCAAAGTCAGTACATTCTTGCGTACTCTAAACTGCCCATTAGCTTTATATGTATAAAAATCCTGCACATTAACCTTTTCAGCATCAAGTGCAATAACAGCAACAACCGGTTTTTCATAAGAATCAGGTACATCTGCCGGTAAGCTTACATTATGGATAACAGAAAAAAACCTGCTTTCACGAATCAAATCATTTGCTACACTGCGCAGCTTAGCAACAATACGCTTTGATTCAATTGTTTCACGGATACGCGCCAAAACACTATTAATAGTAGGCTCAGTATGTGCAAAATACTTACCATGCTCATAGCGAAGATAAAAGGCACTTTCCTGAATCTTTTCCAACGCCACGCGCACCTGAGACGGAAGTAATAACGGCGTTGCAGTCTGGAAAATGGCATCCTGCTCGGCAACACCAAATACATTAGATGTATAACCCTCAGCACGTCCCACCAAACTGTTTAAGAACACTACTTTCCATGTATTTTCATACATCAGCACATGGTCAGGATGAGGATTCTTTGCATCTTCAATTTGCGCATTACTCAAGCCACCCTTAATGCTACTAGATGTGTCAACTGAGCCTATATCTGCATTCAGCACAGTTTTAAGCTCACTGCTATCAGTTTTTCCCAAAATCTCATCAACAATCGTGCTATTACGCATATCGATATCACTGACATGAATTAAAGATATATCTTTCTGTTCCTTCCATATGCTTCTTACAGTCATAGCTAAAGTTCTGAGAACACCACGAGTACCTTGAAAATTAGGAGCCTGTGCGAGCTTGTTATTCAAAAAATCAATCAAGGTCGGATGAAAAGGATAATGTGAAACCATTCTGTCCTTAAAATTTATACTCGTAGCTTCCTGCGGTAACATGCCTCTATTTTTTTCATAGGTCATCATATATGCAGAAGCAACTTCCTTTGCATTCTCGTGATCAATACTAATAAAAAGTCTTTTTGCTAACACTGCAGAAATTTCATTAGCTTGAACAGGTGTAACAGCAGAAGCATCACGCATAAGAACACTCTTAAGACCAGCAGTTGCCTTACCAACAACACCGAGAACATCATCCTGAGTCAGATTCTCTTTGCTAATATCATTAAGAACCTTACTAAGCTTTTCTGTTTCTTTGGCAAAAGCATCAGAACTTCCTGCCAAAGTAACAACAACAGCAATTCCAGAACGATTACGAACATAGCCATTTAAAGCCATCAAAAATGCTGCTAACTGATTACTGGTTCTGTTGTAAGTTTCCAGCTTGGAAGCATACTGAGCAAGCTCATCAAACATAATAAGCAACTTCTTATCACCTAAAACATTTTCAAAATAGTCCAAACCAGGTGCAGCATAACTTTCAACATCCTTTAATACTTTCTTATAAAGTTCTTCGCCGCCAATTTGCAAGGCAATTTCACCCCATAAAGTATACGGAAGGACTTTGCCTGCTTTTGTTTTACTAAGTTTAATCTCATCTCCAGCAATACCAACAACTTTAACACTTCCAGCTTCTGGCAAATACTTTTCGTCAATAATCTCTTTGACAGCAGGAGCAATCTCCTTGCCTCTATTTGCAATATGTACACAAGCTATCAATGTATGAGTCTTACCGCCGCCAAAAGCAGTCTCAAGCCGCTGAATTGAAGGGGCTGACATATCACCATCAATACGCTGAAAAATATTATTTACTGTTGTTTTTAAACCATCAGTAACGTAAGTCGCCGCACGAAAAAAAGTTTCCGCATCGGTATAGATACTATCTAATCGGGAATTCCCACAACGATAATACTCTATCACAGGACCTAAAGCAGCCGTAAAAATCTCTGCATTAAACGTACCCTGTACAATGCTCGGCCTAGGATCACAAGCCTGCAATACATTTTTCATCTTTAAACCACTCCTGCATTAAATTTCTTTAAAAAAGCGTATAATTATCCAATTTAAATCTGTCTCTTATACACATCTCCGAGCCCACGAGACCTCTCTACAT
>ERZ1026868.1661-NODE-1661-length-11221-cov-8.222819_pt1 | contig 11221 bp, 10 predicted proteins | sample MGYA00380164_ERZ1026868 | MGnify/ENA primary metagenome ERZ1026868 (study PRJEB33269, sample SAMEA4719800) | human gut metagenome | biome: human-associated habitat; feature: organic feature; material: feces | place: Cameroon | collected 2013-10 ... | reverse complement strand
CTATTCTGATTTCCCTTGTCGGAAAGGTCGGCGCGGCGATCCAGACCATCCCGACCGCCGTTCTCGGTGGCATTATGCTCCTTCTTTTCGGTAGTATCGCTTCTGTCGGGATCAACAATCTCGTGAAGGCTCAGATCGATATGAACAAGACCCGCAACCTGATCATCGCTTCCCTCATCCTTACCATCGGAATCGGCGGCGCGGTCATCAGCTTCGGCAAGTTCTCCCTCGCCGGCATCGGCCTCGCATCGGTTGTCGGTGTTATCCTGAACCTCATCATTCCGGACAAGAAAGAGACTGAGGAAGTAAATTCCTAATTGACATTCAACCCCCAGTCACTTCGTGACAGCCCCGGAGGGGCACGGGGAAAGGATTCCCCGAAACCCCTTCGGTCGCTTCGCTCCGATTCGTGGTAACATCTTCTTTACGTTTATATTTATTCACATAGAATATGGATATTTTGAAAGTCAGGATAATAAACAAAAGTCAATGGCCGGATCCGGCTTATGCCACCGAGGCATCAGCGGGAATGGATTTGAGGGCGAACATCACGGAGCCGATTGTGCTGAAGCCATTGGAAAGGGTTCTTGTGCCCACGGGCATATTCATAGAGCTTCCTGTTGGCTATGAGGCGCAGGTCCGCCCTCGCAGCGGCCTTGCCACGAAGCATGGCATTACCGTGATCAACAGCCCCGGGACCGTGGATGCGGATTACCGTGGGGAACTGAAGACTTCGCTGGTCAACCTATCCAACGAGCCGTTCGAGATTGTTCCCGGCGAACGCATCGCCCAGATGGTTGTCGCCCGCCACGAGCGGGTTGAGTGGGAGGATGTTGAAGTTCTCTCTGAAACCGAGCGTGGTGCAGGTGGATGGGGCAGCACGGGGAAGAAATAGTGACTCTGTCACTATTTCTTTTTAACCCCCAGTCACTACGTGACAGCCCCGGTGGGGCATTGGGGACCGAATTCCACAAACCCCTTGCGTCGCTACGCACTGCGTGCGCTATACCTTTCACCCCCAGTCGCTTCGCGACAGCCCCGGTGGGGCATTGGGGACCGTATTCCCCAAACCCCTTGCGTCGCTTCGCTCCGAGTTTGTTGTTTTGCATTATTACTAATATATTTAAGAAATATTTTTGGATTTGTTTTCGAATATGGATGTGCAGAGATTATATTCGGCATTCTTGGAATGCGGCCGTGTGACGACGGACAGCCGCGCCATCAGTGGCGGCGAGATGTTTTTCGGGCTGAAGGGCGATAATTTCGATGGCAATGAATATGCCCTCAAGGCTCTTGAGGCGGGGGCTCGTTATTCTGTTGTAGACGAGAGTTCGATGGCGGCCACGTCCGGCGATCCTCGTGTTCTCGTCGTGCCGGACACACTGGTTGCCTTGCAGGCTCTCGCACGTCACCACAGAGAAAACACTTTCATCGATGGCAAGCGTCTGACTGTCATCGGACTGACCGGAACCAACGGCAAGACCACGACCAAGGAACTGATCACGAGGGTGTTGTCCGTAAAGTACAAGGTAACATCAACGCAAGGAAACCTGAACAATGACATCGGAGTTCCTCTGTCTGTCCTGAACATCAATTCCGAGACGCAGCTTGCTGTCATTGAGATGGGTGCGAACCATCCCGATGACATCGAGAAACTGGTCAAGGTCTGTGAGCCGGACTATGGTCTCATCACGAATGTCGGCAAGGCGCACCTGCTTGGATTCGGCAGTTTTGAGGGCGTGAAGAAGGCCAAGGGAAAGTTGTACGACTATATTTCCGAACACGCTGGAAGCATATTCCTGAATGCGGATGATGAGAATCTGGTCGCTATGGCCGCCGAGCGTAAAGGTTTGAAGGTCATTGAATATGGCATCGGTTATTGGAACGCTTTGGTTCTGCCGTCCGATGCCGAGCATCCTTTTGTCCGAATGGCTATCCCGGACTCTGTAGCTTCTCTGGTCGCTGAGCCCGTCGAAGCGACGGACCGCACAGAGAACCTCCTCGGTCTCGAAACCCATCTGGCTGGATCTTATAATGCCAACAATATAGCCGCAGCCATCGCGGTCGGTCTCCATTTCGGAGTATCCCTTGAAGATGCCATTCAGGCTGTGAGTGAATATATTCCTAAAAACAACCGCTCGCAGCTTGAGAAGACAGAGCGCAACATTCTGATTGAGGATGCCTATAACGCCAATCCGACGAGTATGGCCGCCGCATTGGAGAATCTGGCGACTGTTCAGACACCGCTTAAAGCCGCTATGTTGGGAGATATGCGTGAGCTTGGAACAGAGTCCGTGGCCGAGCATATTGCCATATTAAAGAAATTGCTTTCAATGCATTTGGACCTTGTCTGCCTTGTCGGAGAAGAGTTCCGCAAGGCTCTTGAGGAGGTCACAGAGCCTGTCGAAGAGACCTCAAATACGAAATGGTTTCCAACCTCGGATGATCTGGTAGCCTGGCTGAAAGAAAACCCAGTCTCCGATCACACAATCCTCATCAAAGGCTCCCGCGGGATCCGGATGGAGAAGATTTTGTCCGAGTTATAGGAAATCTCCTCTCGTCAAAAATCATAGTCAGCCCTGTGACCGGCACTTTGTCGATGCGCGTCTGGATGACATATCTGGCAAGCATTCCGACAAAGTAACCTATTGTCAGTCCGACAATTGTCCCGACAATCACGTCGCCGAGGTAATGCTTCCCGACGAATATCCTACTGACGGCCACGAGCGCAGCCCACGTCAACGCAAACTTGTAGAACCCGTTGTACGTGTGCGTCCGGTCATTTCTGAACCCGATGATCAGGCACATAGCCAGGGCGAAAGCGTTCGCCGCGTGTGCCGAGAAGAACCCGAAGAACCCTCCGCGTCCTTCCAGCACGTTCAGTCCTCCGAGAAGCATTCTGGCGCTGTAACTCGGTCTCAGTCTATCGACCGAATGTTTTACGATCGTGGAGAACTGGTCGCACAGTCCGAACGCTATTCCGACTGAGACCAGCACCACAAGAGCCCTTTTCCATCCAAGCCTCCTGAACAGGAAATACGCGCAGATCGCATAGGCCGGAATCCACACGGTCTTGTCGGACATCAGCATCCATAATTGTTCGGTCGCCGGAGTGCTGAGACTGTTAAGGAACAAGGTCGCGTCCTGGTCGATCCTGTGCAGGAATCCTATGAGTGAAGCGCTGACCATAGCATATCCTTTAAGTCCTTGATACCCTCACCGCTGACCGATGAGATGAACACGTGAGGAATCCCTTTAGGGAGAGTTGGTTCGATCTCCTTTTCGATGTCTTTGTCAATCAGATCGCACTTGGTTATGGCCAGCACACGATCCTTGTCCAGTAGTTCGGGGTTATATTCCTTAAGTTCGTTGAGCAAGGTCTCGTAGCTTGCCTTTATGTCGTCCTCTTCCGCGGAGACCATAAAGAGCAGAACCGAGTTTCTTTCGATGTGGCGGAGGAAACGTATTCCAATGCCTCTTCCTTCGTGCGCCCCCTCGATGATCCCAGGGATGTCCGCCATTACAAACGACTGATCGTCATAGTATTGCACGATTCCAAGATTCGGCTCCAGTGTCGTGAAGGCGTAGTTTGCGATTTTCGGTTTAGCCGCCGTGACAGCCGCCAGCAGGGTGGATTTTCCCGCGTTAGGGAAGCCTACAAGTCCAACGTCAGCCAGTACTTTGAGCTCCAGGATGAACCATCCTTCCTGTCCATCCTCTCCCGGCTGAGCGTACCGTGGAGTCTGGTTGGTGGCTGTCTTGAAGTTGTTGTTGCCCAGACCACCGCGTCCTCCCTTGCAGAGGATCCGCGTCTGCCCCGGCTCCATCATCTCGAACAGCACCTCTCCGGTCTCGGCGTCCTTCGCCACGGTGCCCACCGGCACATCCAGAATGATGTCCTCCCCGTTCTTCCCGGTCCGAAGTCCACCTTCCCCGTGTCCTCCTTCCTCCGCCTTGATGTGCTTGCGGTACTTAAGGTGTATCAAAGTCCAGAACTGCGGATTCGCCCGAAGGATGATATGCCCTCCACGGCCTCCGTCTCCGCCATCCGGTCCACCCTTAGGCACATACTTCGCCCTGTAGAGATGCATCGACCCCGCACCCCCGTGCCCCGAAGCGCACCATATCTTCACATAGTCAATAAAGTTGCTGTCTGCCATAATCTTTTTCTTTGCAAACTACAAAGATAGCGAAAGTTTGGGAAAGAATATATGTCTTTGGTGGCCACGAGCAAGTTCCAATAACCGAAAAAATGTCTAAATTTACACCCAAAACAGAAACGCAGATGGAAATCGATGAATTGGAGCGTGGCCGGCTGAGGAACAAAGTGCTGAACTTCCTGAAAGCCAATGATATTGAATATGAATTGTACGAACATCCCGCATTGTACACGGTGGAGGAGTGTCTGGCATATTGGGGGAATATTCCTGATGTGACGCATTGCAAGAACCTTTTCTTTCGGAACCATAAGGGAAACCGGCACTACCTTGTCAGTATGGAATGCCATAAGACTCTCGACATTCATAGTCTGGAGCATACTCTGAAGCAGGGAAAACTCTCTTTCGCGTCAGAGGAAAGGATGGTTCGCTGCCTTGATCTGCATCCGGGGTCGGTGTCGGCTTTCGGGCTTATCAATGACATCGATCCGAAGGATGCGGATCCCAAGGAACTCTTCCCGAACGGACACCGGGTCAAATATTACATTGACAGTACGTTGCGCACGGCGGACAAGATAAGTTTCCATCCTTGTGAGAACACGGCAAGCATTGTGATCTCGGGCGTGGATTTCTTACGTTTCCTGTCAATATGGGGCGGTGAGGTCGAATGGATTGAAATATGATGTGCGTCTAACCACAATTAAATTTCATATTCACAGAGCCTTTCATTATATTTATCTGAATATGCGACAGATTGTGGAAAGATGAAGATTTTGACGAAACTGATGCAAGGATTTCTGAGGGTGATCTCGGCGCTTCCGCTGGGGTTCCATTACGTGTGGGCGGGCTTCTTTGCCTGGCTGCTGCGTGATGTGATGCATTACCGCCGTGATGTGGTGATGATCAACCTCTCCCGCGCTTTCCCTGACAAGAAATACAAGGAGCTGAAGCAAATCTCCAATGCGTTCTACAAGCATTTCGGCGAGGTGATAGCAGAGACGATCTGGTTCGGCGGATGCCGCAATCAGGAAAGGCTGCACAGGAAACGTCTGGTGGAATATACTAACATCGATGCCGTTGAGGCCGCGCTTGCGGAAAGTCCCGGAGTTGTCGTGCTCAACAGCCATTTCGGCAACTGGGAACTGACCGGAGGCTGCCTGAATTACGACTACCGCCCAAACCGGGAACAATCGGTGATGAACGTAGATAATGTAATCGCCGTCTATAAGCCGTTGAGCAGCAGGATGTGGGACGAAATAATGCGTGTCAACCGCTGCGCTCCGGTGCTGCGGGACGGCTGCGCGGTACAAAAAGCTTGGCGGCTCAATCGAGGTCATCCTGAAGCCGGGATGTGATCATCATCCTCACAGTCTCTAAGCTCCTGCACCAGTAGTCCGTTTCTTGCTGGACAAGACTCTTTCGAAATAGTCTGATCATTATGCTAAAAGGCTGGCCTCGTCAACTGAGGTCAGCCTTTTTGCGCGCCCGGCTCTAGTTAGCCAGAAATATTCATTTGTCGGCACGGCTTTACGAGGAGAAATGTACCAAACGCAATAAATCACACCATTGGTACAGGGGATGGACTAGCGGTGCACCGCCTAAGACATCAGGCTCGGGGCGGGGACGAACGCCGTGGCCGGACAATTGACAATGTTCGTCCTTTCATATGCTTTATGAGATCACGTGAAGACACTTATGACAGTAAGCGTCTTACGAAACGCGTTCAGCCGCTCCGCGTGCAAAGACGGCCTTCCAGATTCCTGTCTACCGACCTTGACGTGAGGTTCTGCCATCTTGTTCAGATCCGGGCGGACTCTTTCTGGCGCGCAAGGCATGTTGGGCACGCGAGGTGAGATTCTGATTTGGATCGGGGTGTGGAAATCCTTTTATCCCACACTAAGCATAACAGCGAAATCTTCCTCAGTGCCTTGTCTTTCATGATGCCTTACGACGGATTGTCGCAATGAAATTCAAGTAATAAGCATACGAATTATCACACAGAAGCGTTGCGCGGTAGTAGTTGGTTAAAACATCAATGCTATAAGACAAAAGTTAGTCAACACATATATAGTTCCCATTATTTTTTATTTCATTTTTGAAGTTAGCAGCAGGATGGCATTGGGGAATTGTTGTGTGTCGGCGGATTCGCGATTATTGATTTGATGTCATGCTTCGTTTTTTGCTTAAAGATTGTTATTTGGGTGTTATTCGCGCATATTCAGCGATTTTGGTTACTAAAACGATATTTGTGATTTATTTTGAAATGGAGGTGGATTTTTTTTATACCTTTACGCACTTAACAAATTTAATGTTCCAGCAGTTGGCTCGAACTTTTTTTATTTTTTAGTAATATGAAAAATTTTTTCAGATTCCTCATCGCTGCCGCGTTAGTGTTTACCGGCTGCGACAAGAGCAATGATTCCCCGGAGCCGGAACCAGTACCGGTTCCCGACTTCACCGTTGAACAGACCGCGCTGACGCAAGGCTCGTTCAGTGTCAGAATCACCCCTAAGGACAACGAGAACACCTACTATTTCAGTGTTCTCACCAAGAAGGACTATCAGTCCAAGTACAAGGAGACCCCCGAGACTCTCGAAGCGGCGTACAGTGAATGGTTCGGCCAGATGGCCACCCAGGCGGGACTGTCTGTCGAGGACTTTCTGAAAAACGCCCTGCTTTCAGGCATGCAGAACTACCGGTTCCGTTCGCTCGAACCCGGCACAGACTACATATTTTTCGTTTTCGGTGTGGACTATTCAGGGAAGGCCACCACGGCTGTGGACATCGTGCCTTTCTCCACCCCGAAGGCCACACTGGACAAGAATGTGACTTTCAACATCACCCCTACGGAGGTCGGCTCCACATGGTTCAAGGTCAAGATCAATTGTAACGACCCTGACGTGTACTACTACTATGATATCATGCTGCCTTCCATCTACGAGCAGTATTGCGGCAGCAATCCTTCGAAGATTCCTGAATATGTCGCCTCTTACCTTTCAGCCCTTAAGAGCGAGAACGACACCTATGCCGCCATGTCAGAGGCTCAGTTCATCAGCAGCATCACCGTCGGCGGCGAGATTGAGTACGACACCGCGCTGTCTGAGGTGGCCAACTCCCTCCTCCCTGAGACGGAGTACCCTGTGTTCGCAATCGGCATCGCCAATGACGGCAGCTTCACCACCGACCCTACTGTCGTCATGGTCAAGACGGCTGAGACCCCGAAGAACGACTGGAAGATTTCCGGAGAGACACTGACCGACATCCAGTACAACGCCACCGTCACTCCTGCCTATGATGAGGTCTATGCCGTGATCCTTGAGCGCAAGTCCTACTTTGAGGGTGCCACGGATGAGCAGATGGTCAACGACCTCCTTGCCGCGAGAAAAGGCACGTTCCAGAACGATCTCTGCGTGGAGGCCTCGAAGGTTGAATTCAATAACCTCATCCCTGACGAGGACTACTACCTGTTCATGATCGCCTGCACGCCTGACGGCCTTCCAAAGACCGGCGACAAGCTGAATGTTAAGAAACACGAGGTCAGGACCAAGACCGCGACACCGACCGGCGCCGTTTACAGCCTGAAAGTCTTCAACATCCAGAAGACATCGGCCAGCGTGGCTGTGACTGTCAACGAGGCCGGCGAGAACCAGACCTTCCTCACGAACTATATCTCAAAGGAGGAGTTGAACAAGCTTACCGCATCGATGAGCGAGGGCGAGGCTCTCAAGAAGCACATGGATGACCTGATCGACGCCAAACTCAAGGAGTGGAACGGGATTTATTCCACTATGGACAGGAAAGAGTTCCTTTCAAGGCTCCTGCCGAACGAGTCGAAGACCGGCAGCGGCAACTACATCGATTTGGAAGGCTTGAAAGCCGGCACAACCTACTATGCCTACTCAATCGGGCTCAAGGCTGACGGAACCTACACCACCGAACCGTTCAAGGCGGAGTTCACCACTGTCGAGGATGTCAAGAGTGCCGTCCACCTTACGTCAAGCGGCATGAAGGCCTGGATGTATGACGAGCTTTATCCAAACAAAACGAACTACACGCTGGGTGTCATGGCTGATCCTTTCTATCAGGTAGGAGGAGCGTATGGCAAGTCATTCACAGGGACTGATGAATGGGCGGACAAAAGTTTCACCGAGATAGTTGAGGAACTGAAGAAAGAACCGGCGGGTGCATACGGTGCGGTCACGCTCAACCTTACAGTCGAAAGAGGAACGAAATTCTATGTCTACTTCGTAGGTGTTGACAAGAGCGGGATTCCTACCGATGTGATCAAAATCACACATACATCCAAGGCGGAAGGTTCCGTCAACACGGGTATGGGCAAGGAGGTGTCTATTGACAAGATCGAAACCATTGCCAGATAATGCGGACATTTTTGAATTATCTTACGTCATTGCTTGCCGCCGCCGCTGTCATCAGCGGATGCGGCAAGTCTGACATACCGGACACTCCCGACATCCCCCCAGAACCAGAACAACCAACAGTGAAGGCATATTCAGTGGGAGACTACTACCAGAAAGGCTTCGTGAAGGGAGTTGTCGTGAGCGTGGACGAGAAAGGGGAGCACGGTCTGATTGTCTCTCTCAAGGAACATGAAGCCGCCTGGGCGTTCAGATCCGACAATGTCATGGACGGACAGCCCGGCACGGGGCAGTACAACACCGGCCGCGTACGTGAGTTCAAGGATTGGATGGACTTCTATCCGGCTTTTGAACGCGCGACATTGGAGAATGTCGGAGCACTAAAGGACTGGTTTCTGCCATCCATGCATGAGCTGGCGTCATTGTACAAGGCCTACACAGGCCACGACACCAATGACGTGGAACAGGGGACGGGATCGACCAAAGCCGGGATGAGCGAGAACGAGTCGAAGGACTGGTTCAACAAGTGCCTTGCCGGCAACAAAGGGACCGCCATATCCGATCAGGTTTATTGGTCATCCAACGAACTCGGCCCCAGTATAGCCTCCGCGTTCGACATGCGTACCGGCACCTCGCTGGATGTCCCGTCGGATCTCGACAAGAGGAAGGTCTACAAGGTCAGGGCGATGGCATCGTTCTGAGTCAATTATTCACGATTAAATGTTCATTTAGAAAATGAAAAGAATAACTATCATTTTGGTGTCGGCGGCGCTGGCTCTCGTTTCGTGTTCGAAGGAGAACGGCGACACGCCATGGTCCGGCGTTCTGAACGCGCCTGAGGTGACGATCACGGAGGGAACCGCATCGTTGACCGCAAGCTGGCCTGAGGTCAAAGGGGCCGAAGGCTACAGGTGTGAGGTTACCTATGTCTCGGGAGGAAGGAATGTGGATGTCCTTAAGACAAACATCACAGAGACATCTTTCACAGTCAGCGCGTTGCGCCCGGAGACAGACTACACTGTCAGGGTCGCCGCCACAAGAGGTGGCAAGGCTTCAGCGAACTGGTTCATGGAGGACAGGAAGACAGGAAAGTTCAACGTGACTTTCGACATCACTCCTTATGAGGTGTACAACTCCACGACCGGCCACATTGACTATATGGCGAAAGTGAAACCTTCCGATGACGGTGTGTACTATTGGATCGCCGCTGTGCCATATTCCCAGAAAGTGGACGCCAAGGTTTGGATGATGGATGAGATAGCTGACGCTGTGGATGCCGGAGAGACTTGGGAGTCCCTTGAGAAAAACGGCTATATTGTCAAAGGAGAGGCGGAAAGTGTCTTCGCGTTCAACGGAAAAGATGATTATATGTTTACCGCCGGCATTCTTGAACACATTGGAGATCAGATAAATGTCGTTTCGGAAGTCAGTCTGAGCTACCCTTTCTACGCCGAGAACGCTGAAGATCAGACAAGCCATCAGTGCGCCTATTCCGACTACATCGGAGAGTGGGTGGTGAAACCGTATGACGTGTCTGAATATGGCAACGGCTGGAGCCTTGCTGATTCCAAACCTTTCACAGTCAGGATTTCGGCGAAAGAGGACGGTCAGACGTTCAATATGACTGGTTGGGGAGGGGCTGACAACAAATATTCCACAACACCGATCGTGCTGGACTATGTTGCAGGCGATGCCGACAGGTTCGAGCATTTCAACATCAGCGTGCCTCAGGACATAACCACAGAGAATGGCATCAAGTGGGCCTACACCGGCTGGATGTCATTGGTATTCTCCGATGAGAACGGCAACAAGGAAGTCAAGGCTTACACTCCTTACGACTACGACTACGACAATACTGCTTCGGAAACGAATCCGAGTGGCTGGCGTCAGGCTTTCAGAGGCTATGCCGCCAATGCGAACAAGACGGTCATAAAGATTTTTGCCAATGAATATCAGTACGAAGGCTTGACCGTCTATATGCAGAGCCTTTGGGTCTGCGGAATGGATGCGGCAGGCAAATATGATTTCAACAACACCGCCCATTCTCTCAACGGCAATCGTGGTGGAATTCCTAATGCGATGTACTATCTTGTGCGTAAGGATGTCGCCGAAGGTGCCGAACTGGCAGCCCCGGATGTCTCTGCCGAACTTAAAGGCGCTACTTCTTCTGCGGCGGCCGGCAACAGATCCATAGTTCTCAGAGTGTCAAGATAGAGATTCGGCTATCCAAGCCGCGTCTTGGACATAATCCCTTTCAGCCTCGGCATCGTGTGGTTTTGCCTCACTGCCGAGGCTGATCTTTTTAAAAAATTTCATATTCACAGAGCCTTTCATTATATTTGTCTGAATATGCGACAGATTGTGGAAAGATGAAGATTTTGACGAAACTGATGCAAGGACTTCTGAGGGTGATCTCGGCGCTTCCGCTGGGATTCCATTATGCGTGGGCGGGCTTCTTTGCCTGGCTGCTGCGTGATGTGATGCATTACCGGCGTGATGTCGTGATGATCAACCTTTCCCGCGCTTTCCCTGACAAAAAATACAAGGAACTGAAGCAAATCTCCAACGCATTCTACAGGCATTTCGGAGAGATCCTTGCCGAGACGATTTGGTTCGGAGGCTGCCGCAATCCAGAAAGGCTGCACAGGAAACGTTTGGTTGAATATACCAACCTGGACACCGTGGAGG
>ERZ1026868.1660-NODE-1660-length-11224-cov-5.234846_pt1 | contig 11224 bp, 7 predicted proteins | sample MGYA00380164_ERZ1026868 | MGnify/ENA primary metagenome ERZ1026868 (study PRJEB33269, sample SAMEA4719800) | human gut metagenome | biome: human-associated habitat; feature: organic feature; material: feces | place: Cameroon | collected 2013-10 ... | reverse complement strand
CTACTGCATTCTGGATAGCTGCTTTCTTCTGATCTTTGGAAGGATAAGTAAGAAGGCCTACATCAGTAATAGCGAATACCTTGTGGTAATTCGGGCTTTCCATGAAAGCAAGTAAACTCATGGTATCGTTCTTTCTGATCCCTCTTTCACGGTTTACCAGTACCTTCATCAGGGCTCCTGTCTCTGTTTTTCCTTTCATAATGCAGTCTACTTCACCGTCTCTTGCCATATCAGCAGCCTTCTGGATGGCTTCCGTAGGATCTTCCACATGGATAATGGTCATCTTATCTGCATCTGTGCCGATCTGAGCCAGGATCTCACGGATCTTTGGCTCATCACCGATCAGAACCGGCTCAACCATGCCGTCCCTATAAGCATGACTGATTGCTTCCAGTGTATGTTCATCCTGAGCCGGTACTACTGCTACTTTGCGCTTTACCGGCATAGCTTTTAACATTTCTTTCAGCTGTTCAAAATTCTTTATCATTGATTTTCCTCCTGTTTACAGATGTCCTCCCGGAGTCCGGGAGAACATCGAACCGCCTGTCTTTAAGCCAGTGCTGGCAGATCAGCCGGGTCTGTTACAACACCCATAACTGCGGTTGCTGCTGCTACCGTAGGACTTGACAGATAACCTAAGGTTTTCTTGGTTCCCTGACGTCCGATGAAGTTACGGTTTGCAGTCAGCAGGATCCTTTCATCATCTGTCATCAGACCATATGGCATACCACAGCAAAGTCCGCAGCATGGATGACAGATCACTGCACCTGCCTCAATAAAAGTCTTAATATATCCTCTTTCAATGGCCTGTTTGAAAATGGTATTAGTTGCAGGAACAACGATAAAACGCAGTCCTTTTGCCACTTTACGGCCTTTTAAGATCTTTGCAGCTGCTTCCATATCTTCAATACTTCCGTTGGTGCAGCTTCCCAGATATACCTCATCCATTTTGGTGCCTTTTACTTCACTGATGGGGTGAACATTGTCAACGCCCTGTGGACAGGAAAGCTGAGGTTCCAGTTCGCTTACATCATAGGTAAGTACCTTTTCATACTTTGCTTCGTCATCTACGCATACCCAGTCGATATCTTCTAATGGCATTCCGTAGTACTCTGCTGTCTTTTCGTCAGCCTCAAACAGACCGCACTTTGCGCCTGCTTCCAGAGCCATGTTTGCAACTGTAAAACGCTGTTCCATGCTCATTTCATGGGCTGCAGGACCGGTAAATTCCAGAGATTTGTACTGTCCGCCGTCGGCCTTGATATCACCTAAGATACGAAGGATAACGTCCTTACTCATAACACCGTCTCTTAAATGGCCGTTTAATACGATCTTGATAGCCTCTGGAACCTTGAACCAAAGTTCTCCGGTAATAAGAGCTGCTGCCATTTCTGCTGTGCCAATACCAGAGCAGAAGTTTCCGGCACCGCCATAAGTAGTTGTATGGCTGTCGGTTGCAGTTGCGATCTCGCCTGGCTTTGCATACTTTGCTTCATGCATAATGGTGTGGCAGATGCCTTCTCCAATGTGAAGCTTCTTAATTCCATAGGTTTTTGCCAGTTCCAGACCAGCTTCATAATGGTCATAGTCATTTTTAGCAACGGCAGTTGGCATACAGTGATCCCAGACGATGGTTACCTTATCTGGATCGTCGATCTTGTCTGCACCAATGTCTTTCATGGTTTCTAACAGATAAGTAGTATAAATATCATGGATCATGAACATATCTGGCTTTGTGATCACGATATCTCCAGGAGCCACATGTTCTTTTCCTGCATTTTTCTTTAATATCTTTTCTACCATGGTGTAGCCTTTTTTACGGCACTGTTCCATGGAAAGAGGCTTGATATCCATTTTCACATTTCCAGCTGCAAGACGCTTCTTTGTATCTTCGATCAGTCCGCCGTTTGCTACAATGTTATACAGATTTTCAGGAACTGCACCAACCTTGAAGGTCTTTCCATTTACACTGACCGTCTGTGCGTCTACATCTACCGTAACAATATCTCCGCCTTCACACACGTCCTGGATCTGATCACAGGTAAGAAGAAGGATGCCGCTGTTAAATGCATTTCTGAAGAAGATTCTTGCAAAACTCTTTGCGATGATGCAACGGACACCATTGTAAGAAAGAACGGTAGCTGCCTGCTCACGGCTGGAACCACAGCCAAAGTTGGTTCCTGCTACCAGGATGTCTCCTGGCTGAACGGTTGAACCAAATTCCGGCTTTAACAGCTCAAATGCATATTTTTTCATCTCGTTACGATCCGGGATAGTACCTCTTTTTCCAGGGATAATGGTATCTGTATCAATATCATTTCCGAATTTCCAGATTTTTCCACTGAACTTCTTTTCCATAGCTGTCTCCTTACATCTGCTTCGCAAAGGAAGCGTTCATTACTGTTTCAACAGAGCCTGTATAAACTTCTGCGTCATCGCAGCCCATAGAACCTGTAAAGGTGTACAGTCCGGTGGTTACCAGACGTTCCTTATGTCCCATAGCTCCAGGTCCCTGGATCACAACGCTGTGGTCCCCTGCTGCGTTGATCTGTGCTCCGAAATCAATGAACTTTGTAAGAATGCCTTCCTCTGCAGCCTGAAGATAATCACGGCTGGTTGCCGGGCAGATGCTTAAACGGAAGCCTAATGCCAGCTTGTGTCCATCTAACATAGAAGCAGCTTTTCGTAACTCCTCAATAGTTCCGCCTGTATAGCCGCCGATCTGGCCTGCATTTAATTCCATGCCAGCTTTAGAAGCTCTAGAAGCAATTCCAGCCTTCTTCTGGTCATTTCTATCACCACATGGAAGCATGACCATTGGCTCTACAGTTGCCAGATTTAAGGTTAAACCAGCAGACTGTTTTTCTTCTGTAATGGAAGCAGTAAATGCCCCTGTAATGCATGCCATGCTGCAGAATACTGCTTTCTCATGTGCATCAAAGGATGGTGCATAAACTTCCACTGCCTTGCGGTTTAACTCATGATCTTCTGCCAGGAATGCAAGTGCTGCGTCCATAACAGTTACGCCTTCTTTTAAGCTGCCTTCCAGGTTTACATAAACTGTTTCCGGAACAATGATGCTGTAACGGTCTGTTTCAGCTGCTCTTGCCAGCTCAGGAATGCTTACGTTGATGCCCAGAGCACCGATGCTTCCGAAAATACTTCCGTGGGAACCGCCGCCTACAATGATCTGGCCCGGTTTTACCACTTCATTTAACATATACTGATATCCAACACCTTCTGCCTGGATATAAGGACATCCGTACTTTTCAGCAAATGCCAGGTTCTTTCTTAAAATAGCTGCTGCTTCCGGGCGTCCGGTTGGTACATCATGGTCATAGATGACCATTACCTTTTCAGGTTTTGCTACGGCAGAGATTTCCTCTACCGCAGCATGAGATACACCATCATTGATAACGATCCAGTCAGGTTCTACTGTTACAACTGTACCGGCTTTTCCCCCAAGTAACCGTTCTACAAATGTACTCATAATCTTCTTCTCCTGTTTTAGTTCTTTTCAGCAAGTTCTTTGTATCTTGCGTAACGTGCCTTTGCTTCGCTTTCTGTACGCTCAAACAGTGCATCGGCTGCCTCTGGGAAGGTACGCTCCAGAGATGAGAAACGAACCTCGCCTCTTAAGAACTCTCTAAAATCGCCCTGAGGTTCCTTGGAATCCAGGATAAATGGATTCTTGCCTTCCTTGATCAGTTCTGGGTTGTTTCTGTATAACTGCCAGTAACCAACTTCAACTGCACGCTTGATCTCGCCCTGAACATCACTCATTCCGCAGCGCAGTCCGTGGCTGATACATGGAGCATAGGCAATGATCAGAGATGGTCCCTTGTGAGCTTCTGCTTCTGTTACTGCCTTTAAGAACTGTGCAGGATTTGCACCCATAGCTACCTGTGCTACATATACATCGCCGTAGCTCATTGCCATCATGCCTAAGTCTTTCTTCTTTCTGCGCTTACCAGCTGCCGCAAACTGCGCAACTGCACCGGTAGGAGTTGCCTTAGATGCCTGACCGCCTGTATTGGAGTAGATCTCGGTATCGAATACCATTACATTTACGTCTGCGCCGGAAGCTAATACATGGTCTAAGCCGCCGTAACCGATATCGTATGCCCAGCCGTCACCGCCGAAGAACCATACGGATTTCTTGGTCAGATGGTCAAAGTTTTCACGAACTGCCTCAGCCAGTGCCTTTACATTATCTCCAGGAACATTTGCTGCAACCAGATCTGCATTTTCACTTAATAAACCGCTTTCCAGGATGGCATTCTTTAATGCTTCGCCTGTTTCACGGGAGCTCTTGTCATTGTAAGATGCCAGCCAAGCTGCTGCTGTCTCTTTGATCTTGGCATCATCTGTCTTTTCAGCAAGTTCCTCTACATGCTTAGCCAGCTTTTCTCTCTGCTGTTCAACAGAAAGCCAGATACCCATACCATACTCAGCGTTGTTCTCAAATAAGGAGCCGCCTACTGCAGGTCCCTGTCCCTTGTGGTTGGTGGTATATGGGAAGGAAGGGAAGCTGGTGGACCATACCTGGGAGCAGCCTGTTGCAGTTGCTACATACATACGGTCACCAAACAGCTGTGTGATCAGCTTTGCATAAGGAGTTTCGCCGCATCCTGGGCAGGAGCCTGGGAACTCTAACAGTGGCTGCTCAAACTGGCTGCCCTTAACAGTTGTTGTTCCAAACGGATTTGCCTTTGGAGCTAACTTCATTGCATATTCCCAGTTATCTGCTTCATTTAAGTTGTTGTCTAATGGCTTCATGGTAATAGCCTTTTCCTTAGACGGGCATACATTTGCACAGCTTCCGCAGCCTGTACAGTCAAGAGCGGATACCTGTAAACGGAAACGTAAGCCTTCTGCGCCTTTGCCCTTAACAGCAGTTGTTGTAAAGGTTTCAGGAGCCTTTGCTGCCTCATCCTCATTTACAAGGAATGGACGGATACAGGAATGAGGGCAGACGTAGGAACACATATTACACTGGATACATTTCTCGCTGTCCCAAACAGGAATATTAACTGCAATACCTCTCTTTTCGTACTTGGAAGTACCCTGAGGCATGGTTCCGTCTGGCAGATCGGTGAAATCGCTGACAGGAATATTATCGCCCTTCATAGCATTTACAGGCATCTGGATCTTGCGGATCCACTTTGGCAGGTTCTCATCGATCTTCTCTTCTGGAATTTCGATATCAGCCCATCTTGCAGGTACTTCTGCCTCTTCTACCATTTCTACGCCCTTATCAACAGCTGCGTAGTTCATGTTGACGATCTTTTCGCCCTTTCTTCCGTAGGACTTTAAGATAGCTTTCTTCATATATCCAACTGCTTCTTCGATCGGGATAATACCTGTGATCTTGAAGAATGCAGCCTGTAAAATGGTATTGGTCCTGCTTCCCAGTCCCAGTTCTGCAGCAATTGCAGTGGAATCAACGGTATACAGATGGATCTTCTTTAATGCTGCTGCTTTCTTAAATGCAGGAGTTAAATACTTTTCTAACTCTTCGCCCTTCCAGTCGCAGGTGATCAGCACATTTGCACCTTCCTTTGCATCTGCCAGGATATCATAACGATCCAGATAGGACTTATTGTGGCAGGCAATGAAATCTGCGTGGTTTACAAGGTAGGTAGAGTTAATCGGCTTCTTGCCAAAACGTAAGTGGGAACGGGTAACACCACCTGACTTCTTGCCGTCATACTCAAAGTAAGCCTGAACATTTAAGTCTGTGTGGTCACCGATGATCTTAATGGTGTTCTTGTTTGCACCAACAGTACCGTCAGAACCAAGCCCCCAGAACTTGCAGCTGATAGTTCCTTCCGGAACAGTATTTACTTCTGGTCCTACAGGCAGTGACAGATGGGTCACATCATCATTGATACCTACAGTATAATGGTTCTTTGGCTCTGCTGCCTTCATATTGTCAAACTGTGCGATAACCTGGTCTGGAGTATAATCCTTGCTTGCCAGACCATAACGGCATGCTAAAACCTTGATATTTCTGCCTGACTCCAGGATCACAGAACATACATCCTCGTACAGCGGCTCGCCTGCTGCACCTGGCTCCTTGGTACGGTCACCAACAGTGATCATCTTTACAGTTTCAGGCAGCTGGCTTAAGAAATACTTTGCAGAGAATGGACGGTACAGGTGTGCATCGATAAAACCAACCTTTTCACCCTTTGCATTTAAGTAATCTACAGTTTCGCGAAGAACACCGCTTGCAGAACCCATTACTACGATCACGCGCTCTGCATCCGGAGCACCATAGTAGTTAAATGGCTTATAATCTCTTCCGGTGATCTTGCTGATCTCATTCATGTAATCTGCAACAATATCTGGCAGTGCATCATAATATGAATTACATGCTTCACGGCTCTGGAAATATGTATCAGAATACTGGCCTGTGGTTCTTAAAACCGGATGCTCTGGATTTAATGCATTCTCACGGAATTTTTCCAGTTCCTTCCAGTCAACCAGCTTCTTTAAATCTTCGTAATCCAGACATTCAACCTTCTGGATCTCATGGGAAGTACGGAAACCATCAAAGAAATGAAGGAAAGGTACGTGGCCTTTAATAGCTGCCAGATGAGCAACTGCACCTAAATCCATTGCTTCCTGTGGAGAAGAAGATGCTAACATTGCATATCCGGTCTGACGACAGGCCATAACATCGGAATGCTCTGCGTTAATAGAGATCGCATGGGTTGCCACGTTTCTGGATGCTACATGGATAACACCTGGCTTTAACTGGCCTGCAATACGGTACATGGTCGGGATCATTAACATAAGTCCCTGGGATGCTGTATAGGAAGTTGCCAGTACGCCGCCGTCTAATGCACCATGTACTGCGGAAACAGCTCCGCACTCAGACTGCATCTCAACCAGCTTTACCTGCTGACCGAACATGTTCTTCATTCCATTTGCTGACCACTTGTCAACCAGTTCAGCCATTGGAGAAGATGGTGTGATCGGATAAATCGCTGCTACTTCGGTAAAAGCATAGGAAGCGTAAGCTGCTGCTTCGTTTCCGTCCATTGCTCTGCTTACTTTACTCATAATCTGTACTTTCCTTTCTTTGTGGGGTTATTCGTTTTTATTTCCCGTTTTTCATTTCTGTCTGATCCCTCTTCCCCAGAAACCAGACAGCTGGCAAGATGCCTTTTAGGATATATGTTTGTCTGATGTTTGTCTTTTTTCAATGTGTGCTGCATTTTTACCACATTTTCAACAACATCTTGCATATATCTCATTTAGTTTAACGTGTTAGTAAAACGTTTATCCTTGGCACAAATAATAGTTTATCGTTCTACTTTTGTCAAGTGTTTTGATAAAAATACAATATTTTTTGTCAGTTTTGTATAGTTTAACGTATTACTTATTGTGCAGTTTTCCCCCGGAGACCTTGATCATTTTCTTTTCTGATGTTTTTCTTTCCTGATGACTTTCTTTTCTGATGATTTTCTTTCCTGCTTGACACAGTGTGGGAATCTGGCTTAAGATTGGTTTTAGTAAAAGTGAACCCACCGTGCTTCCAGTACATCATTTTCACGAATATGGAAACAAGAAGATGTCATGGCTGGATTGTAACCATTTTTGCACAACAGACTTGCTGCCTGAAGGCAGCAAAAGATATATGAAAGTATAAAGGTGAACATATGGCAACTATAAAAGACGTAGCAAAACAGGCAGGTGTATCTGTTACAACTGTGTCCATTATCATAAACGGAAAATCAGAAGAGCGAAAAATTTCCACCGCTACCCAGCAGAGGGTGGCAGAAGCAATGCGTGATCTAGGCTATCAGCCCAATTTAAGTGCAAGACGCCTGCGCTCCCAGGAAAATGAACGACCAGTAATTGCTTTTTTCTGGCCACTGGACTATCGTGTTTCCATTCTGGCTTCTTTCTTAAATTTCATTCAGATTGAAATTGCCGAATCTGGCTTTGACTGTGAAATGATGATACAGACCTATGAAAATGATAAACTAGAACAATATGGCTCCTCTTTCTTAAAAAATGGTTACAGCGGTGCCATCATCGGTGCATGTTCTGCAAAAGACCAGCAGTGGCTTGAAAGCATCTGTCCACGTATGCCTGTGGTACTTATCAACCGTGAATCTGAACATTTTTCTACTGTATGTACCGATAATGATGAAGTCGGTCTGATGGCAGCCACGAAGATCCGCCAGAAGGGCTATACAGAAGCTGCTATTTTTGCATCCGGACACTCCTACTTTGCTACAAACCGCCGTGTCCAGGCATTTATCAATTCCTGTGAACAACTTGGGATTAAAACCGACGAAAAATATATTCTGAAAGGACTCAGCACACGTAAGGGCGGTTACGAGATAGGCAAACAGTACGCTTCACTTAAGGAACCGCCCAAAATGATCTTCTGTGATTCCGATGCCATTGCCCTGGGAGCTTTAAGGGCATTCCATGAACAGGGGATATCCGTTCCCGAAAATGCAGAACTTCTCTCTATCGGTATGCTGGATCCGGGCGCTGCTTCCTATTATGTGCCCTCCCTCAGTGTAGTAGAAATGCCAAACAAGGAAATCGGCCAGCAGGTTCTGCGCCTGATAAGAAAGAAAGTCTTAAACAATGACCTGACACCGGAGCATGTGAACCTGCATGCGAAGCTGGTGCTGAGGGAGAGTTTTTCGTAATAGTGGAATTATTGTAAAGGTCAAATTCTTCGCTCAACGCCAAATATAGCGCCGCTTGTTTGCGGCGCTTGTAACACTCAACCGGAAGATCTTTTGACCACGGCATGAGTGGTTCTAAATCTTTTTCATCTATACTTCAAGTCTTGGGCTTTGATTTAGGGTTATAAAATGTACTCTCGATACACATTTTGTCCAAAAAATCCACGTATTTCGGGCTGTACATAGGTTTCTTACGAATTTTGTAGCCAGCTGTTTTATACGTACTAACCGTTCGCAACGACTTGATTTGAATAATCTGCAGTGGGTTTCAATATGATTTCCGCCAATCATAAGACAAAATTGACCACCTTATTCACCTAAAAAAACATCTTGAAGATATGACTATGAGTAAACTTATTTTCTGTCAATTCAACATCGGCACAGCCTGCGTAGAATTGGTTTTTGAGGATAGAAGCCAGATTTCCATTGACTTCACCGCCGTTGAAAACGAAGTTGCCGATAACCGCTTCCAGCGGTCAGAGTTGGATTATCTGATCTACAACGACCCGCTTGCTTATGCCGATCTGATTCTGAACAGCAAGCTGAACGTCCTGTTTGAATAAACCGACATGAGCATAAACGACAGCGTCCCGGTTCATAATGATTGGGCCGCTGCTTATTATATCATTGTATTTTGCGAACTCATTCCTCGAACAGATACAGAAGATATCCGTAACCCTCTGCTTTCATCTTTGCGTAAGGCACAAAGCGCAGGGCCGCACTGTTGATGCAGTAGCGCACGCCATTGGGGGACTCCGGATCGCCGGTGAACACATGACCAAGGTGAGAATCTCCGGCACGGCTTCTGACCTCTGTGCGGCGCATGCCGTGGCTCAGGTCCTCCAGTTCCACCACGGCAGGCTCTTCAATGGGCTTTGTGAAAGCCGGCCAGCCGCAGCCGCTCTCGTACTTATCCGTGGAGGAAAAGAGCGGCTCGCCGGTGACGACATCCACATAGATGCCCTTTTCAAACTTATCCCAGAACTCGCCTGTGAAAGCGCGCTCCGTGCCGCTCTCCTGCGTAACACGGTACTGCTCCGCCGTCAGCTTGTCCCGGATGGATTCCGCCGCGGGCTTCTGATAGTCGCCCGGATCGATGCGCAGCCGGGAAAACAGCTCCATCTCCGCGCGCGGGATGTGGCAGTAGCCGTTCGGGTTCTTTTCGAGGTAGTTCTGGTGGTACTCCTCGGCGGGGTAGTAGTTCTTGAGTGGGCCGATCTCCACGAAGAACTTTTCACTGCGTCCCCGCTCGATCTCCGCGATGCGCTCCACCGTTTCCTTCGCGCTTTCGTTGGTGTAATAGACACCGGTCTGATACTGGCTGCCCCGGTCGTTGCCCTGCCGGTTCTCCACCGTGGGGTCGATCACATAGAAGTAGGCCAGCAGCAGGGCGTCGAGACTCACCTGTCCGGGGTCATACTCCACCCGCACGGCCTCCCGAAAGCCGGTCTCGCCCTTGCAGACGGTCTTGTAATCGGCATCCGCCTCGCAGGTGCCGTTGGCATAGCCGCTCTCGGCATCGATGACGCCGGGGATGGACTGCATCAGCTGTTCCATGCCCCAGAAGCAGCCGCCCGCCAGATAGATGACATTTTCCGTGGTATCCATATACATGCTTCCTTCACCGGACATATCAGAGGGCTGTCCGGTCATTTCCTTCTCGTCCGTTTTCTGCGGCATATTTTTCTGCCCGGCAGTGCAGCCGCTCAGCAGCAGTACCGCGGTGAGCAGAAGCGGCAATACTCTCCGATACATGGTGTATCCCTCCTTTCTGAGAAGATAAATTCGTTTGTCAGCCCATATCGGCGGCAAGAGCCTGGTCGATGAGCTTTTGCAGCGTCTCCGCCTGCTTCTTTTCCGTGATGGCGCCTACGATGGGCTCGCCCACGATATTGCCGCTGCGGTCGACCACATAGGTGGTGGGATAGGCGAAGACATTCTCCACAAACTTACCGGCATCGCCGTCGGAGCCGAAATAGATGTTTTGATAGGTCGCGCCCTTCTTGGCAAGCACCTCCTTCGCCTCGGCGATGGCCTTCTCGTCACCGTCCAGCGTAAAGGTGTTGACGCCGATGAGCGCGCCGCCCTTGTTCGCCAGTTCCTTGTTCAGTGCGTCCAGCTCGGAAAGCTCACCTACGCAGGGATTGCAGGTGGTGAACCAGAAATTCACTACGGTGACGGCGTTGGCGGAGAACAGCTCGTCGCTCTTCACCGTGTTGCCGTCCAGATCTTTCCCTTCAAAGGCGGGGAACTTCTGCATACTGCCGTCGTCGGGAGGGTTGCTCGTGTCGCTGCCCGCGGGCATGCTCATATCGCCGTCCATGGATTTCTGCATGATCTCGGGATACTTCTCTTCCAACTCGGTCAGCCTGTTTTCAATATTGCTGATCTCCGTGGTTGACTCCTTCAGCCACGCATACTCCTTGTCGGTGAACTTCTCTTTAACGGTCTCGACGGTATCCAGCAGGAAGTCGCCGTAGTTTTTCCCGTCCTCGATCATGGCC
>ERZ1026868.1655-NODE-1655-length-11256-cov-13.843675_pt1 | contig 11256 bp, 10 predicted proteins | sample MGYA00380164_ERZ1026868 | MGnify/ENA primary metagenome ERZ1026868 (study PRJEB33269, sample SAMEA4719800) | human gut metagenome | biome: human-associated habitat; feature: organic feature; material: feces | place: Cameroon | collected 2013-10 ... | reverse complement strand
GCCAGCATGAAAATGCTCGTCAAGATGCTGCCGCCGGCGTTGGCCAAGCTGAATATTTATCTGCAGCAGAAGGCGCAGGAGCTTTCCTTCTCGGCAGACGAGCTGGCTGTGGTACAGGCGCAGGCTAAAGAGGTTTATCAGACGATGCTCAATTATCTGCAGAACAACAAGCGTCTTTTGCTGGAGCAGACGTTTTTGGCAACGGCCTCCGTTCTGGAGGTGCTTGCAAGCTGTGTTATCGGTTTTGTCGTAGCAATCTATTGTCTGCTGGAAAAGCATCGTCTTGCGCGCAACTTTAAATGCGTAATTTTTGCCTTTTGCTCGAAGGAGCGTGCTGCTTATATTCTGCATGTTTTGCAGACGGCAGAGCAGATTTTCCGCGGTTTTGTGGGCGGACAGCTGGTAGTGGCGCTGCTTTTGGGCGTGATGTATTTCGTCGGTATGACGCTTTGCGGCTTCCCCTATGCGACGGTCATTTCGCTGCTGGTGGCTGTGCTGAGCCTGATACCGATTCTCGGTACCTTAATCAGTGCTCTTATCGGCTGCTTTTTAATACTGGTGGCCGCGCCGGAAAAAATCTGGTATTTTATCATATTATACATTGTGCTGCAGCGCATCGAAGCTGATTTGCTTTATCCTAAGATTGTGGGTAAGGCTGTAGGTCTTTCGGAGCTGTGGGTGTTGGCAGCGGTGACGATTGGAGCAAGCATTGGCGGTGTTGCCGGTATGATTGTCTGCGTACCGCTGTTTTCCGTACTTTATGCTTTGCTGGCTGAAAAGGTTAAGCGACTGCTGGCAGAGAAAAATTTATCTAATTTATAAGATTTGTTAGGCACTTGGCGTTAAAAGTGCTATAATAATAAATTGATTGTAAGCCTGTTATCTGCAGGAAGCCTTGAATATGAAAAGGAGATTTTATGATTACAATACGAGATAAGGTGCGTTTTGTTGAAACTGATATGATGGGTGTTGTGCATCATGCCAATTATCTGCGCTGGTTTGAAATGGGACGTGTAGCATATCTGCGTGCCTGCGGTATTTCCCTGGGCGAGCTGATGGCTGACGGCGTTATTTTCCCGATTACCGAGGTACGCGCCAAGTATAAAAATTCCTGTACCTTTGATGATGATTTTGAAGTGCAGGTAAAAATGAGTGCCTTTAATAAAGCAAAAATGGAATTTGATTATACTGTTATCCGTCTGCGCGACGGCGCTGTGGCGGTTGAAGGCCATACGCGCAATGTGTTTACCGATAATGAAGGCCACATTGTTCGTTTGAAGCCTGAATGGTATGATAAAATTCAGAAGGTATATGCAGCGGATAAGGCTGCGGAGGAGATGTGAGAGTATGGAAAAATATAAGATTGTTCCTGTGCCGACAAGAATTTTGACTCATCACGATGATATCTGTGATGCTATTCTGGAATATGCAAAGGATAAAATCGGCCCCAATGATGTTGTCTGCACTGCCGAAAGCGTAGTTGCTATTACCCAAGGCAGAGCAATGCGCTGTGAGGAGTTTCATCCGGGACCGCTGGCTAAGGTGCTGTCGCATTTATTCCCTGCTAAGGGCAGCATCAGCAGCTGGTACAGCATGCAATCCCTGATTGACGCAGAAGGCGGTGCGCGTGTTCTGTGGGCAGTAATCTGCGGCTTTGCGGCTAAATGCGTAGGCGTAAGCGGTACCTTCTACCGTATGGCAGGCAAACAGGCTCGCCTGATTGACGATGTTACCGGCACAATGCCTCCGTATGACAAGCATATTGTTTATGGTCCGGCAGAACCGGAAAAGGTTGCTGAAGCTATTACCAAGGCTTGCGGTTGCTATGGCGCTGCTATTGCCGACGTTAACGATTTGAAGCGCTCTGCAGTGCTTGGCTGGTCTAAGGGCGTTGATCCGGATAAGGTTGCGGAAATCCTCATTGATAATCCTTTTGGCAACGGCAGTGAAAAAACACCAATCTGCATTATCAAGGATTATCATAAGGCGTAAGGGGGAAGCAAGATGCTGATGACGATTGTGGGAGTCCTTGTAGGACTGTTTATTTTGGGCGTTATAATTGTAGGTGTATATATTTCCATGCAGGGTGATGCTGTAATGCGTCTGCTGGTAAAGCAGCGCACCAAGGCTGTTTTGGACAAGGTATATGCCGACAGAATTGATTTTTCCTTAGAGGTACCTTTTGATAACGTAGGCAAGCAGGAAGGTACTATTCTGGATGCTTATATGCGTATTTATCTGCCTCAGGAGCAGTATAGTGATGTGCTGCTGCGTGGCAAGGTTAATCGTGAGGGCTATTTGCGCGAGGATGATTATTTTGAAGCAATGCTGGTTCCTGCAGGTACCGGCGAAAAATTTGTCCTGCGCTTTGAGGCTTATGCCAAAAACGGCAAGAGCTTAGAGGAAGCAATGGAAAATATTCCTGATGTAGATGTTGCTTTGTTTGCAGATTGCCGCGGCCGCCGTGAGCTTTACACCGTAAAGGAATACTTTACTCTGACTGCGGATGAAATGCGTGCTTTGGTCAAATAAGCTGATACTTTTATGTGTTGTCTTTAAAACTATATAAACGATACTTTATTATGGATGCTTCTCTGCTGTGGGAGAGGCATCCATTTTTCTTTGCTTTGAAAGTTATGAGAGATAATCTGCAAAAAAAATTCAAAAAAATGCGGCTTCTTGCTCAAAAATGATTGATTTTGCGTGAAAATGGTTATATAATATCTGCAAGAGGAGAGATGCTCATGTTAACGCAAGAAAGATTTGAAGAAATCACTCGCATTGTCACGCGTGACGGTGCGGCGACAGTACCGGAGCTGGCAAGGCTTCTGGAAACCTCTGAGTCCACTATCCGCCGAGATTTGGTACAGCTGGACAGCTTGGGCAAGGTACGCAAGGTACATGGCGGCGCAACTGCCGTGCGCGAGGCGGAGCCTGTGCAGGAGCGCAACATGCAGGAAAAATACAGTCGTAATATTGAAGACAAGCGCACGATCGCTGCGTATGCGGCAACGCTGGTGCGTCCCAACGATTTTATTTTTCTTGATGCAGGCTCGACAACCGAGCAGCTGGCAACCTACCTGACGGAAAAGGATGCTGTTTACGTAACGAATGGTATTACGTTGGCGCAGAAGCTGGCGCAGCGCGGCCTGAAAACACTGCTTATAGCAGGGCGCGTGAAGGCAACAACTGATGCGGTAATCGGCACGGAGGCGGTTGCTTCCCTGCAGCATTACAATTTCAGCAAGGGCTTTTTCGGAACGAACGGCATTACTGTGGAAGAGGGCTTCACAACTCCTGATATCGAGGAGGCCATGAATAAGCGCGTGGCGATGGAGCATTGTCATAAATGCTATGTGCTTGCAGATGCCAGCAAGTTTGAGGCACTGTCGAGCGTGTCCTTCGCCCCGTTGTCCAAGGGCGTGATTATTACGGCTGCGCAGGAGGCTCTGAATGTTAACTCCTATAAGCAGCATACGGAGGTGATTGTGCTTTGATTTACACTGTAACCTTTAACCCTTCACTTGATTATGTGGTAAAGGTTGATGATTTTGCGGTAGGCGAGATTAACCGCACCCAAGCAGAAAATATATATCCGGGTGGTAAGGGAATCAATGTTTCGCTGGTGCTGCAAAATCTGGGGCTGCAATCGGTAGCCTTGGGCTTCACGGCCGGTTTTAGCGGTACAGAAATAGAACGCCTGCTGCAGGAGGCAGGCTGCCGTTGCGATTTTATTCGGGCCGCTGCAGGCTACTCGCGGATTAATACAAAGATTATTTCAGACTCGGAAACGGCGCTTAACGGTCAGGGACCGCAGCTGAGCAAGGAAGAGCTGCAAAAGCTTTTCACCAAGCTGCAGGGACTGACGCAGGATGATATTTTAGTGCTGGCAGGAAGCATACCTGCTTCGCTGCCGGATGATATTTATGAGCAGATTCTGGAGCTGCTGCAGCCTGCTTGCACACGGGTTGTGGTAGATGCTACTGGCGATTTGCTGCTCAAGGTGCTGAAATATAAGCCGTTTTTAATCAAACCAAACCATGAGGAATTAGGAGAGTTCTTTGGCCGGGGACCGTTGCTGAATGAGGAGGATATTCTTGCTGCTGCACTGAAGCTGCAGCAGCAGGGAGCACGTAATGTGCTGGTTTCGCGTGGAGCGGACGGAGCTGTACTGTTGGACGAAAATGGCAGGCAGCACATGATGGCTTCACCGAAGGGTAAACTGGTAAACTCTGTTGGTGCCGGTGACAGCATGGTGGCCGGCTTTTTGGCAGGCTATCTTAAAACGCAGGATTATGAGGAAGCGTTGCGCCTGGGCGTAGCCGCAGGCAGCGCAAGCGCGTTTAAGGATTGGCTGGCAACAAGTGATGATATTGATAAAATTATTTTACAGGGCGTGACTAATAAATAAAAAAGAAGGGGCAAAAATAAGATGAAAATAGTTGATTTGCTGAAGGTAGAAAGCATTGATCTTAAAGCGCAGCCTAAGGATAAGGCAGCAGCGCTGGAGCATTTGATTACGCTGATGGAGAGAGGCGGTAATCTGCTTGATAAGGATGAATACAGAGCCTGCGTGCTGCGTCGTGAAGAGGAGGGCAGCACGGGTATCGGTGAAGGCATTGCCATTCCGCATGCCAAGACAAGTGCTGTAAAGGCACCGGGACTGGCAGCTATGCTGGTAAAGGACGGCGTTGACTTCGACAGTCTTGACGGAGAGCCTGCGAAGCTGTTCTTCCTGATTGCTGCACCTGATACGAAGGATAATGTACATCTTGATGTGCTGAGCCATCTGAGCATGCTGCTGATGAACGATGATTTCCGCAGCGAGCTGCTGAATGCCGGTAGCGCCAAAGACTTTTTGGCAGTTATCGACAAATACGAAAACGAAAAGTTTGAGGACGAGGAAGAAGAGGCACCGGCAGCAGAGCCTGCTAAGCAGCGCAAGGTGCTGGCTGTTACTGCCTGCCCGACAGGTATTGCACATACCTATATGGCAGCAGAGGCTTTGCAGGAGATGGCCGGTAAGATGGGCGTTGCAATGAAGGTTGAAACCAATGGCAGCGGCGGCGTGAAGAATAAGCTGACGGCAGCAGAGATAGAAGAAGCCGAAGGCATTATCGTGGCTGCTGATAAGAACGTGCCTGTGGAGCGCTTTGCAGGCAAGCCGGTTATCTTCGTTAAAGTAGCTGATGGTATCAACAAGCCGAAGGAGCTTATCGAGGAGATTCTGAGCGGTAATGTTCCTGCTTATGCAGGCAAGGGCGGCAGCGAGGCGACAAGTGACGTGGCAGATGCTGAGGAAAGTCTGGGGAGACAAATTTACAAGCATCTGATGAATGGCGTTTCGCACATGTTGCCGTTTGTAATCGGCGGTGGTATTCTTATCGCGCTGGCATTTATGTTCGATATGGAATTTGCCGGCACGGCTAAGTTTGGCAGCGGCACGCCGCTGGCAGCCTTCTTCAAGAATATCGGCGGTTTGGCGTTCAGCATGATGATGCCGATTCTGGCAGGCTATATCGCAATGAGTATCGGCGAGCGTCCGGCACTGATGCTTGGTATCGTAGGCGGCTTTTTGGCAGCCTCCGGCGGCAGCGGCTTCTTCGGCGCGCTGTTTGCAGGCTTCATTGGCGGTTATCTGATCCTGGCACTGCGCAAGGTGTTCAGTGTACTGCCTGACAGCTTGGAAGGTCTGAAGCCGATTCTGCTATATCCTGTTATCGGCCTGCTGCTTATGGGCATCTTGATGACCTACGTTATCAACCCGCCGACTGCAGCCTTCAACCAATGGCTGGCAGGTGCGCTGGCAAGCATGAGCACAACCAGTAAGGTACTGATGGGCTTTGTATTGGGAGCTATGATGTCCATCGATTTCGGCGGTCCTCTGAACAAGGCAGCTTATGTATTCGGTACTGCTTCTTTGGCTGCAGCTGACGGCAGCGCTGTAAGCAGTGAGATTATGGCTGCGGTTATGATTGGCGGTATGGTACCGCCGCTGGCGATTGCACTGTGTACTATGCTGTTTAAGAGTAAATTTACTTCTAAGGAGCGTCAGTCCGGTGTGACCAACTTTATCATGGGCCTGTCTTTTATTACCGAAGGCGCTATTCCCTTTGCAGCAAGTGACCCGTTGCGTGTAATTCCGACCTGCGCTTTGGGCAGCGGTGTAGCCGGTGCTTTGTCCATGGCCTTTGGCTGTAGCGTTCCGGCACCGCATGGCGGCGTGTTTGTTTTCGGCGTAGTGCAGAACTGGCCGATGTATTTTGCAGCTCTGGCAGCAGGCAGTGTGCTGGCAGCTGTGCTTATGGGGTTTGTTAAAAAGAACGTGAACGAATAATATATAGAGAAAAAAGATAAAAACAAAAATAGGATTTTAAGGACTTAGCGGCAGAATATTGTTATTAGCGAAACGGAGGAAATAAAAATGAAACAATTTACTTATGTTATTACTGATGAAGCAGGCATCCATGCACGTCCGGCAGGACTGCTCGTGAAGGAGGCTGCAAAATTTGCCAGCAGTACCACCATTGCCAAGGGTGCTAAAAAAGGTGATTTGAAGCGTATCTTCGGCGTTATGGCCCTGGGCGTTAAAAAGGGTGAAGAGATTACTGTTACCTGCGAGGGTGCGGATGAAGATGCAGCGGCAGCAGCTTTAGAGGCTTTCTTCCAAGCTAACCTGTAAGTTCGCAGTAAGAGAGATTTTTCGCGAGGTGATAAGATGCTTTCATTAAAGGGTAAGGGCGTTTGCGGCGGCGTAACGCTGGGAACCTTAGCTGTACTGCGCCGTAATACAGCAGCAGTTAAACGCTGTAAGGTGCAGAATGCCGAGGCTGAGGTTGCACGCTTTCAGACAGCGCGTCAGGATGCTATAGATAAGCTGGCAGAGCTTTATGAAAAGGCTGTTGCAGATGTAGGCAAGGATAATGCCGCTATTTTTGAAATCCATCAGATGATGTTGGAGGATCTTGATTATATTGAGTCCGTTGAAGGCATTATCCGCACACAGCAGGTTAATGCGGAATATGCAGTGCAGACTACCGCAGCTAATTTTGCAGAAATTTTTTCTTCGATGGAAGATGATTATATGCGTGCACGCGCTGCAGACGTCAAGGATATTTCCAACAAGGTGCTTGGCTGCCTGGGTGATGCAGGCAGCAGCTGGGAAAGCGGCAGCGGCAGTTACATTCTGGCAGCGGATGACCTGGCACCCAGCGAAACCGTGCAGCTTGATAAATCACGTGTGCAGGGCTTCGTGACGGCAGCAGGTAGTGTAAATTCGCATACGGCAATTCTGGCGCGCACGATTGGCATTCCTGCGGTTGTCAACACAGGCAGCAACATCGGTGAAGAATATGACGGCAAGCTGATAGCGGTTGATGGCTATACCGGTGAAGTTTTCGTTGATCCTGATGAGGCAACGCTGGAAAGCATCAAGGCAAAGATGGAGCAGGATGCACAGCATAAAAAGCTGCTGGAGGAGCTCAAGGGTAAAAAGAGCATTACCGGCGGCGGTCAGCAGGTGCATGTATATGCAAACATCGGCGGTACTGGTGACCTGGCCAGCGTGCTGGCGAACGATGCCGAGGGCATCGGCCTTTTCCGCAGTGAGTTCATTTACCTGGAAAGCAAGGATTATCCGACGGAGGAGCAGCAGTTTGAAAAGTATAAGCTGGCAGCGGAAGCGATGGCTGGCAAGCGCGTAATTATCCGCACGCTTGATATCGGTGCCGATAAGCAGGCTGATTACTTCGAGCTGCCGCAGGAGGAAAATCCGGCGCTGGGTTATCGCGCAATCCGTATCTGTCTGGAAAGGCCGGAGCTGTTTGCTACGCAGCTGCGTGCTATCTGCCGTGCTTCCGCTTATGGCAAGCTGGCAGTGATGTTCCCGATGATTATCAGCGTAGAAGAGGTGCGCAAGGCACGCAAAATTTTGCGCGAGGTACAGGCGGAGCTGAAATATGCAGGCGTACCATTTGACCCGAAGATGGAAGTAGGCATTATGATTGAAACGCCGGCGGCAGCGCTGATTAGTGCAGAGCTGGCGAAAGAGGTTGATTTCTTCAGCATCGGTACAAACGATTTAAGTCAGTACACATTGGCGATAGACCGCCAGAACCAGCGGTTAGAGCCGTTCTTTGATGCACATCATCCTGCAATTTTGCGCCTGATTGAAATGACGGTGCAGGGAGCGCATGCAGCAGGCATCTGGTGCGGCGTCTGTGGCGAGCTGGGCGCTGATTTGAGCCTGACGAAGGAATTTGTACGCATGGGCATGGATGAGCTTTCCGTAAGCCCGGCAAGCATTCTGCCGCTGCGCAAAAAAATCCGCAGCCTGTAATTTTTACTCATACTCAAATTTATATATAACGCATGAAAATACCCCTGATAATGCGTGAGCAGTATCAGGGGCAGCTTTCGGCGTCAATGCTTTATATTCTTTTGTGCAGAACTGGTTTTAGTGACCGGTTCTTTTTTCTTAGAAAAGATTATTTTAATCAGAAAAACAAAAAACACCGCAATCTCTTGCGGTGTCGATTTCAAAATGGTGACCTCGGCAGGACTCGAACCTGCGACCTTTTGATTCGTAGTCAAACGCTCTATCCAGCTGAGCTACGAGGCCAACAACAATATTTATTTTAACTGCAAGAGGCTATTTTGTCAATACTTTTTTGTGAAAAAATCTTGACTGTTTTTTCCTGGCGGGATATAATTTAGCTAATATATATGTGGCTGCTTTGCAAGGAAGCATCAGGAGGCGTATATTTGGTCTGCATTGGGATGCTTGCCGGTATGGGCGATGGGGAATTGTAATGACAGCACAAATGGTTTTTGTATTATATGTTGTTGAAGTCTGCACGATTAGGTCTGATGTGAGGCAGTATAGGGATACTGCCAGCAATGACGTTGTATTTCTTTAACAGGCATGTATAATTTAAAGGAGGATTTTTTGTGCCTGTTTCTTTAGTCATCTTAATATTGTACATTGTTGCTTTGTTCGCTATCAGTTGGTATGCAAAAAAACGTAGTGAAGGCAATAACGAAAACTTTGCTCTTGCGGGACGCAGACTTTCTGCACCTTTGATTTGTGTTACTATAATCGGTCTGGCTGTCGGCGGTGCGTCGACTATCGGTGTTTCCGAACATGCCTTCCGTGTTGGTCTGAGTGCCGGCTGGTATACGATTGCCTGGGCTTTGGGCGCGATTGTTATGGGTTTGTTCATGGCTAAAAAATATCGTGAACAGAACATTACGACTATCACCGAGCTTATCGAACGCCATCATACCAAGGGCGCGGTAATCTTGGGCGTTTTCTGCCAGATTGTTATTCAGTTGGTAATCATCAGTCTGCAATACATTGCGGGTGGCAGTATTCTGCACGCAATTCTGCCGGATATCTTTGATTTCCATACAGGTATGATTGTCAGCGCTATCACCTTTATCGGTATTACCTTTATCGGTGGTATGTGGTCTGCATCCTTATCTAATGTATTGAATATTATTCTGATTTACGTAGGTATCTTGGCGGCAACGATTATCCAGTTCAAAAAAATCGGCAGTATGGATCATCTGGCTGCTGCTTTGCCGGCTAATGTGCCCTGGTTCAGCTTCATTGACGGTGTTGGCCCTGTAACCATCACCAGCTGGGTTGTAACCCTGATTACCGTAAATCTTTCTCTGCAAAGTATTCTGCAGATTTCTTTAGGCGCTAAAGACGCTGCAACTGCTAAGAAGGGCTTCGTCTGGGGCGGCATTCTGATGCTGCCGGTAGGCGTTCTGGCTGCCTTCCTTGGTTTGGTTGCTAAGGCTATGTATCCTGATGCGCAGGCTGCACTGGCGCTGCCGCAGGTTATCGTTGGCCTGCAGCCGGTATTGGCAGGTGTTACGCTGGCAGCTCTGTGGGCTGCGGATGTATCTACCGCCTGCAACCTGCTGCTGAGCGCCGGAACTCTGTTCTCCAGTGATATCTATAAGCGCTTCATCAATCCGCAGTGCGACCAGGCGCGTCAGCTGCTGATGACACGTGCCTGCATCATTATCAGCGGTATTCTTACGTTGGGACTTGCTATGAGCGTATCCAGCATTTTGGGTACGATTATGATTGGTCTGTCCCTGACTGCTGCCTTCAGCGTTATTGTTATAGTAGCGCTGTTCTTCCCGCAGTATGCTTCTAAAGCCGCAGGCTTCTGGACTTTGCTGGCAGGCCTGGTGCTGCTGGTGCTGTGGCAGCTTACTCCGGCAGTACGCATTTTCCCGAACGTAATCTATATGGAATGGCTGGTATGCATTGCTGCTTATGCTATTGCTGCAATTGTTTGCCCGGCCAAAAAAGCAGTTGCTGTTGAAGGTAACTGATAAAAATTTTATTCAATAATTAAAGCCATCTCTGTTCTTCTGAAGAATTGCAGAGATGGCTTTCTTGGTTAGCAGCGTAAGCGCATACTTGCAGCAAAAAATCCCGTTAACAGGCATATACCTGGTAACGGGATTTTGTTTTGCACATTATAGCGAAGCGTGACCTGATTAATCAGAGGACATTGTCATGCTTCCTTGCTTGGGAAATTAAACGATTTTTTCGCCGTGATAGCGTTCACCGTCATTGTCAGGCAGCAGGCCGTAGCGTTCGGTCCACAGAGTTTTGTATTTCAGAGCCTGAGCGTGGATTGCAGCTATACCTTTTTCGTCCAAGGTTTTGATAACCTTGGCAGGAATGCCGGCAACCAGGGAATTCGGCGGTACGATGGTGCCCTTGGTTACAACGGCACCGGCAGCAACGATAGAGCCGTGGCCGATTACAGCGCCGTCAAGTACGGTGGAGTGCATACCGATGAGGCAGTGGTCCTCAACAGTGCAGGCATGCAGCAGAGCGCAGTGGCCTACAGTTACATAATCACCTACGATGCAGGCGTATTTATCGGCAACGTGCAGTACGCTGTTGTCCTGGATATTGCTGTAGCGGCCAACCTCGATGCGGTTAACGTCGCCGCGGATAGTAACGCCGGGCCAAACGCTGGCGTACTCTTTAAGCTCAACCTTGCCAATCAGGGTGGCAGTATTAAAGGCATAGGCCTTTTCATCAATTTTGGGGGCTTGTGCTTCAAATTTAAAAATCATGGTATCACCGCTTTCTGTAAATTGGCTGCCTTCGCGGCAGTCTTGAAAGATAAACAATTTCTTCTCACACTATTATTATCATATGAGCAGATAATAAAGTCAAGGCGTTCACATTTATTTTGCAGATGTGAAGGATTATTCCTT
>ERZ1026868.1652-NODE-1652-length-11270-cov-4.606063_pt1 | contig 11270 bp, 10 predicted proteins | sample MGYA00380164_ERZ1026868 | MGnify/ENA primary metagenome ERZ1026868 (study PRJEB33269, sample SAMEA4719800) | human gut metagenome | biome: human-associated habitat; feature: organic feature; material: feces | place: Cameroon | collected 2013-10 ... | reverse complement strand
TAATTAGTGAGCAAATTTATAAGTTTGTACATTAAATTTTGTACATAAAATCCGTTAGTTCAAATAAAGAAATTTTGCGTGAATAAATACTGTATTTAAACAAAACGCCCCTGATGATATTATCATCAGGGGCATTATCATTTTACTTTACTTCAGATACAACAGGTTCAAATTCAAGACGTACTGTGGGGAGCTTCTCCATAGTGTAGTAGTAGTTCTCTGCCCAGTCATCGCCCTGAGCGGGATCGTTCTCGCCGCTTGCGGGAGGTGCAAATATCTTGAGGGTCATATCGCACTCGCCCTCCAGAGGCTTCTCAAAGAATGCACTCATAAGGTCAATGGTCTTTGCCTTGGGAGACTTGTAGAACCATGTGCCGTTAAGCTCCATCATGTAGTTGCCGTCGTCCTCAAAGGTAACTTCGCAGAAATGAGGATTCTTCTCGAAATGGAGAGAAATTGCCACGCCGTCTGCGTCCTCTGCGCCGCCCCATCTGAGCTTTACAGGTGCGGAAGCGTCTGCCTTTGTTTCGGTTATCTCAGGCATGAACCAAGGGGAGTGGATTATCTCCTTGTAGGTCTTGAGAACAGGCTGCTCGATGCCCACATCTGCATTGTTGGGATCCTCGATCTCCAGTCCCAGGCGGCCTCTGTCTCTGAACTGATACATTGTGAAGCCTGAGAACCAGTCAGCCTTTTCGTTTACCAGGATATCGCAGAATTCCTTTACCATTGCTGCCTGATCGTATGCGCCTGTAACGTCGCCGTCAGCGTTGAACTCGCTCATTACCATGGGCTTGCCCTCGCCGCCGTTAAGGAACTTGTAGCGCTCAAAGCTTGCCTTGGTCTTTTCATAGGTCTCTCTTACGCTGCTTCTGGAGTGGGTGGAACCGCCCTTTACCGCAACATCATAAGGCCAGCCCCAGTGGAGTGCCATGTACTTATCAACAGACCAGATATCTGCGGAGGGGATAGTTGCCTTGAACTCCTCTTCCTTTTCCATCTCGGTCTTGTTAAGATCCTCGATACCGCCGATGCAGATGATAGTCTTTACATTGGGAGCATACTCGTGGATAATATCGGTGAAGTGAACGAAGAAATCGCCGATCTCCTTGTAGGTAGCTCTCTTGGTGAAGCTGAACCAGTTGCCTGTAGCCTCGTGGTTTATTCTGAGCATCATTCTGCCGAAAGGACGGAGATCCTTTGCAATGGCGATAAGCTGCTCATCGGTGCAGTGGGGGTCAACTGTGAGTGTGAGGGTAACGTCCTGACCGTGGCGGCGGACATCTCTCATGCAGGTGAAAGGCTCGTCATCGGTAGTTCCGCCGATGCCGCCCTTGTAGGTGAAATAGTCGTCATAAGGGTAGTCCCACTGGAAGGAAACGTTTGCGTCCTTCATTACCTCGGATATTCTTCCGGGCCACTGCTTGTCAAAGGGATAATAGCAGTACATCAGACTGATGCTTCTGTGAGGTCTGCCCATCTTGTGGAGTATGTAGTCCTGGTTTACATACTCGCCTCTTTCGGAGCCGTCGCCCAGGTCAACGGCGCACTTTGCCTTGCCCATGTGGACATTGTAAAGGTTTTCATTCATGGATATAGTCCTCCCATAATTATTTATTCACATTTAGATATTTTATCGGACAGGCATAGCGCCTGTCCATATCATTTTAAGCTTGTCAATGTTATCTCTGCTGATTCGGGATATTGGGGTTCTGCTGAGGGATATTGGGATTTGATGTGCGGGGCATCTTGATAGAGCCTTTTGTTCTTTTTACGGAAGTAAGGCTCTCTGCCAGAGTTTCCTCTGTCTTGGTGAGAACGTCGATGATATACTCATCGGCAGCGTTCTTTACTGCTCTTGCCTTGATAAGTGCGTTCTTCTCTATCTCAGCAGCCTTTGCCTGAGCAGCCTTGGTTATCTCGCTGTTTTCCACCATTGCGCTGGCACGGGCCTCCGCACGGGTGATGATCTCCTCAGCCTGCTTCTTGGCATCGTCCATAAGGGACTTGCGGTCCTGAACTATGCTCTTGGCGTTCTTTATCTCATCGGGGGTGTACATTCTTATATGGTCGATACATTCTCTCAGCTGATCCACATCGACCACGCTCTTCTTGGAGGAAAAAGGGATAGCCTGAGCTTTATCGAGGATCTCGTCCATTGCGTCAAGATAATCTTCAAAAAGTGCCATTTTACTTCTCCTTACTGTTCGGGTTTAAGTCTTGCTTCAATATCCTTGAGTATGCACCTTGGAACAAATCGGCTGATGTCGCCGCCGTAATAAGCCACCTGCTTTACAACGCTGGAGCTGAGGTACATATTCTCCGAGCTGGTGGTGAGGAACACAGTTTCCGCACCGTCATAGATATTCCTGTTGACCAGTGCCATCTGGAACTCGTACTCAAAGTCGGTAACGGCTCTGAGGCCCTTTACTATAGCCACCGCTCCCACTTCACGGACATAGTCGGAAATAAGGCCGTAGCAGACATCTACTTCAACATTTTCAAAATCCGCTGTGACCTTTTTTATCATTTCCACTCTCTCTTCGGGAGTAAAAACGGGAGTTTTCATCTTATTTATCGCCACAAGGACAATTACCTTGTCGAAAAGCACGGAAGCCCTGTGGATAATATCCCTGTGACCGAAAGTAACAGGGTCAAAGCTTCCGGGGCATACAGCTATTCTCAACCGTATCAATTCCTTTCGGATATCATTCTTCATCATCGGCAGGCAGGGGAACACGGTAAACCGTTACCTCTATCTTGCCGTATCTGTAGGTCTTTTTCTTTTCAAGCTTACCCACATTGTCGGGAAGCACCAGACCCTTTTCATGCTCGCACACAACTATGCCCCTGTCGGACATCTTGCTTTCCAGAAGAGGGAGCGCCTGCTCGATAAGACCGTGCCTGTACGGAGGGTCGAGGAAAGCTATATCAAAGGTCATTCTCACGCCACGCACAAAGTCGATGCTGTCCATAACGGAAACTGCGCTGTCACGGACAAAGCCGCAGGCAGTTACATTCTGACGTGTTATCTCCGCCGATGCCTGACTTTTGTCAACAAATCGGCAATATTTTGCCCCTCTTGAAAGGGCTTCTATTCCAAGCTGACCCGAGCCGCTGAAAAGATCCAGCACCACTGAGCCTTCTATATCAAACTGAATTACGGAAAAAATAGCTTCCTTCACCATATCGGTGGTAGGGCGAACGTCCCCCCCCTCAAGGGTAACGAGCTTTCTTCCTCTTGCCAGACCGGTTATTACCCGCATATTATCTCCAATCCTTTCCGATGTGTACAATAACATGGACATCGGAACTGTCAAAAATTACAAAACGATTACACGATACTATTTCTATTATAACCCAAAACAAAAGCTTTGTCTATAAGATAAAATGAATTTTCAGAGAGAATTTTGCACAAATTCATACACATCATTTGCTACACTTTGACTTATACCGCCTGCCTGAGCGATTTCCTCAACGGTGGCTTTTTTCATATTTTCCACAGTCTTGAAGTGGGTCAGCAGCTTCATAGCCTTTTTCTCACCGATGCCCTTGACGTTTGTTATGCCAAGCTCAAAGGTGGATTTTCTGTGCTTATTCCGCTGATAAGTGATAGCAAAGCGGTGAACCTCGTCCTGGATACGTGTTACCAGCAGGAAAGCGGACTTTGTTTCGGAAATGCCTATCTCACCGCCGTCACCGGTAATAGCCCTTGTGCGGTGGTTATTGTCCTTTACCATGCCGAAAACGGGGACGGTTATATCCAGCTCCCACAGCACTTCATTTACCGCAGCCAGCTGATTTTTGCCGCCGTCCAGCAGGATAAGGTCGGGGAGACGCTTGAAGCCCTCGTCCGTTTCCTCGGGGTCAAGGTAATGCTTAAAGCGTCTGCGCAGAACTTCCTGCATACAGGCAAGGTCGTTCTGGATAACATTTTCCTTGATGGAAAATTTCTTGTACATCTTTTTGCAGGGGCGTCCGTTCTCGAAAACTATCATGCCCGCAACCATGTCCGATGAACCCAGGTTGGAAATATCGTAGGACTCGATATAAAGGGGCGGCTTTTTAAGCCCCAGCATTCTTGCCAGCTCTTCAAGGGCGGATATCTCACGGGCAGTTCTGCCCACCTTTATGGAAAGATACTCCTCCGCATTGGACTTGGCTATCTCCGCCAGGCGCATATATCGTCCCCTCTGGGGGCTCATAACATCAACAGCATGACCCGAACGCTCCCTGAAAAATCTCTCCACGTCCTCAGGGCTTTCAACATCAGTACCAAGGACGATATTTCGGGGTATCTCCCGTCCGCTGCCGTAATACTGGGTGATGAAATCCTCCATCATAACAGTCTCGCTGTCCTCTTCGCCCAGGAACACCTCTTCACGGTCAAACAGCCTGCCGTTCCGATACATGATGACCGCAGCGCAGGCTTCTCCGCTGTTTCGTGCAATGGCAACAGCGTCGGTGTCGGGGAGCTTTTCGGCAATGATGTTCTGGCTGTCCGCCGCTCTTGAAACAGCACTTATGCGGTCACGGAGCTTTGCGGCAAGCTCAAAATCAAGCCGCTCCGCAGCCTCGTTCATCTGTGCGGTCATGCGCTCCACAGAAGCCTCCGAGCCGTTTTTGATGTAATCCACAGCCTCGTCGATTATCTTTGCATATTCCTCTTCGGAAATATTTCCCATGCACACGCCCATGCACCGCTTGATGTGATGATTAAGGCAGGGGCGACCCTTGCCGATGTCACGGGGGAACTGCCTTTTGCAGGTGGGGAGCATGAACACACGGCTGACCTCTGCCGCCGCCTGCTTTGCCACAAAGGAGCTGGTGTAGGGGCCCATTATCTCGCCTGTTTTGGGTTTCTGCATCTCCGCCGTAATGCGTGAATAGGGGGGCGGTGAAATGCGGATATAGCTGTAGCCCTTGTCATCTTTCAGCAGGATATTGTACTTTGGGGTATGCTGCTTTATCATGGAACATTCCAGCACCAGCGCTTCATACTCGGAGGTGGTCACGATAAAGTCATAGTCATAGACATTCTCCACCATTTTTGCCACCTTGGGCGTGTGGTTGGGTGTCTTTGCAAAATATGAAGACACACGATTGCGCAGATTTTTCGCCTTGCCGATATAAATTATATGCCCTGTTTTATCCTTCATCTGGTACACCCCGGGGGCGGTGGTGAGCAGATAGGTTTTTTCTCTCAGATAATCGAGACGCTCATTCATAGCAATGCCCTTCATTTGATTTAATAGTATTATTATTCTATCACAGCCCGCAGATTATGTCAATCACACAACATAGCCCACCATGAACCTGTCTTTGAACTTTCCGTCACAAAGGGCAGCTTCCGTTGAGGGGTACAGCACGGAATGGGCATGATTTCCATAGCGGTTGAATGTCCGCATATTGCCGCCCTCGCTTACCGCCGCAAAGGTGTGTATGCCCAGATACAGCCCCATAACAGGCCAGCGGCAGCATATTATCCCCGCCCTGCTGCGGGAAAGCGCATCATCAAAGCTGTCCTTCGTGCCTATCCTCACAAATGGCACATTATATGCTTCAAGGCAGCTGCCCACCTTGTACGGGTCGCTGCCCCATGTGCCTTTGGGCGCAAGCCCCAGTATCCTTACGGCTGCGTTCATCTCAAACTCGACCGCAAGCTTGAAAAAGTCAGGCTCTTTGCCTGCAAGGGTCAGGGCATTGTAAGCCGCCATGACCTCGCAGCACACGCCCGACATCTTCACCCGACAGAATTTCAGCTTGGGGAAATTTCCGCCGCTCTGATCTATGAGCAGCTCATATCCGTTGTAATTTTCTTTTGACGAGCTGTCAAGCCCGATGTTTACATTGGCAAAATAATTCCTGAGGGGCTTCCTCGGCACTTTTGTCTTTTCAAAGCCCATGTGATTGAGATATGCTTCACCGAAGCGTGTCCAGCCCTTGGGGGACACAAGCTTTGCCGTCGTATCTCCGCCTGCGGAAAGCACTCCCGCTCCGCATCTTAGCATAAGGTGCCTGCCATTGCAGGGAACAATTTCCCATATCTGATTTTCGCTTTCCGAAAAGCTTTCAAGCCCTGTTGAGTTTTCGGAAAGGGTCAATGCCCTGCTGTCATTTAATGAGCAAATCTTATATCCGCCGCCGAAGCGCACGAACCTGAAAGGCTGACTGTCAAAATCCTTTCCGCCTATGACAATGCGCATTATTTCATTGTGCAGTGCGTTTGCGTCCATTTTCACATTCCTTTTCCGTCTTTGATATCATTATGAGCAAAAGTATAAGGAAGAAAGCGATATATACAGGCATTATCTTCAGGCTGATATGGTTTGCCAGGAGTCCGAAAAGGGGAGGCATAAAGGTGGAGCCTACATATGCGCTTGCCATCTGGATACCGATTATGCCCTGGGAATTTTCTGCGCCGAAATTATTTGGCGTGGAGTGGATAATGCAGGGATATACAGGCGCACAGCCAAGACCTATGACCACAAAGCCTATCTCAGAGGCAATGCTCACAGGAATTGCGATAAGCGCCGCACCCACCAGCGCCAGGGAAGTTCCCAGCCTTATCATTTTATTGTCCCCAAGCTTGTCGGAAATAAAGCCCGAAAGAAATCTTCCTGCGGTAATGCCGATAAAGAAAAGCGAGCCGAATGCGGCAGCCTCGTCCTTTGAAACGCCCCTTGCACCCTCAAGATAGCTGCTCGCCCAGAGCATCGTGGTGGCTTCCGCCGCACAATAGGACATAAAGCCTATCAGCAGATAGGGAACTCCCTTTATTTTGAGCGCACCCTTTATGCCCAGCGGCTTTGCGGAGCTTTCAGCCTCGGAAGCAGTCTTGTTTATCTTCCACAAGGGCCATGCCAGCACCAGTATCAGCGTGATGCCGAACTGGATATATGACACTGTGCGGTAGCCGTTTGTCCAGCTTGAATGGGTCAAAGCATAGCTCATTATATAGGGGCTGACGATAGTTCCCACACCCCAGAAGCAGTGGAGCCAGCTCATATGGCGGGAATTATAGTGGAGCGCCACATAATTGTTCAGTGCCGCATCAATGGCACCTGCGCCCAGTCCGTAGGGAATGCCCCACAGGCAGAGCTGATAAAACTCCGTTGATGTGGAAAAGCCGAACATAGCCGCAGCGGTGAGGAACACGCTTATAGTCGTAACCGCCCTTGTGCCCAGTTTTTTGGTCAGTCTTTCGGACATAAGCCCCGAAATGATAGTTCCGCCTGAAATTATCATGGAAACAAAGCCCATATATGACAATGGTATGCCATACTCGGCATGAATAGTGGGCCACGCAGAACCCAGCAGAGAGTCGGGGAGACCCAGACTTATAAATGCGATGTATATCACCGCCAGCAGAAGCAGATACATATTATCCCTCTTTCATTTATTGACCGTCACAAGCGCCGTAAATATTTTTTCCAAACTCATATGCCCTTTGCAGATGCGGTGTTTTTTCATTGCAGGGCCGCCCGTTGGTATCTCCGCAGCCGCCTGCAAGCAAAGTCCCCTTATCGTTGAAGCCGATGTAGCTTACAAGAGCAAAATTATAGTACGATACCGCCTGCTCAAATGTCCGAAAAAAATCATCGGCAGAGGTCATGAGCAATGCGCTGTCCTTGACGGGGTATTTTTCATATCTTCCCAGAGGGGGATCATTATCCTCCTCGGCAAGGCAGTAGAAGCGCTCAATAAAGGCTTTCAGCTCCGAAGATATCGTCCGGAAATACAGCGGAGAAGCAAAAGCAATGCAGTCTGCCGCCTTTATCTTTGGTACAAGCTCATTAAAGCCGTCCTTTTGCACACAGGGCTTGCCGTACCGACAGGCGTTGCAGCCCATGCAGCCTTTTATACTAATCCTCAATCAACCTATAGACAAATCCTCGGCTGAAATAAGCCCATTCTTCGTCAAGCTCCCTTGCCGGGCGACAAGCCCGCCTGCGGTCGCTTTCCTTGACTGGTCTTATTTCATCTGTCGGCTTTGTCTATAGAACGATTAAAGATTAGTATCACATTATATTTTGCAAGGGAGATAAGCTCAACATTATGCCCGCTTTCCACAGCGCCCTTTGCAAAGCTTTCCGCCAGCTGAGCGGTGTTTCCTCTCGGTCGTCCGCCGCCCCACACAACAAGGATATTCTTTCCCATATATTCCTCCGAAACATTTTTCGTCCATTATAGCACAGGGCATTTAAAAAGTAAAGTCGGATTTGTATTAAATTTTTATTGCATCATTTCTTTTCCCAAGGCAATAATTCCTTTTTCTGCGGTCGGCAGATGAGATGATATGTAATATGCGCTTCCTTGTCGGTGATTAGTATGACACATCTCCATCCAGAAGCCCAGTACGGACAAATTCCCGTATAATACGGACACCCCCACAAAAACAAAACACCCCGTATCAAATGACACGGGGTGAAATTTGTTTATTAAGAAGTCAGAATTACTTCTGAGCTTCCTTGATTGCAGCCTGAGCAGCAGCCAGTCTTGCGATAGGCACACGGAAAGGTGAGCAAGATACATAGTCGAGGCCAATTTCGTGGCAGAACTCAACAGATGTAGGATCGCCGCCGTGCTCGCCGCAGATACCGATGTGGAGCTTGGGGTTAACAGGCTTGCCGAGCTGGATAGCCATCTTCATGAGCTTGCCAACGCCAACCTGGTCGAGCTTTGCAAAAGGATCGTTCTCGAAGATCTTGGTGTCATAGTAAGCGTTGAGGAACTTACCTGCATCGTCTCTGGAGAAGCCGAATGTCATCTGAGTAAGGTCGTTAGTACCGAAGCAGAAGAAGTCAGCGTCCTTAGCGATATCGTCAGCTGTGAGAGCTGCACGAGGGATCTCGATCATAGTACCAACCTCATACTTGAGATCGGAACCTGCTGCTGCGATGATCTCATCAGCAGTCTTTACAACGATGTTCTTAACGAACTTGAGCTCCTTATCCTCACCAACGAGGGGGATCATGATCTCAGGAACGATAGTCCAGTCGGGGTGCTTTGCCTTAACATTGATAGCAGCCTTGATAACAGCTTCAGTCTGCATCTTAGCGATCTCAGGATATGTTACAGCAAGACGGCAGCCTCTGTGGCCCATCATGGGGTTGAACTCGTGCAGAGAAGCAATGATGTTCTTGATAGTCTCAACGGACTTGCCCTGAGCCTTTGCAAGAGCCTCAATGTCAGCTTCCTCAGTAGGAACGAATTCGTGAAGAGGAGGATCGAGGAATCTGATAGTAACAGGGTTGCCCTCGAGTGCCTCGTAGAGAGCCTCGAAATCGCCCTGCTGCATGGGTTCGATCTTAGCAAGAGCTGCTTCTCTCTCTTCAACTGTATCGGAGCAGATCATCTCTCTGAATGCTGCGATTCTGTCAGCCTCAAAGAACATATGCTCTGTACGGCAAAGGCCGATACCTTCAGCGCCGAGCTCTCTTGCCTTCTTAGCGTCAGCAGGAGTATCAGCATTGGTTCTAACCTTAAGTCTTCTGTACTTGTCAGCCCAAGCCATTACACGGCCGAACTCACCTGCGATCTGAGCATCAACGGTGGGAATGATCTCGCCGTAGATGTTACCGGTTGTACCGTCGATGGAGATGTAGTCGCCCTCGTGGAAGGTCTTGCCTGCAAGCTCGAACTTCTTGTTCTCTTCATCCATCTTGATATCGCCGCAGCCGGATACGCAGCAGGTACCCATACCACGTGCAACAACGGCAGCGTGAGAGGTCATACCGCCACGAACTGTGAGGATACCCTGGGAAGCCTTCATACCGGTGATATCTTCGGGAGAAGTCTCGAGACGAACGAGAACTACCTTCTCGCCCTTAGCGTTCCAAGCCTCTGCATCGTCAGCAGTGAATACAACCTTACCGCAAGCAGCTCCGGGAGAAGCGCCGAGGCCCTTGCCAAGAGGAGTAGCAGCCTTCAGAGCCTTAGCATCGAACTGAGGGTGAAGAAGAGTATCGAGGTTTCTGGGGTCGATCATAAGAACAGCTTCCTGCTCGGTCTTGTGGCCTTCGTCAACGAGGTCGCAAGCGATCTTCAGAGCAGCCTGAGCGGTTCTCTTACCGTTACGGCACTGGAGCATGAAGAGCTTGCCGTTCTCAACGGTGAACTCCATGTCCTGCATATCGTGATAGTGGTTCTCGAGAATATCGCAAACCTTGATGAAATCAGCATAAGCTTCGGGGAACTTCTCTGCCATCTGAGCGATAGGCATAGGAGTACGAACGCCTGCAACAACGTCCTCGCCCTGTGCGTTGGTAAGGAACTCACCCATGAGCTTCTTCTCACCTGTAGCAGGGTCTCTTGTGAAGGCAACGCCTGTACCGGAGTTGTCGTTCAGGTTACCGAATACCATGGGCATTACGTTAACTGCAGTACCCCAGGAATAAGGGATATCGTTGTCACGACGGTAAACATTTGCACGGGGGTTGTCCCAAGAACGGAATACAGCCTCGATAGCGAGCTTGAGCTGCTCAACAGGATCGGAGGGGAAGTCAGAACCGAGCTGCTTCTTGTACTCTGCCTTGAACTGCTCAGCAAGTGTCTTGAGGTCAGCAGCGGTGAGCTCTACATCGTAATGTACGCCCTTTTCTTCCTTCATCTTGTCGATGAGCTGCTCAAAGTACTTCTTGCCGACTTCCATAACAACGTCGGAGAACATCTGGATAAATCTTCTGTAAGAGTCGTAAACGAATCTCTCGAATTTAGGATCGGGGTTGCCTGCGATCATAGCAGCAACAACGTCGTCGTTAAGACCGAGGTTGAGGATTGTATCCATCATACCGGGCATAGAAGCTCTTGCGCCGGAACGAACGGAAACGAGAAGGGGATTCTTAAGATCGCCGAACTTCTTGCCGTTTTCCTTTTCCATCCAAGCAACGCCTTCCATAGCCTGAGCCATGATCTCGTCGTTGATCTTTCTGCCGTCCTCATAGTACTGAGTACAAGCCTCGGTGGTGATAGTAAAGCCCTGAGGAACAGGAAGACCTATCTCGGTCATTTCAGCAAGGTTAGCGCCCTTACCGCCGAGAAGGTTACGCATAGTCATATTACCTTCTTTAAAAGTATAGACCCATTTTTTTGCCATTGGATTTTACCTCCATATAAATATAGATTTTTTCACGGCCGCAATTTGAGAATTGCAACAATTTACATCTTTTTCCCACATATATAACAGTACATTGTTGTGCTGCCATGAACATAACTATATTATCTGTCTCTTATACACATCTCCGAGCCCACGAGACCTCTCTACATCT
>ERZ1026868.1648-NODE-1648-length-11285-cov-4.393232_pt1 | contig 11285 bp, 14 predicted proteins | sample MGYA00380164_ERZ1026868 | MGnify/ENA primary metagenome ERZ1026868 (study PRJEB33269, sample SAMEA4719800) | human gut metagenome | biome: human-associated habitat; feature: organic feature; material: feces | place: Cameroon | collected 2013-10 ... | reverse complement strand
TTACCGGCATAGCCCAGCAAGCAGCCAAGGGCATAGCCCAGACGCTCGCAAGCCAGAACCTGAGCATGACGGCAAGCGCCGCCAAGGCATGGCGCGAGGCCGCTATACGGGCGGTAGTGACAACGGCATCGACCCCCGTTTCACGCGATGCGCTGATAGCCCAGGCGTTCAAGCAGGTGGGCGGCTCTTTGCGCGTAGCCTACGCCGATGGGCGAGGCGTTGGGCTTGACGTTGCCCTCAGGCGCGTGATGGTAAGCGAGATGAGCAGGGCGGGCGGCGTGCTAACCCTCGATGCGCTTGGCTCCGTTGGTTGGGAGCTGGCCCACACAGACGCGCATTACGGGGCGCGCCCAGAGCATGCGGAGTGGCAAGGCTTGCCGTTCGGCATCAACGGCGCGGTTACCGTTGGCGGCGTGAGCTACCCAGGAATCGCGGAGTTGACGGGCTACGGCACCGTCACGGGGCTTAAAGGGGTCAACTGCCGCCACGTTATCGAGATTTACATACCAGGCGCTACCGACCTACCAGACAGAAATTTCACCGAGATGACCGACAGATACGGGCGCGCGTCAGCCGAACAGTACGAGCTTGTGCAGCGTCAGCACGCATTTGAGCGAGCGATCCGCGCCACAAGGTACGACATTGCGATGATGCAGAAGGCGGGAGTTCCCGACGGTTGCAAGCCGCTGGCACAGAAACAGCTCCAGCTAAGCAACCTGGACAACCGCCTAGGCGCTTTCTGCGCCGCCTCGAAGCTGAGAAGACACGAAGAGCTAGAGCGAGCCTATGGGATCGATTAGCCAACAGTGACACCGCTTGGACAATTGCAGCATCGCAAGCGGCGAGCGAAGAGCCGCACACGCAAGCGGCGGCGAACAGCCGCATCGATGCGCGCAGTGAAGCGCGGAACAAACGCCGATAGAGAGGAACTTACGGCATGGCAAACGGCAACGACCCAGAACCAAAGCAGGGCAACGGCAACGACCCAGAACCAAAGGGCGGCGAGCCTAAGGGAGCACCAAGCGACGAGCAGAAGATGAAGCGCCTGGAGCAGCAGGTTGAAGCCCTCAAAACCCAGCTTACCGAAGCACAGCAGCAGGTAACCGACCTCACCGCCAACCTCGACAAAGCGCTTACCGAGGATGACGTGAAGGCGGCTGTTGCAAAAGCCAAGGAAGAGGCAGAGACGGCGCAGAAGGAGGCTGCAACGGCGGCAAGCAAGCGCGAGAAGCGCCTCACCGTCGAGAACGAGCTTATCCGCGCCAACTGCATCGACACAGCCGGGGCTTTGGCTCATATCGACCTTGGAAACGTCGAGGTTTCCGCCGATGGGCACATCAGCGGACTGGACGTGTCGGAGTTGTCGGAGAAGTACGCCCACCTTTTCAGCGCCCCCAACTCGCGCAAGGTGGCAAGCGCTGGAAACCCAGGCGGCGCGGGCAGCGAGATCACCAAGGAGGAAATCCTGAAGATCGAGAACCCCGTAAAACGCCGTAAGGCAATCGAGGAAAACATTCACCTTTTCGATAAATAGGAGATTAACCAATGGCTGATTTCAAGAAATTGGCACACGTTGCGGACGTTGATTTCGCCACGTCTTTCGGCCTTTCCGCTGAAAAGCTAATCAAGATGCTGGGCGTGGTCGAGCCTATCCCGAAGCCTCCCACCGCGACCCTGAAGCAATACAAGATCACGGGCACCGCCGCGGACAACTCCACCCGCACCGCTGGGCAGGAGATCAAGGCGAGCAACATCACCCGCGAGGTTGTGGGCACCAAGGAAATCCATCTGAAGCCCTACCGCCGCACCTCCACGCTGGAGGATATCCAGGCGAACGGCTACGCCTCCGAGGTCGCCGATAAGGACGCTGAGCTGCTTGCACTGATCCAGGCCGATATCAAGAGCGACATTGTTGCAGCGCTGGAATCTGGTACGGGCACCGCAAAGGGCACCAACATGGTAGAGGCTGCAACCGCCGCATGGGCTGAGCTGCAGAACGCCACCGAGGGCTACTCTGCCGCAACCCCCGTTTACTTCGCGAACCCCGTTGATTTCGCCAAGTGCATCGGAGAATCGAACCTCTTCACCGCGTTCGGCGTTTCCTATTTGGAAAATTGGGCGGGCTTGGGCAACCTTATTTCTACTTCCGCCGTTCCAGCTGGCAAGATTTACGTCACTGCCGCGAACAACCTGAAGGTTTACTACATCGACGCGGCAAACTCCGATGGCTTCAACTTCGAGACTGACGAAACAGGTTTCATCGCGGTAACCCACGCCGCCGAAGCCGTGAACCTGGCCTATGAGACCGTGGCGTGGACTGCGCTTACCATCTTCCCCGAATATCCCGAGTTCGTGGTGAAGGCAACCATTACCGCCAAGGCAACCCAGTAGCCATGGAACCAAGCAAGCCGACATACAGCGATTACACCGCATGGGGAGGCGCAGCGGACGAGGCAACCTTTGCCGCCGCCCTCCCCGCGGCTTGCTCCCGCGTTAAGCAGCGCTGCGCCGCCCATGGGCTTGACGGCCTCACGGAAGGCGAGGCCAAGGCGTACGCCAACGCGGTATGCGCTTGCGTCGATGCGCTTTCAAGCGACACGGCGGGCGCAAGCGGATACAGCGCGGGGAGCATCAGCGTAACGTTTGGCGCTGCCGCCGCGGCCTCAAATACCGTTGAGGCCGCAATAGAGCGCGAGCTTAGCGGCACCGCCCTGATCGGAACGGTGCTGCTATGACGGTGTACAACAGCGCGGCAACAGTATGGAAGCGCGAAGAGGAAGGGCGCACGGTGAGATGGCGGCGCATCGTGGTATCGCCCGTCCGCATGGAGTGCACCAGCGGGGCAAGCGCAAGCGCGAGCGGCGACGCTACCGCACGCGTTGGCACCCTTTACGCGCCTAAGTCGATCGGGCAGCGCATCAGCCTAAAGGACAAGGTTATGCGCGGCACCGTGGACGCAGACACCCCGCCCGCCAACGCCTACACGGTAATGACCGAGAAGGCCGTGGCGATCGACTGCGCCGTCCACCATTACGAGTTCGGGCTGAGCTGATGGCGGTAACGGTAACGAAGTACGATCCCGCCCGCCCGTTGGCTAAGGGCAAGCGCATGACCGAGGCGGGGCTTAAAGCCTACGCGCTGACTGCGCGTGACGATGCTAACAGGCTGGTACCGTACGAGACGGGAGCGCTAAGAGGCTCAAGCGAGCGGGCTATCACCGTCAGCGGCAACAAGACAAAACTAAAATGGGGCGGCACCAACGGCGTTGGTTACGCCGCTATCCAGTATTACGCGCCAAGCGGTTGGCGCTACACCACGGCGGGCACTGGCCCCAAGTGGTTCGACAAGGCCAAGGCAGCGAACGCCGCCAAGTGGCTGAAGGCGGCGGCAATCGCCATGAGGGGGACTAAATGAGCAACCTTGCAACGGAAGTGCTGGACATGATGGAGGCATGCGCAAAGGAGGCCGCCCCCGGTGTTCCCGTGCGGTTCGAAGAGCTGAGCGCAGAGCCTGGGGAGCTTCCCCGCATGATGATGCAGCCGCAAAGCGCGGGAAATTACGAGCAGCGCTATATCTCCGAATCAGTGCGCCCCTTCCCCGTGTCGCTGACGCTGAGGCTAGCGACAGACGACCAACAGGGGCGGCTTGATGCCGTTGAGACGCTTGACGCGCTTTCAGCCGCCTTCACGAAGCGCTGCGCGGTTCTCCCCCATTACGTGGCATGCATCAAGCCAACGGCAACGCCGCCATACTGCCTAGGGCGAACGGCGGCGTTCGAAGATTGGCAAATCACATTCGACCTAACCTATAAAGCGAAGCGAGGTATTTAAATGACTGAAGAGGTACCAATTTGGGGCGATGAGCTTCAGGATTACATCAACATCGGCGGCGAGGGCACAGAGAACTGGGTCAACGTCTCCAACCTTCTGAGTTGGGAGTTCGACGACGACGCGGACGCGTACGAGCCCGAGTACATCGACACCAAGGCGCGCCCCTCCTACGTGCGCTCTAAGTCTGCTTCTATCGACTACGAGAAGGACCTTTACAAGAACAACGCTCTTGACGAGTTCCTTACCGCACATGAGGACGACAGCAACATCGCCGTTCAGGTGTGCCGCGTGCGCACGTGGGAAGAGGCGACCAGCGGCGGCAAGAGCGCCAAGATGGCCAATTTCCTGCTTACGCCCTCGCAGCTCGACAAGAACAGCGCGGGCGAGGCTATCAAGCTGAAGGGCACCCTGAAGATGAATGACGGCGCTTGGACTAAGGGCGCTTGGGACGGTGCCAAGTTCACCGCAGCAACTGCCTAGCGCAGGGCGTGCAATCAACATAGACATTTCCACCACCAAGCCTCAGCGGGCTTTACTACCTTTCACCGCTGGGGCTTCGGCTTTTTTAGGAGGCAAACAATGGCTTTTTCTTTCAAAGAACGCGATATCCGCGTGGCGATTGGAAACAACTGGTATGTGATCCACATGGGCAACGCCTCGATGCTTGACGCTGTGGCGAAGGCGAAGAAGGCGCTCAACGACCTCGACATCAACGAAGCGGGAGACAGCCCAGCCCGCACGGTGTCGGGGCTTCTGCGCGATTACGTTGGGGCGGTGCTTGGCACTGAGGCGCAGAACGCCATTTTCGAGAACCGCGAGCCTAACCCGCTTGACGAGCTGGAGCTTGTGGCCTTCCTGGTCGAGACGATGGAGACCGAGGGCGCTAAAACCGACAGTGACGGCTTGGCGAAACTAGCTAGTGACATTGGGATCAAGTCTAGCGGCTTGATCGGGTACATGCAGGGGCTTAACACCCTGTAGCGGCTAGAAAAGGGGCAAGCAATGGGCTTTGAGTTCAAGAACCGTAAGACCACAGTAGAGGTTTGCGGCAAAACATACGAGATCGAGCAGGGAAACATTGAGTTCGTCCAGAACGTGGCGAAGGTACAGGCGCGGCTTGCGGCAATGACGGAGAGCGCAATCGCGAACAACCCTAACGCGCTTGTTGAGGTGTCCGACACTATGCGCGACCTCGTTGGCTCGATCCTTGGCGCTGATGCACAGGCTGAAATCTTCGGCGGGCGCACGCGCAACCTCATTGACGAGATCGATCTTCTCACGTACCTGCTTACGGCGGTACAGGGGCAGCAGAACGACACCGTGGACGAGATTCTGTCTCGTCTCAACGTAGTACAGCAGCCCGCCAAGCCCGTGCCAATCAAGCCCGCCAAGAAGCCAGCCAAGAAGCCCGCTAAGAAGCGTTAATGATCGGCTTGCTAACGGGCGGCTTGCCCGAGTGCGTGGACGTGGGCGGGGTTCCCGTCCGCGTTCGCACCGATTGGCGGGCTTGGGTCGATGTTTGGCGCGTGATCGACAACGCCGCAGCCAGCGACGAGGACAAGGCCATAGGCATCCTAGCCCTGGCCTTCCCCGACGATGGGGAGAAGCCAACGCCGCTAGATGTTGCGATGGGGCACCCAAACGAGGCCATTGAGGCGGCTATGTTGTTCCTGGAGCGCAAGCGCCCAGGAGACGACAGCCGCCCACAGACGGCGAAGGAGCGCCGCAACGCGAAGAAGCACCTTCTCGATTGGGATTACGACGGCTCTAGGATAACCGCCGATTACCAAAGGGAATACGGCCTCGACCTAACGGACGCTGACATGCATTGGTGGCGCTTCATGGCACTGTTCAACGGCCTCAGCGACAAGAGCCAGATCATGCAAGCGGTTAGCACCAGAGCCGCCGACATGGACGAGAAGGGGCTTACCAAAGAGGAACGCGAGGCGCTGAGGGAGCGCAAGGCGGCATACGTGCTGCCAGCCAGAAACCGAGAGGAAGCAGCAGAGAACAGGCGCATTTTGCGAGGTGAATAGGCTTTGGCTGATGGCTCCATCACGGTTGAGATCGTTGCCGAAGACGGCAAGTTCAAAAGCTCGGTTATCAAGCTGGGCAAGGAGACGCAGAGCAGTCTAGCGACCGCTATCAAAGGCTCCTTTATCGGCAACCTCTTTGCCCAGGCTTTCAGCCAGGCGGCTGGGGTCATCTCCAGCAGCATAGGAAACGCGGTCAGCCGCGTTGACACCCTCAACCAGTTCCCCCGCGTGATGCAGCAGATCGGCTTCAGCGCCGATGCAGCCCACAGCTCAATAAACAAGATGAGCGAGGGCATCGAGGGTTTGCCCACCAGCTTGGACAGCATCGCAAGCAGCACGCAGAACATCGCCCTCATGACGGGCGATCTGGAGAGCGCAACCGATCCCGCATTAGCCCTGAACGATGCATTCATAGCATCGGGCAGCAGCACCGCCGATGCGTCCCGCGGCATGCTGCAGTATACGCAGATGCTGAGCAAGGGCAAGGTTGACGCACAGGCATGGTACACGCTCTGCGAGACGATGGGCTACGCGCTCAACGAGGTAGCCGCACAGTTCGGGTTCACAGGCGAGAGCGCACGCAACGACCTTTACGCCGCGCTTCAAGACGGCTCTATATCCTTCGAGGACTTCAACAACGCGCTAATAGCGTGCGACCAGGCACAGGGCGGATTCGCAGAGACAGCACGCACCGCATCGGCTGGTATTCAGACATCGTGGGACAACGTAATTACCGCCATCGTCAAGAACCTGGGCAACCTGATCAACGTTTTCAACGCAAACGGCGAGATCAGCGGCGCGCTCAACGGGCTGAAGGACGGCATCAACCAATTCGGGCAGGGCGCAGTACAGGCGGCGCAATTTATCAAAGACAATTGGGGCATCATCGCGCCGATCGTTGCGGGCGTTGCCGGTGCTTTCGCTGGTCTGCAGATCGGCGCTGTTCTGGCTCCCGCAATCGCATCGGTTACCGAGGCCGTTAAGGGCTTCCTTGCTCTGTCCAAGGCTATCGGCGGCATAAACACCGTTCTATCGGTCGCCAAGGGCGCTATGGCTGCTTTAGGCGGTCCTGTAACGCTGGTAATCGCCGCAATCGTCGCCCTTATAGCCATCTTCGCCACCCTTTACGCCACTAACCAGGATTTCGCCAACGCCGTAAACGGCGCATGGGCGCAGATTCAGGCGGCCTTTACCGCCATTCAGCCCTCTTTGCAAGCGCTGGGCGAGCAGTTCATGGCGCTTGGCGAGGCAATCATGCCCGCCCTTACGCAGATCGGAACGCTGATACTCAACCTTGCCACAACGCTGATCAGCGCCCTTGCCCCAGTGATTCAGCAAATCGTTGAGGCCGTGACCGCCGCAATGCCCACCATTACGGCGGCTATCCAGTTCGTTGCCAACGTTTTGGCGGTTATCATCGGCGTTGTTGTGCAGGTTGTTTCCGCGTTCGTGAGCTTCGGGCAGACGCTTGTTTCCGCGGCTCAAAGCGCCGCCGATTTCGTTGCAAACGTTGGCTCTTTCCTGAGCGGCCTACCAGGCGTTATATGGGGCTTTCTGACGGGCGCGCTAAGCAATGTGGCTAACTTCGTCGGTCAGATGGCAAGCAACGCCGCCAGCGCTGGGCAGCAGTTCCTAGGCAATATCGGCGGCGCACTTGGCGGGCTTGCTGGGCGCGTCGGCGGCTTCCTGGGCAGCGCGATCGGTCAGGCTGCAAGCTTCGTGGGGCAGATGGCAAGCAAGGCAAGCCAGGCAGGGCAGCAGTTCATGAACAACATCGTGAGCACGCTCAGCGGCATACCTGGGCGCGTTGCGAGCATCGGCGGGCAGATCGTCAACGGCATTGCAAACGGCATCCGCGGCGCTGCTGGTGCGGTCGTTTCCGCATTGGGCGGCGTTGTCAACCAGGCAGTTGAGCACGCTAAGAGCATGCTTGGTATCCACTCCCCTTCCCGCGTGTTCAAGAACGAGGTGGGCAGGATGATACCGCGCGGCGCTGCTGAGGGCATCGAGGCAGACGCGACGGCTATGGCTAACGCGGCTGGTGCCATGGCTGCACGTGCCGTTGCGGCGGCTGAACAGGCAACGGGCACCGTTTCTGTCCCCGTTGGGCTTGATGTTTCCCGCGCAAGCGCCGCCATCGGCTCCGTAAGCGCCTCCAGCATTCTGGGCGAATCGGTGATGCTGCGCCTTGACGGCATCGTATCGCGCCTTGACGGCATCGCAGCGCTGATCAGCGACATCAAGGAGAAAATGAGCGGCGAAACTTCGATCAAGATCAATCAGCGCGAGTTTGCGCGCCTTGTCAGGGAGGTTTAGCACCGTGGCAATCGCTATAGCCTACGAGGCAGCCAATGGGGAGCGCTTGGAGTTCGGCGGCTCCGACGAGGCGCTTCACTACTTCGAGAACGAGCTTTTCAACGCAGAATGGGGCTACACGTCAAGCAATGGGCGCGTTGGTGCGTTCCGCAAGGACGTTGAGAAGCTTAAATTTAAGGTGGGAATCGCAGCGGACACCGAAGCGGAGGGCTTGGCTCTGCGCGAGCGGCTTATAGAGCTTACCGAGAGGGACGTTCTCAACGGAACCATGGGAAGGCTGGTCATAAACGGCTGGTATCTTCCTTGCTTCGTCTACGGGCGCAGTTACGGCGAATGGTGGCACGGCGGGCGCTTCCTAGAGTGCGAGCTGCTGATAGTGTGCGAGGGTCGCACGTGGTACCGCGACAATTTCAAGCATTTCTACGCGAAGGATGAAGGCTCTAGCGGCTACGGGTTCAACCTTCCTCACGATTTCCCGCACGATTACGGAACCTCACCCATGACCGAGGCGAGTATAGCCAACGCCTCCATAAGCCCGTCAAACGCTCTAATACGCTTCTATGGCGCTTGCTCTGACCCGCATGTCATCATCGCGGGCAACACCTACGGCGTTTACGGCAATTTCGAGGCGGGCGGAATGGTAGAGATCGACACCAAGGCGCAGACTATAACACGGGTTACCGCCGATGGCGTGCGCACCAACGCGTTCAGCAGCCGCTATGAGGGCGGCGAAGCCTCCAACAGCTACGTATTCAAGCAAGTGCCCGCGGGCGTGTCCGACATCAGCGCGTCAGGTGATTTCGCGTTCGATGTTTGCGTTTACGAGCATCGCAGCGAACCAGAATGGAGCTAGCCCCATGCTTTGCGTTTATGCAGACAGCAGCCTAACCGACGTTAAGGCGGTGCGCCCCGTTTCCGCTGAGTTCGCCTTTGGAAGCAATGAGAACGACTTTCAGGCGGTTTTCAACGACGACCAAGAGCGCCTAGCCTCCCACTGCTACCTCTACATCGACGGCACCGAGTGCGGCGGCATGATCGACGATGTGAAGCACGATCCCAAAGAGGGCACAATGACGTACACGGGCGCAACGTGGCACGGGCTTCTTTCCTCCAAGATCATCCAACCAGACAGCGGCGCAGACTACTACACCGCCACAGGGGACGTTAACGCCGTTATAGGCACCGTCCTGAAGCGAGTTGGGCTTGATGGGGTGATGCAAGCCCCGGCAACGGCGGCGGGCGTTGCCGTCAGCGGCTACCGCTTCGGGCGCTACGTAACCGCATACGACGGCCTGCGCGCAATGCTGGCAACCGTTGGGCGCACGCTCTCGATCCAATGCCTAAGCGGCACGGTGACGGTCTCCAGCTCTCCAACAAAGCGCGTTGAGACGAAGGCGGTTACTCAGCTTTTCGGCACGCCCACCAATCACCTTATATGCCTTGGCAAAGGAGAGCTAGCCGCTCGCGTGGTCGTGCACCTTTACGCAGACGCAAGCGGCAACATCAGCAAGAGGCAGACGCTTAAAGGCGCTTTGGAAAGATGCGATATATACGACTACAACAACGCAGAGGCGGACGAGCTGGAGCAGAAGGGCACCGAACGGCTGAAGGAGGCGCAGACGTTCCGCTCCGCTGAACTGGTGGACGTTGACGGCGAGGCGTTGGGAATAGACGACGTTCTAGCCGCCTACGATTCCCTAACAGGAGTTAGCGCGGAGAGCACCGTTAGCAAGGTCATAGCCTCCTACGACCACCGCGGGACGCTGACGGTAACCTACGAAACAGACGACAAACAGGCTAAGACCGATACGGATTACTAAGGGGCAAAAATGGGCATTGAGCTGATAACGGGCATGGGCGGCACCAACCACGTAGACAGCGAAGACGTTGGGGCGCTCAACGCGGAGCTGATCGGTAACGGCAATTACCTGTTAAGCGGCTGCGAGGTCACCATGACCGACGCGAACACGTGCCACGTTGCGGCGGGTGAATTGCTGTTGCAGGGGCGACATGTGCGCATCAAGGGCGCGGGCGAAGACGTGAGCATTGGCAACGGTCAGGCGGGCTATAACCAGCGTTACCTTATCTGCCTCGTCTACAGCAAGGCAACCAGCGGAATAGAGACAGTGGAGCTGCAAGCCTTTGCGGGCGCAAAGACAACGGGCACCGCAACCGACCCAGCCGTTTCCTCTGGCTCGATCCTTGGCGGCGATACCAACGTTGTTGTCCCTCTTGCCCGCCTGGAGCTTACGGGGCTGAGCGTCGGAACGCCCACCGTGATGCTCGACAGCGTGAAGGGACTTGTTGCCCTTGGAGCCGAAACCAAGAAGCTCGGGGATTCCGTATCCCAAACGAAAACGTTTTACTTCGACTCGCCATGCATGACAGCGCGGGGAAACTCAAAAGCACCTGTTCAGCTCAATGTTTTCGGCAATGTATGCACGCTCTATATCAATGCCGTTACCACACGTTTTATCTCCGATTACACCGAGCTTGTTGACTCTGACGGTCTCGCGAAGATCGGCGAATACCTACCTGCAGAGTTCGACAGCGAGCAGCAAAGGAACATCAAAGGTGAGAACAAACCAGTTGCTTGCCGCCTTTGCGGCGGCTCCGATCCCCATTTGTGGCTTATCAAGGACTCTCAGCTTGGCGACGGGTCGGAAATGCGCTTCGTCTTCACGTGGGTGCGCTAACTTTCCGCAATGATCATCGCCTTGATCGTAATGCAAAAATGGTCTGCCTTACTTCCACCATCCGCGCACAAGGTAATTAACGGTGGTTGTGCCTGTTGCCGTGACGTATGTGACGGCACAGCAAACCTTGTTTACATTCGATTCGGATATTGGGTATCTGGGGTAAATCACCGGAGCAATGTAATCGCCTCCTGAGACGAAAATATTAAACTTCGATCGCGAGTTTGCAGTCTTTTTGAACGCAAAGGGAAGGCTGACCTCGGGTAGCCAGTAGTTGCCTGTTTTGGTTAAGCTGACCTCCATTGACCTGGAGCATTCCGCGCGACCGCTTGCCCATTTGACGTACTGCCAATCGTCCTTTACACCCTGATCAATTACGTAGTCTTTTACCTGGGATACGGAATCAC
>ERZ1026868.1646-NODE-1646-length-11289-cov-5.615898_pt1 | contig 11289 bp, 10 predicted proteins | sample MGYA00380164_ERZ1026868 | MGnify/ENA primary metagenome ERZ1026868 (study PRJEB33269, sample SAMEA4719800) | human gut metagenome | biome: human-associated habitat; feature: organic feature; material: feces | place: Cameroon | collected 2013-10 ... | reverse complement strand
ACCCTCGAATACCTGAAAAAAGGCGGCCGGATTTCTCCGACCGTAGCCTTTGCCGGCGGACTGTTAAACATCAAGCCGGTTGTGAATATTGAAAACGGAGTCATTAATATTTTAGGAAAAGCCCGCGGCTCCAAGCAGGGCAACAATCTCCTGGTTCAGGAAATCCAGAAAGCCGGCGGCATCGATTTTTCCCTGCCCATTCTTTTAGGCTACACCGGTCTTACGGATGTGCTGCTCAAAAAATACATCGAAGACAGCAAGGCTCTTTGGGAAAACGGCACGGAAAATCTGCGTTACACCTCCATTGGCAGTGTAATCGGAACCCATACCGGTCCGGGTGTCATCGCTGCCGCATTTTTCCGGAAGTAAGTTTTACAAATTGCAAACCGCATATAACGGAATGTTTTTCATCCATCCCTGGTCCGTGTATTTCCTTACAGAGAAGCGCACTGCTTCCCGGGGATGGAATTTGTCACAATAAGCTTTCAGGCTTTGTGAACGAAGGTTGGTTTCCGCTTTTACTTCAATCGGAACAATGTCTTTTTCCTTCTGTATCAGGAAATCCTGCTCAAAGTTTGCATTCTCCGTTCCGTAATAATAGGGAGTGTATGGGGTATCCGCTATCAACTGCTGCAGAACATACTGCTCTGTAAGCGCTCCCTTAAACTCTACAAAAATGTCATTGCCCTCTAAAATAGACTCTGCAGGCAGTTCACTCAGTGCTCCCAGAAGCCCCACATCAAGCACAAATAATTTATAGGCACTCATACTTTTGTACGCTTTCAAAGGCATATGGGGCTCATTCACACGGCTCACTTTATAGACAAGTCCGCAGTCAATAAGCCACTGAATGGCGATTTCATAGTCGCTGCTGCGTGCTCCCTTTTTTATCTGTCCGAAGAAAAATTTCTTATTTTCCTTTGCAAGCTGCATGGGGATGGAGTCCCAGACCATCCGTATCCTCGGCAGTGTTTTCGTGTCCACATGTTTGCCGAAATCGCCTTCATACTGCCTTACAATGTCACTCTGTATCCGGCGGACCTCCTGATAATCTTTCTGCACACTGAAAGCTTTTACTACTTCCGGCATACCGCCCGTGTAATAATAATTTTTCAGCCAGAACAAATATTTATCGGAAAAATTATCGATTACTGTGTAATCTTTGGTCGCAAGGGCATCCGCTAAAGGCTTTTCTCCCATAGCGCATAAGAATTCGCGGAAATTCAGCGGATACAGGTCCAGTATATCCACCTTGCCAACCGGATAGGAAACACCTTCATGAATAGCAACCCCCAAAAGAGAACCCGCTGCTATGACATGGTACTCCGGCGCTTCTTCACAAAAATATTTCAACGACTCCAGAACCTTGGGAGTGTCCTGAATTTCATCCAGAATAATAAGGGTATCTCCGGGAGTAATTGTTACACCCGACTCAATGTTCAGGTTCATAATAATTCTCTGTATATCAAAGTCCACCTGAAAAACATCATCCATACGCTTATTATTATAGAAAGAAATATACGCCACCTTCTCGTAACAGGTTGTGCCGAACTCCTTCATCAGCCAGGTTTTTCCTACCTGTCTGGCTCCCATAATAATCAGAGGCTTTCGGTCTTTTTTTTCTTTCCATGCCTGAAGTTTTTCCATCGCAAATCTGAGCATAATGACAACCACCTTCCCTATAAAGCAGTATATCACATTTTTGGGCGGCTATTCAATGGCAATTTCGCATTTTTTGTTACCTGATTTATGCCATTATTAACACTTTTTGGCACCTAAATTCCATGTAACTCAACATTTTTTTGCACCTCATTTATGCTGTGCTCAACACTTTTCGTTACCTGATAAGACGCAGGTATTTCTTTGCTCCTTCATCATAATTTCACTGTGTAAGAAGCAAAGTCTGAGGATATACTACCTCAGTAACCTCCATGCAGTCTCCTCAGACTCTGCATGGAGCTAATGCAATACAAAGACGCATTGAAATCCTCCCCTTTTATCATATATCCCTCATATGGTATGTGGCTGCGGACTTGGTTAGCCCTTTAATCCTCTTGCCTGTCTGTCCATATCTTCTACAACGATATCGTAGATTTCGCCGAGGGATGCGCAGTACTCCAGCACCTTCCAGGGTTCGTTGGTATGGAAATGAATTTTAATCAGTTCGTCGTCGCCAACGGCTAAAAGGCAGTCGCCCTTGAAATTCTCTGTGAAGTAATCGCTGATGACATCCTCGTCTAAGTCATGTCCTTCAATCAATAACTGTGTATCATATCTGAATTCTATCATGGAAAATCCTCCTGAAAATTTATTTTACCTCTGTATTATAAAGGCTGGTGATGCTGTTTGCAAGCGCTAACCTATGCAATACCGTGGCGGTTTACATGGTGCCTGACAGCGCTCTGTAACCGGATGTTTACACGGCATCCACTGATTCGCAGTAACCGGTTGTTTACATGGCGTCCAAGGGTTCGCAATACCCGGCGGCTTTCATGTCCCGCCCGGTCTGTATATAATGCTGCGCGCTTTCTTCAAGTCCCGCTATTTCCTCCGGTGTAAGCGCCCGGGTAACTTTGGCGGGTCTGCCCATGACCATAGAGCCGTCCGGAATATTCTGGCGCTCCAGAACGAGGCTCCCCGCCGCCACCAGACAATTTTTCCCGATGACGCTGCCGTTCATGACGGTAGCTCCCATGCCAATCAGGGTATTGTCCCCTATTTTACAGCCGTGAACAATGGCATTGTGTCCCACTGTGACGTGGTTTCCGATAATCGCCGGGTCCACGGGTGAAGTGTGGATGGTGCAGTTGTCCTGGATGTTGGTGCCGTTTCCGATTACAATTTTATTGTCATTTCCCCTGAGTACCGCATAGAATAAAACAGTACTGTCCTCGCCAATCGTCACGTCCCCGATAACTACCGAGTCTTTGACAATGTTGGCGGATTTTGCTATGGTGCCGGTTACATTTATCATAAGATATCCCTCCGTAATGTATGTCCTTTCCTTTTCGCTCCGATATCGAATTCCGTTCAGCTGTTTAACAGCTTCTTCCGCTCCTTGTAGTCCGGCATGATTTCCGCCACCAGCGCCCAGAATGCTCTCGAATGATCGGGGTGGGCAAAATGGGCAAATTCATGCACCACTACATATTCAATGGCTTCTTTCGGATAAAAAATCAATTTGCTGTTCAGCGTGATTTTGCCGGTCTGCGGCTGGCAGGAACCCCATCTGGATGTCATAGTGCGGACGGTCCAGACCGGATACGGCGCTCCGTGAGGAACAAACTGCGGGTATGCCCAGTCGATGATTTCCGAAAAAGTCTTCCGGGTGAAGAAACGCATCCATTTTTCCATCATATTCTTCTTATGGGGATAATGGTCGGGCCATTTTGTCCGCAGCACAAGGCTGTCACCCCGGAAGAAAATCTCTTCCCGCCCGGTCTGAGAAAACGTTTCCCCCGCTGCACCGGCTTCCTCCACCACCAGGGTATAATCTCGCCCCAGCAGGCGGAATATTTCCCCGGTTTCATAATTGTGGGGCCGGTCGCCTGTTTCCTCCCGGCGCTTTTCCACACGTTCAAGTGCTTCTAAGATAAACGGTGCTTTGCTTTCCACAAATTTGTCCACGTAGGCTGCCGGAACCCGCCGGTGTGCAGACACCGCTACCTCCCCGTTGCTCTTGATGCGCAGATTGATGTATTTTACCTGTTTTCGGGTGAGCACATAAGAAATGGTATAGGCTGCATCTTCTGTTTTGTAATAAATATGTCTGATTTCCATGTATGTTATTATACTCCTTTTTCTCCGGATTGACATTCCCAAAATGCAGTTCTATAATGCCAGCAGAAAGGGTTTTTAATAATGAAAGAGTTAAACGAAAAAGAAGCACAGTACCGGAAAATGACGGAAACGCCGGTGGTAAAGCTGATTTTGGAGCTGAGTCTTCCCACCACCGTCAGCATGCTGGTTACGAATTTATATAATATGGTAGATACTTATTTTGTCAGCGGTATCAGCTTAAGCGCCTCCGGCGCGGTGGGCATCGTTTTTGGACTGATGGCAATTATTCAGGCGTTTGGTTTTATGTTCGGACACGGTTCCGGCAGCATTATCAGCCGTCTGCTGGGTGCCAGAGATACCGAACGGGCAAGACATTTTTCCGCAAACGGCTTTTATCTTTCTCTTGCCAGCGGTCTGTTTATTATGATAATGGGGTTGGTTCTTTTAACGCCTCTCTGCCGGCTGCTCGGCAGCACCGACACCATTCTGCCCTATGCACGCACCTATGCCTTTTACATCCTGCTGTCCGCTCCCGCCATGACCACAAGCTGCGTGATGAACAATATTCTGCGTTACGAGGGGCATGCCTCCTTTGCCATGGTGGGGCTGATTTCCGGCAGCATCATTAACATGGGCGGCGACGCGCTTTTTGTGTCAGGTCTTTCCATGGGAATTGCGGGTGCGGGACTTTCCACCATGATTTCCCAGTACATTTCCTTCTTCATCCTGCTCTGGTTCTTCTTACGGGGAAAGGTGCAAAGCAGCTTTGCACCGCGCTACATCAATCTGAACGCAAAGGATATCTGGGACATTGTTTTCACCGGTTTTCCCAGTATGCTGCGGCAGGGCATGGGCAGTGTTTCCACCATGGCTCTTAACCGGCTCGCCGCTCCTTACGGGGATGCCGCCATTGCCGCTTTGAGCGTCGTTGCCCGCATTTTTAACTTCCTCTACAGCGTGGCGCTTGGCATTGCTCAAGGCTTCCAGCCTGTTTCTTCCTTTAATTACGGCGCAAAAAAATATCCCCGGGTACGGAAAGCATTTCTGTTTACCCTGGGACTTGGTACCTGTATTATGTTATGCTTCGGCGTGTTGGGATTTATTTTCGATAAAGAACTGATTGCCATGTTTTTACAAGACGCGCAGGCTGCGGACATCGCTGTCTACACCCTGCGCCTGCAGTGCGTCACCCTTGCCTTCGTGCCGGTGTGCATCTGCGGAAATATGCTCTTCCAGTCCATCGGTCTTGCCGGAAGAGCCTCCTTTTTATCCTCACTGCGGAGCGGACTGATTTTCATTCCCACCCTGTTCCTTTTAACACCGTTCTTTCACCTGAAAGGCATCGAATGGTCGCAGCCCGTTGCGGATGTGCTTTCCGCCGCCATTTCTCTTCCTTTTATTTGGAAGATTTTGCAACAGCTAAACGTTTCGACGGACGATAAATCATCAGTGCAATAAAAATCAACAATGCCGTTATGGAAAGGCTTAAGGGATATGCCAGCATAATGGTCGTAAAGGTGCGATGACTTGGGAACACCACATAAATCCAGAAAATTCTCACGGCGCACACCCCGATTACCGTCAGAATGGCCGGCACTAAGGAAATGCCGAAGCCTCGCAGATAACCGGACATGTTTTCATACAACATACTGAACGTGTAAGCTGCAAAGATAAGCACCAGCCGGATGTAGCCCGTTTCCACAACCTGCGGGGCATTGTTGAACAGCGACAGCAGGAATTTGCCGGACAAAAGTACTATGAGGATAGTGGTGGCAGAAGCAATGGCATCTTCTAAAATGCAGAGAAGCAGTGTCTTTTTGCAGCGCTTCAGATTGCCCGCCCCGTAGTTTTGCCCTACAAAGGTTGTGCACGCCTGGCTGAAGGAGTTCATCACATCGTAAGCAAAAATCTCAATATTGAATGCCGCACTGGAGGCCGCCATAACAACGGTTCCCAGACTGTTGATTGCGGATTGGATAATAATGTTTGCCACCGCAAAGACCGCACTCTGAATACCCGCGGGCAGACCAATCTTCATAATTCTTCCCAGAATATCCCCATCCACGCGCAAATCCTGTATATTCACATGAATAACCTTGTCCGAATGCATCAGCTTGATAAACAGAAACACCGAGCTTATCACATTGGACAGCACCGTGGCAATCGCCACGCCGTTTACCGTCATTTTCAGCACAATAACAAAGAATAAGTTGAGCAGCACGTTCAAAACACCGGACACAGCCAGCGCTGCCAGCGGCATCCTGGTATCACCCACACTTCTGAAAATCGCCGCCTCAAAGTTATACAAAAGGATGGCGGGCATACCTAAAAGGTAAATCCGTATGTAAAGCAGCGCATAGGGGTAAACCTCATCCGGCACGTTTATCAGACGCAGAAGGTTTCCGATAAACAGTTGCCCTACCAGTGCTACCAGTACACCGCCGATGAGCGCCATTAAAATAGAAGTATGTACTGCCTTGTGAATGGTCTTTTCATCGTTTTTTCCCACTGCATTGGCAATGACCACGTTGGCACCCAGTGCAATGCCGATAAACAAATTTAAGATAAGACCGATAATGGGGCTGTTGGCGCCGACTGCTGCTACCGCCACCGTCTTGATATCCCCGGTAAAGTTTCCGACAATCGCAATATCCGAGGCATTAAAAAGCTGCTCCAGGATGCCTGTTGCAGCGACGGGTAATGCATACATGGGAAGTTTGTTCCAGATAGACCCGTGCAGCATGTCAATTTTTTGTTTTTGTACTTCTGTTTCCAATTTTCTCACCTGATTTTATGATTGATTTTTACTATTTTATGCTTTCCTTATTACCGTTTACAGGGGTAATATGGTATAGTAGAATATTAGATAAAGAAGTTTTTCTTGTCAAGAGATTTATCAAAGGACACCCTGCTAATGAAAAATATATTTTACAAACAACGGGAGGATTTTCTTAAGACTCTTCTCGAAAGAGATAAAAAATTTACTTTCCCGGATGATGTGGAAGAAATAAAAAATGTTCCCTATGCCTCAGACGGACTGCCTGCCCACAGGCTGGATATTTACCGTCCCCGCAAGGCCGGCGGGCAAAAGCTTCCCGTGATTGTGAATGTGCACGGCGGCGGCCTTATTATCGGCTGCAAGGAATTTAACCGTTATTTCTGTGCCAATCTTTGTAAAAAGGGATATCTTGTTTTCAGCGTGGAGTACCGGCTGGTGCCGGACTGCCTGTTTTTTGACCAGTGCCGGGACGTGTTTGCCGCCATGGATTTTATCGGTGAGCATCTTGCGGAATACAGCGGTCTGCCGGATCGGATTTTTGCGGTAGGCGACAGCGGCGGCGCCTGCCTGCTGACCTATTGTCTGGCCATGCAGAATTCCCGGACGGTAGCAAAAGCTGCCGGGGCAATGTCTTCCCCGGCTTACGAAGCGGCCGGTGCGGATTTCACCCCATCATTCCTTCCTGTAAAGGCGGCCGGCTTCATCAGCGGCATGTTTTATACCACCCGATTCGATAAGATCGGGCTTTTCCTGCCGAACTACCTGTTTGGCAAAGGTTATAGGCACAGCGCCTTTGCCCCTTATGTCAACCCGGAGCATCCCGACATCATAAAGGCTCTGCCACCCTGCTACCTGGTGACAAGCCATGAAGACCATTTGCGAAACTACACGTTGCAGTTTGAAAAAGCATTGTCCCATTACCACACGCCCCATAAGCTGCACGATTTTCCGCCTGATAAAAAATTAGTGCATGCATTCAGTGTATTTGAACCATTTCTCGAAGAAAGCGACGAAACCCTGCAGGAAATAGCCGAGTTCTTTCAGAGCATTGACTAAGGAGGAATTTTATGAATTACGACGAGTCCGTTTTTAAAGAAAAAGCAAACCGGAGAGCCCGGCGCATCTGGCTCATCTTCGCTATTCTGCTTTCCGCAAACTATGGTGCCGACGCGGCAAACCATTTACAAAGTACGACCTATTATTTCATCTTTCTGGCGCTCTGCTGGCTGCCCATCATCATCGGCGAAATTTTACTCCGTGTGAAGGGCTTTGCCTCCGACCTTTATAAATTCAATCTGGTTATCGGGTACGGCATTTTTTATACTTTTGTGCTGAGTACCACCGAGTCGCCCATTGCCTTCACTTATGTTCTGCCTGTGACAAGTCTTTTGGTCCTGTATAAAAATAAGAAATTCATGGTAGGCTGCGGCATTGTAAACTCCCTGATTATTGTGGGAAGCGCCGCCTACCGGATGATGCTGGGATTTCAGTCCGCTTCCAACATGAAGGACTACCAGCTGGAGCTGGCCTGCATTATCCTCTGTTACGTCTGCTATGTAATGTCCATCAAGCACTTAAATGAGTCCGACGGTGCCATGACCGACAGCATCAAAGCGGATCTGCAGCGTGTCATCACCACTGTGGAGCAGGTAAAACAGGCATGCAACACCATTATGAACGGCGTTACCGTGGTTAGGGAGCTGGCTTCCGAAAACAGCCACGGCGCTACCATTGTGGTAAACAGCCTGCACAAATTAAACGAGCACAACACAAATCTGCAGGAAAGCACGGCCTCTTCCAATCAAATGACTTCCGATATTCATGCCCAGGTAAACCATGTAGCGGAAATGATTGATCAGATGGTAGCTCTCACGACCACTTCCATACAGCACGCAAAGGTGAGCTCCGCGGATTTGGCGGACCTGGTTACCACTACCAACACCATGGCTTCCCTTTCCGGGGAGATTGAACAGACCCTGCAGAACTTCAAGGCCGAATTTGCCATGGTAAAAAAAGAAACCGGTATTATTGAAAATATTACCTCCCAGACGAACCTGTTAGCCCTGAACGCTTCCATCGAAGCTGCCCGCGTCGGCGATGCCGGAAAAGGATTTGCCGTTGTTGCCGAGCAGATACGTTCCTTAAGTGAAGAAACCAAGACCTCTTCCGGTCAAATCAGACAGGCCTTAAAACATCTGGAAGACACCGCCGAAAAGATGACTGCTTCCATGGAAGAAACCCTGCGTTTAATCCAGCTTACCCTTACCAAGGTGACACAGACCGGCAGCAGCATGACGGAAATCGCTTCCGACACCACGCAGATTGGGGAAAACATCCAGGTTATCGACAGTGCCATGAAAGAAGTCGAAGCCTCCAACCTTCATCTGGTTGACAATCTGAAACAGGTTTCCGGCATTGTGGGCGATATGACAAACTGCATCGCCGACTCCAACGAAATTAATAACCGTATGCTCAGCAAATACGATGAATCTGCCAACAATATCAATTCCATTGAACTGGTTATCGAATCGCTGATGTGTGAACTGGGTATCGGTGGTTTTATGGGCATGGAAGATATTCTGCCCGGCATGAAACTGATGGTTACCATAAAGAATACTAAGAATTTTTACGGAGAAGTGCTGGCACGGGAAAACAATACCTTATCCGTTTCCCTTACCGAAGCTCCCGACATTTCCGACATTACCCAGTGTAAACTACAGGTAACCGTGGGCAATGTGCTGTACTGTTGGGATACCGCGAAAATCGTACATACGGCAAAGGAGCTTTCCAACCACTTTACCATTAACATTGAGTCCCGTCCCAAGATTAACAACCGCCGCAAATACCCGCGGCTGGATGTTTCCAATACCTGCACCATTACGCCTGCGGACGGCACTACCGTCATCGAGGGCAAGCTGGACAACTTAAGCGCCAACGGCTTTGCTTTCCTGACCCACGACAACTATTTCGCCACCCACAAGGGTGCCGTTATCACCATGAAAATCCACAACTTCGACCTGCCCCAGCACGACGTCCTGGAGGGTCGCGTCATCCGCTGCACCAACAACGAAGGACTCTACATCGTAGGCTGCCAGATGCCCGGCGATGATTTCCTCATCCGTGATTATGTGAAGGAAAGGCTGTAGAGGGATTATTTTTTAATATTTATAGCCCCATTGCTGATTTCTCTAAACTTATTTTCCGGATTTCTATTCCAAAATTTTTGGATATCAAAGTCATGATTTAATAGTTTCTTTTTGAGATTTTTCTCGACTATTAAATCATGCTTGAAATCCTTATTCGATTTGCTCCCTAACAGTTCTTTTATCTGCTTAATATGACAGCTCCGAAGCAATTCGTCCTCCAGATTATTTACCTGCGGTATGCAAATCAGTCTGCTTACTTCCTGACACCTGCTCAGTTTATTCATATTCTTTCTTAAAATCTCTATATTTCCCTCATCCGTGTCAAAAATCAGAATTACAGTCGTCCCCTTTTTTAATTGCATAAGACGTATGGCTGTAATCTCTTCCTGCACCACATTAAAAACTTCTATTTTTCCCGGAACAATGCATTCCATTTCTGTTTTTAATACGGAAAGAAGTTTTCGTTCATCTTCGCCTTCTACATAGTATTGATAATAACCCTTCTTTTGCATATGATTTCCCCTATATTGTCTTTTGTCAGCAACTTGCCAGATCGTATATTTCGTCCATTTTGGGTGCCACAGAAAACAAATCATTTTCAACGGCATTTTTTATACAATCCGTGTTCCTTTTCAACAAAGAAGAGGCACTTATGCATTTTATGGGATTTTCCTCATCATTCATATCTTTTTGCAGGAAAATAAAGGAATGCTTAGGCAATGGCAGGTCCAATATATCTGTATTGTGAGTCGTAAAAAATAACTGTTCATTTTCATGAAGTTTGTTAATCATAACCGATAATATGGCTTTTTCCATATCGCTGTGTATATAGGAAAATTTTTCATCACAATAATAAAAGCCAAATTCCCCCTCTAAAATGGAAGTGAGCACTCCGGCAATTTCTATTCCCGCCTTTGTTCCGCTCGACAATATATTGGGCTCTATAACCCTTCCGTCCTGAATAATCACGGACTTGTCCACATAACGTATAATGTAAGTATTGTCTACCTCATCGGATTTTTCCACCTTCAAAATAGCCGGGTCCAATGATTTGAGAATTTTATCCAATACCCTCAAAAAACGCTCTGCATTTTTGGTTGTATATATCCCTTTCATGCTTTCCGAACTGTCAAACGGATACTCAAACATCCAGGATAAATCCTGAATTTTTTCCAGTTCCTGAATATAGGTTGCCGCTTTTGCTTCTTTCTGGGCCTCTATTTTTTTGACACAGGTTTCATAACTGTCCCTGAGTGTTATGTCTGTGGAATGAACCGTTACATCTATATTAGAAAGGGAATACTTCTCTCCGTTCTTCGGTCTTATGACCGTTTTTACTCTATATAGTACACATTTATCTGTAACAAAATCCATTTCGAAAGATGCATTTTTATCTACATCACAAATTACATCTGTCAGACTTTCATATTGCTTTTTATCTATAAAGTTAAATATCCTCATTAACATTTTGCCTATGGAGGTTTTACCCGATGCATTTGCTCCCATAATAATATTTACTTTTTTATATCTGAAATTTGTTCTACCGGGCAAAAATTCATTTTCAATGTATGAACCCACTATCTT
>ERZ1026868.1644-NODE-1644-length-11303-cov-10.399182_pt1 | contig 11303 bp, 9 predicted proteins | sample MGYA00380164_ERZ1026868 | MGnify/ENA primary metagenome ERZ1026868 (study PRJEB33269, sample SAMEA4719800) | human gut metagenome | biome: human-associated habitat; feature: organic feature; material: feces | place: Cameroon | collected 2013-10 ... | reverse complement strand
ATTCCCAAAGGAGATATATAACAATGAACAAAAAGGATATTAAAAAAGTAGTTCTTGCCTATTCAGGCGGACTTGACACATCAATCATCATTCCTTGGCTTAAGGAAAACTACAACAACTGCGAAGTAATTGCCGTATCAGGCGATGTCGGCCAGGGTACAGAACTTGACGGACTTGAAGAAAAAGCTATTGCAACCGGTGCTTCAAAGCTTTACATTCTTGACCTTAAGGAAGAATATGTAAAAAATTATATTTTCCCTTGCGTAAAAGCAGGTGCAGAATATGAAGAATATCTTCTCGGCACTTCACACGCTCGCCCTTGCATTGCAAAGGGACTTGCTGAAATTGCAATTAAAGAGGGTGCTGACGCTATCTGCCACGGATGTACAGGTAAGGGTAACGACCAAGTAAGATTTGAGCTTGCACTTAAAGCACTTGCACCTGAAATGGAAATTATCGCACCTTGGCGTGAGTGGGATATTAAATCTCGTGAAGAAGAAATCGAATACGCAGAAGCCCACAATATTCCGCTTAAAATAAACCGTGAAACAAACTATTCAAAAGATAAGAATGTATGGCATTTGAGCCACGAAGGTCTTGACCTTGAAGACCCTGCAAACGAACCGCAATATCTTAAAGACGGTTTCCTTGAACTCGGTGTTGCACCTGAAAAAGCACCTGATGAACCTACATATATCACACTTCATTTTGAAAAGGGTGAACCTGTTGCAATTGACGGTGAAAAACTCAGCCCGCTTGCTCTTGTGGAAAAGCTTAACGAACTCGGCGGAAAGAACGGTATCGGCCTTCTTGATATTGTTGAAAACCGTCTTGTAGGTATGAAGAGCCGTGGCGTATATGAAACTCCAGGCGGAACAATTATTTATAAAGCACATGAACTTCTTGAAATGATTACTCTTGACCGTGACACTGCACATTACAAAAAGCTTGTTGCTGAAAAGTACGGTGAACTTGTATATAACGGAATGTGGTTCTCCCCTCTTCGTGAAGCTCTTGATGCATTTGTTAACAAAACACAGGAAACTGTTACGGGTGATGTAAAACTCAAGCTTTACAAGGGCAATGTAATGAATGCCGGCGTAACCTCACCATACACACTTTATGATGAAAATGTTGCATCATTCGGTGATGACGGCGGTGCTTACAACCAGGCTGATTCAGCAGGTTTCATCAACCTCTTCGGCCTTTCAACTAAGGTTAAAGCTCTTCTTGACAAGAAAAGAGAAGCTAACGACTAATTAAAAATCATAATATCGGGCGAACGGACAATACTGTTCGCCCTTGATTTTGTTATAAGGAGAATAATATGGCACAGCTTTGGAAAGGCAGATTTAAAAAAGAACTTGCAAAAGAAACCAATGATTTTAACTCTTCAATCAAGTTTGACAGCAGAATGTTTGAAGAAGATATTAAGGGCAGTATTGCACATGCTACAATGCTCGGCGCAACGGGAATTATCGAAAAAAGTGAAAGTGACAAGATTGTTGACGGATTAAACGGTATTCTTGATGACATCAAGTCAGGCAAACTTGAAATAGATATGAGCGCCGAAGATATTCACACCTTTGTTGAGGGTGAACTTACCGCACGCCTCGGCCAAACAGGCAAAAGGCTTCATACCGCAAGGTCGCGTAACGACCAGGTAGCACTCGACATAAGAATGGTGCTAAAAAAAGAAATTGATGAAATAAGCGAAAAACTTAAATCGCTTATTGAAGTTCTTTGCAACAAGGCAGAGGAAAACAAAACAGTTATTATGCCGGGTTACACCCATCTTCAAAGAGCACAGCCTATAACCTTCGGCCATCACCTTATGGCTTATGCATCAATGCTTCTTCGTGATATTGACAGGCTTGCAGACATTAAAAGAAGAATGAATGTTTTACCGCTTGGCTCCGGTGCGCTTGCAGGAACAACTTACCCGCTTGACAGAAATATGGTAGCCGAACTTTTAGGGTTTGACAGTGTATCGTCAAACAGCCTTGACGGTGTATCGGACAGAGATTTTTGCATTGAGCTTGCATCTGCGCTTTCACTTATTATGGTTCATCTTTCACGCTTTAGTGAAGAAATCATTATGTGGTGCAGCTGGGAATTCAAATTTGTGGAACTTGATGATGCATTTTCAACCGGTTCAAGCATTATGCCGCAAAAGAAAAACCCGGATATTGCTGAACTTGTAAGGGGCAAAAGCGGACGCGTATTTGGTGATTTAACTGCGCTTTTAACCGTGATGAAAGGTATCGCACTTGCATATAATAAAGATATGCAGGAGGATAAAGAAGCAATATTTGACGCTGTTGATACAGTTAAAATGTGCCTTAACGCTTTCACCCCGATGATTGATACAATGACCGTTCTTAAAGATAATATGAGAAATGCCGCAGCAAAGGGATTTATAAATGCTACCGACTGCGCAGATTACCTTGTAGGTAAGGGATTACCTTTCAGAGATGCATACAAGGCAACAGGTGAGCTTGTTGCACTTTGCATTGACAAGGGATTAACACTTGAAACACTCCCTATTGAAGAATATAAAGCAGTATGCGATATATTTGATGAGGGCGTATACACCGCAATAAACCTTGAAAAATGCGTTAATGACAGGCTTGTTGAAGGTGGACCGAGCGTTTCAAGTATTGAAAATCAAATTAAAAAAGCAAGAAAAATAATCGGAAAATAACCGTTAAAATAAAAAGTGCGTTCTCTTAATACGGGAACGCACTTTTTATTATCAGTTCTTATATTTTTCAGCTTGTAAATTAAACATATAAGCATAAGTTTTATTTAATTTCATCAGTTCGTCGTGTGAGCCTGATTCTATTATTTCGCCGTTTTCCATAACATAAATTTTATCAGCATCCACCGTAGTTGAAAGCCTATGAGAAATAAAGATAACCGTTTTATCCTTTGCGGCGTCAAGCATTGCCTGATTAAGATTATATTCGGCAACAGGGTCAAGGTTTGCCGACGGTTCATCAAGAATTACATAAGGGCATTTTTTATAAAACGCTCTTGCAATTGCAACCTTTTGGCTTTCTCCGCCGGAAAGCATAACACCCTCATCATCAAATTCTCTTAAAAGTTCGGTATTAACTCCGTGCGAAAGAGGTTTGGTAAAGCCGCTGTGTTCAAGCGAATTCATAACTCTGTCACCGTCAAATATATCACTCAAAGCAACATTTTCACCAACAGAGCAAGCAAAAAGCTGAAAATCCTGAAAGACTGCCGCAAATCTGTTTCTATGGCTTTGAATTGTAACATCATTGATATTTTTACCGTCAATTTTAATTGAGCCGCTTGTTGAATCATAAAGCCTTAAAAGAAGATTTGTAAGCGTTGTTTTACCTGCGCCGTTAAAACCTACAAGTGCAATTTTTTCATAAGGCTTAATAGTAAGATTGATGTTTTTAAGCGTAGGTTCATCATTTCCCGGATATGTGAAAGACAGATTTTCAATCTTAATTTCCTTCGGCTCTCTAATTTTTGCAACATCTTTACCGTCTTTGATTTTGAAATCGCTTTTTAAAAAGCCACGATATTTTTCTATCAGCTTTGCCCGTTCACCAAATTGAGCAACACCCCATACGGTAAGGAAATTTATACTTATTGCAATTGAATATGCACTGTTAAAACTTGCAACAAAATCACCCGGTGTAATCGTCTTTTTAACCAGCACAAGATAGCCGAGATAAAGCGGCAAAACAAACATAAAACCAACTATTTGCACGCCCATTTCCTGAATAAAATAAAGCCTTGGTATTTTAGTCCAATATTTCTTTTGATTAGCAATTACATCATCGGCTGCATCATTATACCTGCTGATTAAAAGCGGATGAATATTATTCATTCTTACTTCTTTAGCATAATCCTGCAAATAGAAAATACGCTGAAAATAATCGGAACGCCTGTGATATTTTGTATTTTCAATTCGCCTTTCAACCTGTAAATCACTTATAATATGGCTGATAGGAAGAAAAATCAAAATAGTGCCGAGTATAATTACAAGGCAAAGCGGGTCGATAGTCAAAAGAATTGACGACACAGTCAAAAGTGAAACAACATTTGCAAAATACCGCCTGACTAAACCCAAAAGATTTTGAATATTGTCGCTTGAAGATTCAATAGTCAAAATAAAATTATTATAAAAATCAGGATTATCATATGACTCCAAGTCAAGCGACTTTGCCTTTTCATAAAGCTGACGGTTAAGGTTAAAATATGCCTTTTCCTTTTGAACATTCCAGAAAAATTCACGATATAAAAAGCAAATAAGCTTGCTTATAATTAACAACCCTGCACAAACCAAAACAACATAATAAATACGATTCAGCCTTTCGCCCGAAGCGGCAATATCAATAACATATTTTATTCCTAAAACGCTGATAATTGTACTCGGTAAATTATTCATAACGCCCCAAACAAGCTCGCCGATAACAAGAAGCGGTGACGCTTTAAAAAGGAGTGACATAAAAAACATCATATTTGAAAACATACTATGCTCATCTTTTTGCTTTACTTTAATTTTCATCAGATACACCCTCCTTTTCATAATTTGAGGCTTGAAGAGTAAACATTTTTTCATATTCCCCGCCGTTTTTCATAAGTTCATTATGACTGCCCTGTTCAATAATTTTACCGTTTGAAAGCACGATTATATTATCACTGAGTACTGCACTTGAAAGCCTGTGGGAAATAAAAATAACAGTCTTACCCTTTGTTACATCAATAAGATTTTCATACATTTTATATTCTGCAATTGGGTCAAGAGCGGAGCTTGGTTCATCCAAAACAGCTATTTCAAAATCCTTGGCAAAAAGCCTTGCAGTTGAAACCTTTTGATTTTCGCCGCCCGAAAGGCCTGCACCGTTTTCATCAAATTCACGGGTGAGTGATGTGTCACCGCCGTATTTCAAGGTTGACACCTTGCTCCAAGCACCGCTTTGCTCAAGTGCTTTTTCGGCAATTTTTTTATCATCTTCATCACATTCACGACACATAACATTTTCAAAAACGGAAATTGCAAAATTTTTATAATCCTGAAAAACGGTTGCAAAAGCATTACGAAGTGAAGAAAGTTCATACTCTTTAATATCAACACCGTTATATAAAATTTGACCGCTTGAAGTGTCATAAAATCTTAAAATCAATTTAACAAGAGTGGATTTGCCGGCACCGTTTACACCTACAATTGCAAGGCGTTCCCCTTTTGTAAGCTTAAAGCTGACATTTTCAAGTGAATATTTTTGCGCGCTTGGGTATTTGAACGAAACATTTTTAAACTCTAAACTTTCAAATTTTTCAGCTTTTTTTGTGCCTGTTTTAATCTTTGGCTCATATTCAAAAAACTCTCTCAAATTTTGAAAATAAAGTGCCATAAGAGTCATTTCATCAAAACATTCCGTAGTATCAATAGTAGCAATGCTGACCGAAGTTATTGATGACATTACGACACTGAAATTTGACGCAGTCATACTGCCAAGCGTAACAAATTCATAACCTGCGTAAGAAAGAGTACCTACAATTGGAATAACTTCACTGAAAAGTGAACTTACCATACTGTATAAAAACAGTTTAACTCCGTACCTTTTAAGTATTTCTATATTGGCTTTAATTGAGGCTTCAAACCTTTTCATAATCACTGCAAAAATGTTTGAAGTTCTCATATCCTTTGAAAAATCCCGCAAAAACACGGTTCTTTGAACATATGCTTTAACACGGTTGTTAGTTGTCATTTCCATATCGCGCCTATATACGCATTTGCTTTTTGCAAGCTCAATAAAGAATACAAAAAATATAGGAACCAAAAAAAGAACATAAACCGGATTGATTACTGCAACAGTTGTAATTACGCAAATAAGAGCAATAACATCAGCAATAAAAGACGCAAAATCATAGCATATCAAATCAAAAAAACTATTTGTTAAAACAAGAGTGGCACGCTGATATTTATCATAAAAAGCCGGGTCCTCATAGCACGAAACATCAAGACTTATCGCCTTTTCAAACACCATATTATTAAGATATTTAAGTACCCTTTTAGTCGCAATCTGCTCTGTTTTCATACCCCACCACTGAAAGATTTTAACAAAAAACGAAATAAGGGCAAAAAGCAAAAGTTCTTTAACATAAGTTTTAAAATCACGATTTTGGCTTACTACATCAAGAAGTATTTTTAAAAACAAAATATTTTGAAGATATTTTGAAAAAATCGCAAAAAAGCCCTCCTGCAAAATATAGCCCAAAAGAAGTCTTTTATCAGCTTTCCAAGTAATCTTAAGTGCATAAATTACATTTTTAAACACAGGAACATTTTTCTGCTGTTCGTCAATTTCTATATACCTCATTTTCCCCCCTCCTTTGTATTTTGGCATTGTAGCACATTTGTTCATATTTTGTCAACTTGTCTGCTGCTGTCTATTTAATCAAATTTACAAGACGATTTTATCCGTTTATGTTGACTAAATGGTATAAAAAGGTTATAATTAGTTTCCAATATAATATTTATAAAGGATAAAATTATGAAATATAAAATTGTAGCAGACAGCTGTTGTGACTTGACAGCCGATATGAAAACCTGGCAGGATTTTGAAATCGTACCGCTTACACTTGAAATAGGCGAATACAGAATTTTTGATGATGAAAATTTTGACCAAGACGATTTTATTTCAAGAATGAAGGCAAACGGCGGAAATGCAAAATCTGCCTGCCCTGCACCTGACGCATTTAAAAAAGCATATGAGGGCGACTATGATGCCGTTTTTGTTTTAACAATCACAAATCAGTTAAGCGGAACTTATAACAGCGCACTCCAAGGTAAAATGCTTTATGAAGAAGAGTTTGGTGATGATAAAAAAATCATTGTTTTTGACTCACTTGCAACATCCGGCATTGAAACAATTGTGGCAAAAAAGATAAAAGAACTTGCAGACGGCGGTAAAAATGCAGAGGATATACAAAAGGAAATTGATGCATATATTGTTAACAACACCGGCCTTTACTTCTGCCTTGAAAGTTTGGATGCGCTTAAATCAAACGGCAGGCTCTTTGCACTTGCGGCTAAGGTGCTTGAAAAAATAAGAGTTAAGCTTATTTGCAAAAGAACAGACCAAGGCAACATTTCACTTGCGGCTCAAGACATCACGCTCAACCGTGCTATGATGAAGATGAGCAACCTTATCGCAGGCGAGCTTGACGGCAAGGATTTGAGCGGTGAAACACTTGTTGTTTCTTATGTCTGCTGTGAGGACAGAGCAAAGCAGGTTGCCGCAAAAATCTGCGAAAAGGCTAAATTCGGCAATGTAGAAATACTTAAAGCATCGGGTCTTAATTCACTTTATGCGTCCGACGGGGGCATAATCGTTTCATACAGTTTCTAAATCAATCGGGAGCATTGCTATGTTCCCGATTTTGTTATATAATAATGTTATGAGAGAAATTACATTTAAGATTGATGATAAAAACAGCGGACTGATGATAAGGGATTTTTTAAGAAATTTCGGTGTATCAAGTGCGCTGTTGACTAAACTTAAGCAAGATGAAAGCGGAATAAAGCTAAACGGTAAATTTGCCAAAGCCATTGAAGTATTAAAAAGCGGTGACAACCTCACTGTCAATATTAAAAACAGCGGAAAAATGCCCGAAAAATTCGAATGTGAAAATGTAAAGGTTGCATATAACGACGAGGATATTTTAGTACTCAACAAGCCTCCGTTAATGCCCGTTCACGAAAGCAGAAATCACAGGGGTGACACACTTGCAAATGTTGCCGCCTGCTATATGGAGAGCGACTGCGCCTTCAGGGCAGTCTATCGGCTTGACAGAGATACGAGCGGCCTTGTACTTATTGCAAAAAACGAACTTGCGGCAAGCAAGCTTGCAGGCAAAATAAAAAAAGATTACTACGCTGTGGTTTCAGGCAAATTTGAGGGCAGAGGAACAATTGATTTACCTATCAGAAGAGTACAGGAAAGCATTATTGAACGCGGTGTATTTGATGATGGCGAAAGAGCGATAACGCACTATGAAGCTATCAAAACCGATGGTGAAAACACACTGCTGAAATTAAACCTTGAAACAGGACGCACACATCAAATAAGAGTTCATTTTTCACATTTAGGCGCACCGCTTTTGGGCGATACTCTTTACGGAGGCAACTGCGAAAAGATAAACAGGCAGGCACTTCACTGCAAAACGATATATTTCACCCACCCTATAACTCACGAAAAAATCACTGTTGACAGTGACTTTCCAAAAGATTTTAAAGGACTGATTTAATGCCGGCATATTCAACCCACTATATTTTTGCCAAGGAACTGAAAGATAAAATTGAAAATCAAGTCGACTTTAAATTAGACGAAGCGGCTTATTATATCGGCACGCAAGGGCCAGATATATTTTTTGACCACAGGATTCTGCCCTGGATGCTCGGCAAATCATTAAGAAAGACGGGTTCAAAGCTGCACCGTGCAAAGCCGAGTGAAATTTTTGAAAATATGCGTGAATACATCTCAAAATCAAACCAAATTGAAATTGCGAAATCATATGCCACCGGATTTATTTTGCACTATGTGCTTGACAGAAACTGCCACCCGTATGTTTATTTTTTGCAAAACAAAATGACTGATGAGTTTAAAAAACTTAACAGCCACACAGCGCATAATATTATTGAGTTTTCAATGGATACTTATCTTTTATCAAAAAGAATGAATATAAAAAAACCGCATCTTTTTGACACGGCAGGCACATTAAACTTCAGCAACCTTGAGCTTGAAGAACTCGGCAAAATGATAAGCTATATTACAAACGCTGTAACAAAAAGCAATATAACACCAAACGATGCCATAACCGCAATAAAAGATATTAAATATATTCAAAAGCTTACGACGGATAAAACTGGCAGAAAAGAAAAAATAGTTAAAATAATTGATGATTTATGCGCTCCGTTTTTAAAAAACTTTAAATTTAGTGCTTTGATACGCCCAAAAGACTTGGAAAATGCAAAAAAATATGGTAATATAGAGCGAAAGATATGGACTTCACCTTATGATAAGATAAAAAGAAGCAAAAGTTTTGAAGACTTATTTGAATTATCTAAAATTGACGCATTAAATATGATAAATCAATTTTTCTCGGGCGAAGACACTTACAAAATCACACAAAATAAATCATTTTTAACAGGAGTTGAAGTAAAATGAAAACTATTCCGAGTTTTCAAATTGACCACAATATCCTCAAAAGAGGAATTTATATCAGCAGAATTGATGATGATATAACAACTTATGATATTCGTATGCGCGAGCCAAACAAAGAGCCTGTAATGACTAACGCTGCAATGCACACAATTGAGCATCTTTTTGCAACTTATGTAAGAAATACAGAATTTGGCGATAACATAATTTATTTCGGCCCAATGGGTTGCAGAACAGGATTTTATTTTCTTACAAGAAGCTTGAGTGATAATTATTCAATCAAGCTTATTAAAGAGGCTTTTCAGTTTATAGCTGATTATTGGGGTGTTATTCCGGGTGCGTCACCAAAAGAATGCGGCAACTGCCTTGACCATAATCTGCCGCAGGCTAAAGAAGAATCAAAAGCTTTTCTTGAAGTAATTAAAGATTGGACTAAAGAAGATTTAAAATATCCAAAAGCTGAAGACGAAGAATAAAACTAAAAAGACAGTGTAGAAATTTACAATTTGACTTTTTCTACACTGTCTTTTGTTATATATCATCTATATTTATTATATCCTTTTTCCAAGTTGCAACAGGGTGATTGCAATTAAAGTTTTCAAGCTTTAAATTTTGGGTATGCCTGCTCCAAAGTGCATATGACGGAAGATTTCTAAACCGCCAGCCTTCAGGATATGTTTTAGCATATTCAGGGATAAATCTGCGCTTATCCACAGTTTCTTCACAAGCATAATAATCAAGGAAAATATTTTTAAGCGTTACATTTTTAACTCTTTTGGTTATGCAAAACTGCTTATATCCGGCAATGATAACCGGAAGTTCAACTCTCGTTGCAGTAATATTGGAAATATTTATATCCCTTACTTCACTGAGCATATTGAATCTAAACACATTTGAATCCGCGCTGCCTTTACCTTTTTTGCCGAATTCAATTGCATTTGCGCTTTGGCTGTTAACTTCGGCCGCCCTGTTTCTGTTTGCAAGGCGGATAAATATAGGGCAGGTGCAACGATCCATAGTGATATTATCAATATTTACATTGCTAAGCACAGTTCCGTCACACGCTTCGAGCGAAATGCCCGACACGCTGCCCGGATATAAATCAGTCATAAATAATTTGCAATCATTTATATAAATATCGGATATATCATATGTAGTTTCCGTGCCGACTTTTATTGCGTTTGTTCTGCTGATAATTTCACAATCGGAAATTTTAATATTCTTCATAACACCGGTATTACCGAGCCAGCTTGCATTTTTAATTACTATGCCGTCATCCGCTGTTGAAATAAAGCAATGCGAAATATTAACATTACTTGTTCCTGCTATGTCAATTCCGTCGGCATTGGCAACATTGCGGTTATTATTTATGATGAAATTCTTAATATCAACATTTTCACAATTTGAAATTTTAAAAGTCCAATAAGCACTGTTTTCTATAATAAAATTATCCACCGAAATATTTTTGCAATTTTTAAAATATATAGGGCCGCCGTACTTGCTTGGGTGTGCAAAACGAAGCTGGCTTCTGTAATCTTTTCGCATTTCAATTACATCTATATATTTTGGCGGTGTTGTGTTATTTTCACTTGCCACAGGCTCAAAGCCGAAAAGATGGCCGTTACCTTTAATTTTTCCGCCGCCTTTAAGTGAAATGTTTTCGCAGTTTTCGGCATACAAAATAGCTTTTTTGCTTTCGTATCCCTTACCTGTTTCATTAGCACAAAGGGATGAATTTTTGGTAATGAAAAGAGTAACATTAGATAAAAGATTTACGGTTGCGGTAACATAATCTCCCCCGTCAACAAGGACCACACCGCCGATTTGAGATGCTTTTTCAATAGCTTTATTGATAAAAGGTGCATTATTTGAATTTTGAACATCTGCACCGTATTCCCTGATATCAACCACATTTTTACGGGGTTTACCCTGCTTTTTTATATAATTTTCTTCAGGATAATAGCTTGAAAAATCATATTTGCGAACCTCGGTATACGCATCCCCTTCGGTTACTCTCAAATCCTTGCCGAAAAAAAGTGTTTTAAGTTTATCAATATCGTTTCTTTTTTTCTTATACATAACCTAATCCTC
>ERZ1026868.1631-NODE-1631-length-11334-cov-3.728965_pt1 | contig 11334 bp, 9 predicted proteins | sample MGYA00380164_ERZ1026868 | MGnify/ENA primary metagenome ERZ1026868 (study PRJEB33269, sample SAMEA4719800) | human gut metagenome | biome: human-associated habitat; feature: organic feature; material: feces | place: Cameroon | collected 2013-10 ... | reverse complement strand
TAGTAAATTCCAGTTTTTTACATTCCATGGATTTTATTTGTAATATATTAAAGAAGCAATAAGAAAGGGACCGATCTTATATGACAACACGACAATTTTATTACCTTACCGTTATAGCGGATCTTGGAAATCTTTCCGCTGCAGCCCAGAAACTGCAGATCTCCCAGCCTGCCTTAAGCAAATTTCTTACGGAATATGAAGCTTCCCTTGGCTTCCAGATCTTTCTCCGTTATCACCGACATCTGGCACCTACCTCTGTAGGCCGCTGCGTGATCGAATACGCACATAAGATCGTCAGTGAGCAGAACAGACTTTCCCAGTCCTTAAGAACGATCATCAACAGGGATCATGCCTGTATCCGCCTTGGAACTACTCCCAACCGTGGTTCTGTGATCTACAGCCGGATCTATCAGACGTTTATGGATCGTTACCCGGATATTTCCCTGTCTCTCACAGAACGATACTCCAATGAACAGACAGAAGCGGTTCTGAAAGGCCAAGTGGATCTTACCATCGGCTCCGGAAAATCTTCTGATAAAGTAACCGATATCCCCGTTGCGCATGAGGAACTCCTGGTTGCCCTTCCTGCGGCTCATCCTCTGGCATCTTCCGATAAGGTCCGTCTTTCTAACCTGAAAGATACGCCGTTCGTACTCCAGGGGCCACGTCACAATATCCGCATTCTTGCAGAAGAGCTTTTTAAAGAAGCCGGATTTGAACCTGTAATTACCTTTGAGTCCGATAATGTGATCATTGTTGACTCCATGCTCCACCATGCTGCCGGAGCAGGCTTTGTATCAAAAAAATACGCCGTTCCCTGTAACGAACTGGTTTTTCTCCCCTTAGATCCGCCTGTATACCAAGAAACCCATATCCGCTTTCCTTTGGGACATAAACTGACAGAACCGGAACAGTACCTTGCGTTTCTTCTGATCCGTGATATCCAGTCCAATCCAGAACAGCGTTTTGAGATCATTCCTTCAAAAGAAGTAAATGATCTGCTCCAGGCTGCTGATCCTGATATGAGCAGTAAAAACGATCCTGCTTCCATACAGGGCGGACATGCAGCTGCATCCTCTGTACAGGGGTATTCTGAGTTAAACTTAAATCCCCAGCTTCTTCGTTATGTGATCGCCATTGTAGATGAAAAAAGCCTGACCAAAGCCGCTGAAAAGTTTTATCTGACCCAGCCTACTCTTTCCCGTTATCTTCACGGCATGGAAAAAATGCTGGGTGCCAGATTATTTACCAGAGAACACAACAAATTACTTCCAACCAATGCCGGAAAGGTATTTGTAAACTTTGCCCGCAACATCCTACAGATCGAGGAAGAAATGTCAGAACACATCAAAACCTATCAGCAGGGACATGACGGTGGTATCTATCTGCAATGTGACCCCAGTCTGCTACACATCATCCAGACACAGGTCATTCCCAGTTTTAAGAAACAGCACCCGGATATCCAGCTGAATGTGAGCACCAACAGCCGTGAGCAGATCCAGGAGTCACTTTTAAATGCATCTGCTGATTATGGGGTCTATTTTTCCTGCGAAGAAGAACATCCTATTTTAGACAGCCGCATTCTGGATGAAGATGAACTTGTGTATTGTTCCAAACATGATCTCCTTTCTGATCCCCTGGAGCATACTAAAATTATGACGGTTCCAAAAGGAAATCCTCTTTACGCTGAACAGAAACGCCTGTTTCAGCAGTTATATCTGACTTTCCCTGCAACTTCCTGTGAAGCAGCTCCATCCATTCTTTTTTTTCTGGAAAAAAATGGAATTGGAAACACCATATTGCCTTCTAAAACAATGGCAAATAACCCGGATGACCGCCATTTTCTTACACCGGCCCCGGGATATTTTCTCATCATGGCCCATCATCCCATCCGCACCATGCCTCCGGTGACCAGGGATTTAGAAACTCTGCTTTATGATACATTTGAAACATATTTTGAGCATTTCGCGGAGTTATTTTCATAAATATGGAAAAAATGTAGATGCATGGCAATTAAAAAGGCAGCTGCATATCCCTGGACTTTATCGCTTACCTGTCCAAGCAACTTGCACACAGGAAGGTTTGCTACCTTTCCAAGGATATCCCAGAGAGCCACATCAATGCCGCTGATGGCACCCATGACCATTCCCTGACGGCCATTTGCCCAGTTGTTCCACATCATCTTCTGATGGAGAAATTCGATCTTTGTGGGATCTTCATCTAAAAGTAATGATTTTAACTGTTTTTCTACTACAAATTCCATTGCATCCATGGAACTTCCAAAGGTTGCTGCTTCTCCGATCCCTGTAAGTTCTGTATCTGTTTCAATGAAGATAAGAAATGATCACCGGCATCAGCAGTGCCAGGATGGCATCCTTAAATGCCTGAACTTTTTCCTCTGTGGCAGCTCTTTCGCTTGGCTCAAATCCCTGTTTTTTACATAAGAAGTGGGCAACCACACATAACACCAGACAGATGAAAATTCCCGGAAGGAAACCTGCCATAAACAGATCACTGATAGAAGTTCCTGTCGCTACACCGTACTGGATGAGACCGATACTTGTGGGAATGATAACACCCTGGTCTGCAGTGCTGTAAACAGTTCACCAAAACTCATGGACACTGCATCGATCCCTAGCTCTCCAAGAGAGTCAACACAGACGGAACTTTCCAGCATTCTCATCCGGATGCCCTTTGCGTCTTCCGGATGAACGATGGGTCTGCTGGAATTGGTCATGCTTCTAAAACCAAGATCAAAGGTTCCATAGGTCTCAATTCCCTATTTTTCCAGTCCTTTAAAAATTTCCTGTCCTGTTTCTCCGTCCAGTACCTTAAAAGCTTCTTCTCTGGAGTCAAACAGATATAGAAAGTTAAATACGTCCATATCCGGGTCAAATCCGCTTAAAGTTGCTGCAACTGCAACTGTGATGTCAATGGTTCCAAATGGAAGAGATCACCATGACTTTTGAAGCCAGACTGCTCATGGAACCCTATATTATTGAAAATTACAGTAAATATATTGATATGGATAAACTTCTTGACTTAGAAGAACAGACAAAAAAGATCTTAAGCAGTGATATCTTAGAGCAGAAGGATGCTGTTGTCTTCTGCAATATTGATGATGCCTTACACCGCACCATTGCCGATGCCTGTAAAAACAAATACCTGAACATGAACTTATCCCAGATCTATGACCAGAACATCCGTATCCGCATCTTAGGCGAACAACCGAATAATTCTTTTAAAGGCTGTTGTAAAACAGATAAATAATTATCCATTCTGCAACAGCCCTTTTATCTTTATATATGCTAAACCAGATAATTATTTGGCAGGCGCACGCTTCTCCTGCATCTCTCAGGTTTCCCTTGTCTGTACCAGCGGCGTGTGGATCGTGCGAAATTTTCCACCTCAAATAATCATCTGGGTAAAGCCTTATTTATTTTCTTTTTTCAAATACTCCGTATAGGGCACATCCGGATCCAGGATCAGTCCCCCATGCATAGTCGGGGCTTTGGCCGGTTTCATATAATCACCATATTCGGCGGTGAGTCTGCCGTCATAGCCTACAGGAACAGGTATCTTACGGTTTTCAAAGGGCATGTAAACAGCTTCTTTGAACCACTCCCGCTTCCAGGTGTTTTTTTCCAGATAGCGGATAAATACAGTGTCGCAGACATATTCCGTATCTTTGCCTTTGAAGCGGGTACACAGTTTTTCATAACCCTTATATGCCTTGACCATGGGAACATGGAGAAGCATTCCAATGCCATGGAGAAGTTTTCCAAAAACCGTTGCATTTTCATAATAATCAAAGCGGTACCAGGTATAAAGCACGGTCCAATAAAACTGGATCTTTTTGGCCCAGCTTTTTCTTTCTTTTTCCGTTTTCGGCATACCGTCCAATGGAAAAATATCAATAAAAATGCCGCAGTTATATCCCGCCTTTTTATCTTCTTCATTGCAGCCGCAGGTCTTGCTGTTTCGGATCTGGGCGTGGCCGCGAAGGTAATTTTTCTCTGTATACACAGTCTGAAGCACCAGATCTTCTTTCAGCCATTTCGGGGCAATCTGCACAAATTTATCATAATCTTCCCGCAGCATGACCAGGTCAATATCGTCATCCCATGGAATATATCCTTCATGGCGGATAGCACCGATCAAGGTTCCGCTGTCAGCAAAATATTTAAGCCCATTGGCTTTGCAGATGCGCTCCACTTCATCTAACATTTCCAGCTGCACCGCCCATACACGCTTCGTTTTTTCATCTACCGTGTATCCGCAGCGTATTTCCTCTTTATAAAATTCCGGCTTTTCTCTCAGCATGTCCCAATAATCAATCCTTCCAAACTGTTTTTATCTCACATAACATGGCATTCCTGTGATTTTTTTATGGCTGTCCCGTCAGCCGCCTGTATATTTTCCCTAAATACTGATACAGGAACGGATCACGCATTACCAGAAGCACCAGTAAATACACCACTGCGCCTGCACCGATCTGAACAAAAGTGGTGATAGGTCCCAGGCCACGGACCTGTTCCAAAAACTGTCCCGTCCACACCACAGCTCCCAACATAATAACAGCCGCCACAAGACGCCTCCAGCCATAACGCACCAGCATTTTCAGCTTTATAAAATCTCTTCCCAGCCACAGATAAAGGGAGGTGATAAAACATTCTGCTGCTACTGACGCTGCTGCTGCTCCCAACGCTGCAAAATGAGGGATCAGAAGGAAATTTAAACAGGCATTGACCATAGCTCCTGCTACGATCACTTTGCCGCTCTGGGCCCTTTTTCCACCAGGCGTTAAAATCTGGCTGCCGATGCAGTCACTTAAACCTACCACCAGCACCAGAGGACTGCATACATACATTAAAAATGTCACCGGCAGATACCCGTTTCCCAAAAACCAGGGAATAAACTGGGCTGCGATCCCCGCCAGACCCAGCATAATAGGCATTGCCATTAAAAGGACAAAATCCAGTGAGTCCTGGAAACGCTTATGGATCTCTTCCATCCGTCCAGTTCCAAATAAATAGGACATACGGGCGGACATAACTGCATTAAAAGACATGATCAGTATTTTCGCCATATTCACAAAACCGGTGGCATATTCATAATAACCGTTCTGTGACTTATTTTCCCCGGAAAACCAGCCAAGCATAGTCTTATCCAAAATGGTATAGACGGAAGTGGCGATGGTAGGTATAAAGTAAACCAGAGTCTCTTTTAAATGGCGCAAAGGACGCAGTTCTTTTAAAACCGGCTTTTCCACCTGCCCCTTTAAATATCCCCACATGGAAACATTTCCCAGAAGTCCGGTTGCCGCAGTCAATGCCACATACAGCAGAAGATCTTCTTTTTCCCGGATAAATAAAAACAGCATGGCAATGCCCACAAGCTTCACTGCCGTATTTCGCAAAACGATCAGGGAATACTGCTCCAGCCCCCCATAAAACCAGGAAATATCAAAAGCAACTGCCAGCAGTGTCATCGTCAATACCACATAATAAGGCCTGTATTCCCTGGCAAAGCCGATCACAAACAGCCAGATAATAAGACATGCTGCGGTCGTTGCCATACAAAGCACCTCGATCTCCCAGAAAAGCCGGCTGCGTATCTTTATCTCATCTCTGTGTCTTGCGATCTCCCTCTGCCCATAAGAAGCCGTTCCCAGAGCCGCCAGTATGGCAAAATACTGGACTACGGAATTGGTATAACTCTGTACTCCCGTTCCATCTGCCCCCAGAACGCGGGAAATATACGGGGTCGTGATAAATGGGGTGATCAGCGTCATCACCTGGTAAATTAAATTGTATATATAGTTTTTCCGAACACTGGGTGCTTTTGCCATAAGATCTTCTCTATACTCCATTTATATTTATGTTCTCTTAAAATCTTTTTTGTCTCTTGGCTCATTATACCCATGGAAACCTTTTTAAGCAAGGCAAAAAATCCGCAACAATGCCAGTACCGGCATTATTGCGGATTTTCCAGATAAATCTGTCTGCAATGTTCTAATCTTCCATCATATGATCGTATTTCTCTCTTGTTTCTTCCCGTTCCAGATTGAGCACATAAGAAAGACCTTTTAATTTCGTATTCAGGATCAGTTTTTTCGGAAATTCGCAAGCCTCTAACATTTCCTTTGCCCGATCCAGGTTTCCTATATCGTAAAATATGTGAGCATCACTGTCCACGATCACCGGCACCTTGTATTTTTTACAGAAAGACAGCATAACCGGAAGATTTTTGTCTGCATTCAGTCTGCCGGTACGGGGAGAAAAAGAGCTGTTGTTTACTTCCAGCGCCACTTTTTCTTTTGCTGCCGCTTTTACCAGTTTTTCATAATCCAGAGGAAAACGGTCATCATCTGGATGTCCGATGATCTTCACATATGGATTTTTCATAGCTCCGATCAATGCATTGGTATTTTCCTCTCTGGTTCCTGCTTTTACACAGGGAACATGAAGACTGGCGATCACATAGTCCATTTTCTTTAAAACAGTTTCTTCCGCATCCAGTTTTCCTTCCAGATCTATGATATTGGCTTCCATACCGGTAAAAATACGGACTCCCAGTATTTTCTCTTTGATCGCCTTAAAATTAGTAAAATAAATAGGCTGCGCAGATCCCGGCATGGCACTGTAGTGATCTGATGTTCCCATGGCTTTTAATCCTTTGGCCGCTGCCTCTTCTATATTTTCTTTTAATGTGCTAAATGCATGACCACTGGCCACTGTATGTGTGTGAAGGTCAAATAACAGCTTCATTTTTTATTCCTCTTTTCTTATGATGCCTGGTAAACCAGCTTTACCTGTTCTCCCGGCTCATACTGTTCTCTGCTTCCTGCGTATACCGTAAATGTATCTTCCCCGCATTTTAAGGAATAATGGATCTCCCTGCCGCTGTACTGCCTGTTGGTTACAGTTGCCGGAATACCTTTTCCTTCTTTTACAATGTGAAACAGCTCCGGACGTACAGGAAACAGACCATGGTTTTTAAAAGCCTGTGCTACTTCCGGTCCATCATATATAAGGGACTGATCCATTACTTTAAAATAGGAATCATTCCATTGTCCTCTGACAAAATTACATTTGCTTACAAAGGACGCTGCAAATTCAGTCTGTGGATGTAGATAGATCTCCTCAGGTGTTCCTACCTGTTCTATCTTTCCATTTTTCATAATGAGGATACGATCTGCCATGGCAAGAGCCTCGCTCTGGTCATGGGTCACATAAATGATGGTCGCCCCGGTCATACGGTGAACATCCTGGATCACCCGGCGCATACTGATCTTTAATTCTGCATCCAAAGCACTTAAAGGTTCATCCATTAAAAGAATGGATGGCTTTCCCACAATGGCTCTTGCAAGAGAGACTCTCTGCCTTTGTCCACCGGAAAGTTCTCCCGGATACCGGTCTTCATAAGGCTTTAATCCCATATTTTCAATGGCTGCATCTACGGCTTCTTTTTTCTGTGCCTCTGTCAGGTGTTTCTGCTTTGGACTCTTCATTGGAAATTCTACATGCTGGCGCACTGTCATATTGGGCCACAAAGCAAATGACTGAAATACCATTCCCAGGTCACGCTGCTCTACCGGAACCATTTTTCCATTTCCGGAATAGATCACATCATCCATCCGTATCTTTCCCTCTGTAGGTTTTGCAAATCCGCCGATCGCCCGCAAAAGAGTGGTCTTTCCACAGCCGGAAGGTCCTAAAATAGCCAGAAACTCCCCATTTCGTATTTCCAGATCAATGTCATTAAGCGCCAGTGTTTGCCCGAACCTCTGGGTTATATGCTCTAAATAAAGACTCATGTTCTTTTCCTCTCTTCTTTTTTTCTGCCGGTTTTAAAGCCACCAGACAGTAACCTGTAAGAACCATTACAACGATCACAGCTGACATAGCTGCCGACAGATTGTAATCTCCAGACTGCTGGAAGTTAAAAATAGTAAGTCCTATGGTCTTTGTTCCTGCACTTGCAAGCATAGATGACAAAGTAAGTTCTGTAAGTGATGATACAAAGATCAAAAAGGAACCGGATAAAATAGGACGTACCAGCATAGGAAGCAATACCTGCTGCCAGAGAGCTCTTTTGCCTCTGCCACAGGCACGTACTGCTTCTTCCAGTTCCGGGTTCACAGACATAAGAGCTGTGGTGCTCTCTTTGATCTGAAGGATCAGATATCTGGTTATATAAGCGATCACCAGGATCCATATGGTTCCGTATACTCCCGGACGGATCCCGGGAAGCGGCTCTACCCAGTGGAAGATCATTGCCAGAGAAAGAACGATACCTGGAATGGCATAGGTCAGAGAAGCACATTTTTCCATGGTCACAGCCCCTTTACTGTTTCTTCTCACTTTCATATAGGCTGCTGCAGTTCCCACAACAATACAGACTCCACAAGTCACAAGTGCCAGAAGGATACTGTTTCTGACAGCGGCAAGAACACCTCTGTTTGTAAATACAAAAGCAAAATTTTTAAGGGACAGATTATCCAACGTCATTTTCAGGCCATATGTTTTTAAAAATGCGCTTTTTATCATTACCAGAATGGGAACCAGATTTAATACACCTAATGTTCCCAACAGCCCCCATTCTAATAGCCTCCGTTTTGGTCCTTCCAGCTCAATACGTACCGAATAATCTTCTTTAATGCTTTCTGATTTTCCATTTTTTCCCACTAATGCTGTTTCCATCAATGTACCGCCTACTGCGATCACAGATAAAAGAACAGAAAGAGCAGCTGCCAGAGGGAAAGCGTCTGGTCCAAATCCAATTGCTTTTTCATAAATATAGGTGCTGAGCACCGGGATGCCAGAAGAGATACCTAAAAATGCCGGCACAGAGAAGTTATCAATGGCTGATAAAAACGCCAGAAGCCCGCCTGCAATGATCGCAGGAAGCACCTGCACCAGATCCACATGGACCAGTGTATAAGAAAGACCAAATCCGCAGGCTCTGGAAGCCCATTCCAGGTCTCTTGGAATACGCCGAAGCATATGGATCACGCTCATGTATACAACAGGGATGTTGCAGATACCGATCACCAGTAAAATACCGCCAATGGAATAAATATTCACCGGACCGATCCCCACTGCCCCAAGGATCTGGTTTACGATCCCTTTTTTACTTAAAAATCCGCTCCAGGAAAGAGTAATAATATAAGAGGGGATAATGAAAGGAAGCAGCACCAGTAATTCTAAAAGCCTTTTTCTTTTTATATTGGTATAAGCTGCTGCCAGAGCCAGTCCGCTTCCTGCCACGATGGCGATCATGGTAGAGGAAGCAGCGATCAGGATCGTATTAAAGATCGCTTCTCTGGTCCGTTTTTCCTGTAACAGGACCTGATAATTAGAAAGTCCATAACCATCGCTTCCTTTCAGGCTCATAAACAGCAAACGGACGATCGGCGCTATAAATACCAGGAAGACTCCCAGGTAAAACAGCAGCAGACCTGTACTGCCTAAGACTTTTTTATGTTTCATAACAATGCTGCCCCTTTCTGCCTGTATACCTGCTGTTACTGGAAAATCTCAGAAAATTTCTCTTTATCTGCGTCACGGCTGCTGTAAAGTTCTTTTGTATCAGCACTGATGGTCTTGATCTGATCAATGGATTTTAATCCTTCTGGTGCTGCTACACCCTCTTTTACAGGTGTATAACCAATAGAAGCTGCCAGTTCCTGACCTTCATCAGAAAGAACGAAATCTACAAATGCTTCTGCTGCATCCTGGTTCCTGGAGTCTTTTAACACACCAATTGGTTCGGTAATGGCTGGTGAACCTTCTTCCGGATAAACAAACTCTACCGGGGCACCATCATTTTTAGAACGGTTTGCCATGTAATCGACCAGGATACCGCAGGACTTTTCTCCTGCCACTACTGCCTTCTGTATTGCTCCGTTTCCTTTATCTACTGTAATTCCGTTATCCTTTAATCCCTGGAAGAAATCCCAGCCTAATGTTTCATTGCGGCTGAGTACCCCCAGATTGTAAGCTGCCGCACCGGAATACAACGGGCTTGGCATGATCACTGCATCTTTAAATGCCTCTCCTGTCAGATCTGCAAATCCCTTTGGCGCATCTTTTACCAGATCTGTGTTGTATGCAATACCTGTTGTGATCACCTTTGTTCCTGTATACATATGGTCTTTATCAATGTATTCTTCCGGAATGCCTTTCAGTTCCGGTGACTCATAAGGTAAAAGCATATCCTGTTCTTTTAAAGTTTCAAATGTAACACTGTCTGCTACTAAAAGCACATCTGCCTGAACAGCACCTGCTGTCTGCTCTGCCAAAACCTTGCTGACTACTTCTTCTGTTCCGGAACGGAATACATCTACTGTTACATCCGGGCACTCTTTGTTAAAGCCATCGATCAGCTTCTGTGCATCTTCCTCCGGCTGGGAAGTATATAATGTGATCTTTCCGGAAACATCTTTCTTTTCTGCCTCTGTGGAAGCTTCTGTCGTCTCTGCCTTTGCCTGTGTAGCCGGTTCTGCTGTGGTCTTGGCAGGTGCTGCTGTTGTTTCTGTTTTATCAGTCTGTCCGCTGCATCCTGCAAGTCCCATAACTGCTGCTGTTGTTAAGATTAATGCCATTTTCTTATTCATTTTTAAAGTCCTCCGTTTGTTTTTAAAAAAGCTGTATTTTCTGTAAATGTATGAAAATCCCTGCTGTCATCATAGCCTTCTGTTACCAGAGGGAGTCCATATGCTAAAAGTTGTGGAAGCATTTCTTTAAATGAAAAATCACCGTTTTCTAAAGGAGTATGGTAACATTTTCCTTTCCGGTTGCTGATATGTATCTTGGAGATCCGTTTCATCTGGTCTAATATGTGAAATGGTTCTTCTTCGCTGTCACAATGTGCTATATCCAGAGTATAAAAAAACTGTTTTTTTCTGCTTCCTGCTGCTTCTTCCATACTCTGTGCATCTGTTACAAATTCTTTTGGGATCTTTTCCATGATCTCTAAAGAAACATCTACTCCGATCCGGTCAGAAAGCCTTCCGATCTGTTCTAACGAGTCCTGAAGAAGTTTCATGCTCTCTTCTCTTCGTCCCGGAAGTGTCATATGTCCCGGATGAACTGTCAGTTCCATTGCTTCTAACTCTGCTGCCAGCCTCATAGATGCTTCCACCTGTTTTATGGACATTTCCCGGATCCCCTGATTCATGGAAGCCAGATTTAAATCCCAGCTGCAGCTGTGTACACAGGTTCTTAAAGGATACAATGCCTGAAGACGCAGATACTCCTGTGTGTCATACCCTTTTGTAAAAAAATGCTGCGCCCAAAGTTCGATTCCATCAAATCCATTGTCATATAC
>ERZ1026868.1626-NODE-1626-length-11354-cov-6.885831_pt1 | contig 11354 bp, 8 predicted proteins | sample MGYA00380164_ERZ1026868 | MGnify/ENA primary metagenome ERZ1026868 (study PRJEB33269, sample SAMEA4719800) | human gut metagenome | biome: human-associated habitat; feature: organic feature; material: feces | place: Cameroon | collected 2013-10 ... | reverse complement strand
CTTGTTGTACGGATCGATGTTCGGCTGGGCGATGATAACGTCAAGGGTCTCCTCACAAGGCTCCGGCCTCAGGAACGAAGACACGACCGGAGGGGCGACGAACAAGGCCAGAGTCCCAAACAGAGCCGCCGACTTCGCCTTCCGGTTGAATGTCATCCAACTTCCGCTAGCGAGGGACTCCAGAATGCCGAACACGCTGAGGTTCGCCGCCCAGACGAGGAGCGAGCCGCCGAGCGTCCCGGTATATTCATACCACTGGATCCATCCTGTCGTGCGGGCGAAGGCATTGCCCAGCACAAGCCAAGGCCAGCTGATCTGCGCGCTCGTGAGATACCACCGCTCCCAGGCGATCCAGGCAAAGGCGAGGAATAGGTAAGGAAGCGCGCCGCTGAGCCATTTCCTGCTCCAACGGAACAGCCCGAAAACCAGCGACATCTGAAGGGCGTTGGCAAGGATCGCGAATATTCCTCCGCCGACCGTGGCGTTGCAGACCCAGAAGGTCGTCGCCGCGTTCCACAGCACGAAGCACAGGTAGTGCCACCAGCAGAATCCCTTCATCCCGTCCCCGGTGGCAATATCCTCCGCCCAGAGCAGAGGCACGAAAGCGACCAACGACAGCCAACCCGTCCCAGGAACCAGGAACGGAACACTCAGAAGCGCCGATGAGATCACCACCAGCAGCAGTATCGTCAACTTTCTAGGCATAGCAACCGCAAAGTTATTTAATTTCAGTATTTTTATCCAGCCCCGTGGGATTTTAATCGTTTTACACCAGCCAGCCCGGAAAGAATCCGCACGAGAAAAGATGGTCAGGGAAGACACACGCATCAGAACCTGAACTCAAGTCCCACGGTGACGACGAAGCGGTTGTCGTGAGGAACTTTAACACCGTCCTTAACCTCGTAGCGGTGAGTCATACGCCAGAAGGCGTCGATGCGGAGGAACCTGAATATGTTCGTGATGCCGGCTCCCATCTCCACGTACGGGCGGTTCAGTTTGCCCATCTTCTCAGGGAAGAGCATCACGGAGCCGAAATTGTCATCGTCACGGATGCCGTTGTTCTCGCTCCGGACCGTACCGTAGGCCGCCTTCAAAGAAGCCACCTCCCTCCATTGTAGACGCTTCAGGAGAGGGATCTTACCCAGGAAGAAACCCTTGAAGTTATGCTCCCAGAAGAAAGTCGCCCAAAGGTCGGAGGCGAACTCATAGTAGTCCATGCAGTTGAAGGCATACCTTGAGAATGTGTAGGTTCCGTTGCCCTCATGAATCTTCAGCATCGGATAGGGAACCTTGCCCACGATCGTCCCGACATTCAGATCGAACTTGGATAGTCCGACCGGAGGGATCGTCAGCGTGTAGTGCAGGGAAAGCTCGGGGCGGAAGTAGGAATATTCATTCTTCCCTATTCCCTTGATCGAACCGATGAGATCGATCGTCGCGACAGGGTATTTCGAGTACACGTAATGCTTCTCGAAAGTCCCTCTTGTGACAATCTCCTCCTTGGAGAATCGAAGCTGAAGGTGGGCCTGGTTGTAGCCTACGGAGTTGAAGACGGAACCTTCCGGCGTGACCATCGGCACAAAATGATTCGAGAATATCCTTCGGCTTTCCACGGCGATGATCATGTTGAAGTTCTGCGACCATTCCTTCTGCCAGGAGAGGGAATAGTCGTTCACCATGCTCATCTTCTGGCTGTTGGCCTTGGCCAGGACGGATGACATGAGGCTTCCGCTGCCGTAGATCGACGGTCCTTTGCCCAACTGCATCGCGTCGTGCTTGTACGAAGCCATCAACTTGCTCGTGGGCTGGTTGTTGAACATGTACTCAAACGTGACGCCACCCTTGAAAGTCCTGTCCTTGAAGCCGTAGGCGGCATAGCCCATAAGACGGAACCTGCGGCTCAGATCCTTGGTGGTACGGATGCCGAGCTGCACCCTGTCTCCCTCCAACTCATTGAAGCTGTAGACTGAGGAATATGGTCCGAATCCGACGTACTTCGTGTTCAGGAAACCATTCACGATCATGTCGGCAAGAGCATAGACATCCTTGTAGAGCGGCACATTCTTGATCGAATCGACCATGTTGTAGATTCCCTGTTCCTTCTCGCTCAATGGGAACGGACGGACAGCCTGCCAGTAGGCCTCATCGTTGTTGATGACATCCTTGCCGGCCTGAACCTGGGAATTGATGTCCCCCTTGTCCTCCCTGTAGGTCGTGACAAAATCCGGATTCGAATAGTCTATCTGCCTGTTGCCCAGGAATGTCACCATCTTAGAGGAATCCCGCATCGTCAGCGAGAAATCCACATACATCCTGTCCTGCTTGTAGAACCACGTGGAGTCAGGCAGGCGCTGGTTCGTCACCTCGATGGTCATATCCCTGACCCAGTTGACATTGGAGCCTTTCTTAAGCCTGACGTGAATGTCCCTGAGGGCATATTCCTCTGCGTCGACCGACATCTCCCCGTCAAAGGTAGGAGAGGACACCCACTTGGACGGATGGAAACGGATCTTGTAGGTCTTGCGTCCCTCGACATTCAGGCTGTCAACGAGGTAGTAGTTGTAGTAGGTTGTGCCGACCGATGAGAGAGGCGACGGAATCTCGACCTGGAATATGTTGATGAAGTTGTCGTAGAAGTTGGTCTTCACGTACATGTTGCCGGTGAACTGCGCCAGGACAGGGTTCTTGTCTATTCCGGAAATCCTGGTCGCCTTGATGACCTCCCTGTTCGAAGGGGGATCCTTGCGATGGTAGTACTTGGATGTGGACTCGGAGATCAGCACCGGCAGGAATGGCATGCCGGACACCACGGAAGTGTCCATGTAGTCGTAGACAAACCTGAAGTCCTTCGGCAGGAAACTGCTGATCAGCGGGCTTTCGGGATTGGTGACATCCAGTTCCATCTTGGTGTAGACATCGCAGTTGTACCTTGGGCGCTTCTCCGGATTGTTCCTCGACTTGGCCTCATCGATCTTTCTGAGGATGGAACGGATGTAGCGGTCGTCCGGCTTCACGACGGATGCCGCCAACTCGTTCACAACCGGTTTGAGCGAGAAGTTTATCTCGTTGAAACTATGACTGTTGACCTTGACCACCTGCTCCTCGTAGCCCAGAATGGATGCTGAAAGCAGGGACAACGTGTCACGGGTCTCCAAGAAGAAATAGCCGTCGATGTCCGCCGAGACACCGACCGTGGAATTCTTGAAATACACTCCGGCGAAAGGTATCCCCTCCCCTGTCGATGAATCCACAACCCTGCCCTTCACCTTTGTGGCCTGCGCTGATGCGTCGGGACTTAAAAGGCTGGTCATCAGCAGGATGATAGTCACAGATAGGAGTTGGTATATGTGTCTTGAGGGAAATGTCATTATCAGGAATAAAGAATCAGGTCATCGGATCCGGTCTATCTTCAGTTGCTGGATCTTGTAGGTGCCTCCGCAGTCACTGACGAAAATGGTGACCTCGAAGACCTCTCCCCCCGCGTTCAGAAAACCCAAGGCGTACTTGGAATTGGATCTCGACGCCGTGTGGCTTATCTCAAACGAGCGGGGAGTGTGCTTGCTGAAGAAGGCCTTGAGGATCTGCTTCGCCTGATTCTTGCTTGAGTCATTGGTCGTGGACATTATCGTAATCTCCAGATTGTCGTCGAACCAGGCGGACAGTTTCTCGGCGTCCCCCTGCCCCAGATACTTGGCGATCGGGACAAAAACATCGTAGCTGTCAGAGGCGGCATAGCCGCTGACACCCGACACGAAGAGGGACAACACCGTGAATATCTTTGTAAAAACCTTCATAGCGGACGGTTTTAGTTGCAAATACCGAGCCACTTTCTTATTTTTGTAACAATGAAAATCTGCTTGCTCACAGTCGGCAAGACCGACATCGGCTGGGTCCGTGAAGGTCTGGAGACCTATTCCTCCAGGCTCTCGCACTACGTGCCTTTCTCTGTCTGCGAGATTCCGGAGCTGAAGAACACCTCCGCGCTGACAAGAACCCAGATCAAGGAGAGGGAGGGTGAACTCATCCTAAAAGCCATCAAGCCCACGGACAGGGTAATCCTTCTTGACGAGCGCGGCAAGGAGTACCGCTCCGTCGAATTCGCCGAGGAGATACGCAGGCTTTCCCTTGCCGGTGGCAAGGATATTGTGTTCGTGATCGGCGGAGCCTACGGGTTTTCGGAGGCTGTCTACGCGAGATCCGTCGGAAAGATCTCCTTGTCCAGGATGACTTTCTCGCACCAGATGGTCAGGACAATCTTCGCGGAGCAGCTTTACAGGGCATTCACAATAATCAAGGGAGAACCTTACCACCACGAATGAGATTCAGAAGGATTGGCATAAAGAACTACCTGGAAGGAGGATTTCTGGCATTGGCCATGATTCTCCTTGCCTTCTCGCTTTCCGTAGGCAAATTCCCCGGCAACACCGGGCGGGAGGCCGAAAGGATCAGCAGAGCCATCGGCAAACGGATGCACATCCTCGACAAGCACATCAGCTCGGCCCTGGTGGCCGGCCAGAGGACTTGGGCGGGGCATCACGACCTGCCATCCGACATGGTCATCTACAGGTACATTGACGACACGCTGCAATCCTGGAGCAACCAGTTCCCGGTCAAGGATGACAACATAGCCTCAAGGATCGTGTTCCCGAGGCTGTCCAAGCCGGGAGAGAGCATCTCATCTCCGCTGGCGGATGTCACGGAAACCCCGACCTTCGTCAACTACGGGCAGAAATGGTACCTGGTGAAGTCCGAGAGGCTGGGAAGCCGGAAAGTGATCGCCGGACTGGAGATCGTGGATTCCATGTCCGACGAGAGTCCCAACGGGGTGAACAGGAATCTCCGGGCCAGACGCAACTATGCCATTGTCCCTCTGTCCGAAAGCAGCGGATCCGCGGTGACGCTGGACGACAGGCCCGTGTTCAAGGTGACGGCGGCCTCGATTCCAGGCCAGTCATCCACCACGCATTCCACGATGATCTGGTTCGCGATCGGATGCTTCGTCATCGCGTCCCTGTTCCACCTGGCGGAGAAAAAGAATCTGAAACGGCTTCTACTCGTCCTTGCGGGACTCTTCGCGGTGATCATCGCCACCTACATCTGGGGAGAGAGCATGAAGAACAGCTCGAAACTGTTCTCGCCGACAGTCTACGCCGACGGGCAGCTGTTCAACTCCCTCGGAGCGGTGATGGTCACCTCGCTGCTGATCATCTTTTTCGTCGGGTGCTCGTTCGTGACCAGAAACGACATATTCAGAAAGATCCTCAGGACAAGGCACACAAGACGCACGCTCTGGCTGTACGCCGGAGCCATTTTACTGATGATCGCCGGGGTGTTCCTGTACGTCCACGTGATCTTCAGAAGCATCATTCTGAACTCGAACATATCGCTTGAGCTGTACCGGCTGAACGACCTGAGCATATTCAGTTTCCTTGTCTATCTGACGCTGACAGGGCTTCTGATGATGATTCCGCTTCTGGCGCAGATGCTCATGCCCGCGCTGAAGCATCTGTTCGGATTCCGCCACAACATCTTCTCGGCCAAGAGCAGGACGGTCACGGCATCCGTCTTCGCTGTCTACATGGTGGCGATGGCAGGGACGCTCGGATTCAAGAAGGAGCAGGACAGGGTGACCGTATGGGCGAACAGGCTGTCCATCGACAGGGACATCAGCCTTGAGCTTGAGCTACGGCGGACGGAGGACAAGATAGCCTCCGACCAGCTGATCGCCACACTTTCGGCCATAAGCAACAGCAACAGCATCATCCTGAACAGGGTCATCGAGAGCTACATGCCAAGAGTCTCCCAGAACTACGACATCATGGTGGAGATCTTCCCCGAGAACGAGAAAGACCGTAGGACGATCGCCTACATCACCGACATCATGACACGGGGAGTCCCTATCTCGGAAGGATCCAGATTCAGGTACATGAGGGATCCAGGTGAGCGCAGCCTGTACATCGGCGGATTCGCCTACTACAACCAAGGCAGCGGCGTGACGATGATGATCCTCAGGGTGTCGCCGAAATCCAACCGGGAGAACAAGGGCTACGCCCACCTGCTGGGCTATTCGGCTCCGGGAGACGTGCTGATACCGGCAAGATATTCCTACGCCAAGTATTCGGGAAAGGTGCTCACCTCCTACAAAGGCAACTACTCCTACCCGACAATCGTGGACGATGATCTTCAACGCACGATCGACGAGGCCACAAGCGGCGTGGTCCGGGCCAACGGCTACACCCACTTTGTCAACAGGATCGCGGATGACGACCTGATCCTCATCTCAAGGCCGAAGACAGAGAATTTCTCCTACATCGTCACCTTTCTCTTCCTGACACTGATCTTCTACTTCTGCCTTTCGCTTCTGACGCTCACCAGGACGCATCCGAGGAAGCGCGAGCGCAATTACTACAAGTCCAAGATCAACTCGGCGATGATGATGGCGCTGATCATGACGCTCATCACGCTCGCCACTGTCAGCGTGCTGTTCGTCTACAGAAGGAACAACGCCAACCTCAGATCGTCGATGGCGGACAAGATCAACTCCCTACAGACCTTGCTTCAGTCAAGGTGCCGGTACGTCAAGGACTTCACGGACTTCAACACTCAGGAGGCATCAGGAATATTGGAGGACGTAAGCACCACCATGAAATCCGACATCACGCTCTACACGACCGGCGGCAAGGAACTGCGATCGACGACCCCGGAGGTGTTCGACCTGATGCTCATGGGATCAAGGATGAACCCTGACGCTTTCGAGAACATCATCTACAAGAACAAGAGGTACTACATCGGCAAGGAGACAATAGGTTCCAAGGATACCTATTTCCTCTACGCGCCTGTGTTCAACATCCAGGGCAGAATGATAGCGATCATGTGCTCGCCTTTCACGGACGAGAGCTTTGACTTCCGGTCCGAGGCGGTGCTGCACTCCATCACCGTCATCACCGTGTTCATGATCCTTCTCATCCTGGCAAGATTCATCACCGCCACGGCGGTGGACAAGATGTTCAAGCCGCTCACGGAAATGGGGCGGAAGATGAACGAGGCAAGCATCAACAACCTTGAATATATCGTCTACGAGCAGGAGGACGAGGTCGCCCGCCTCGTCAGGGCCTACAACCTGATGGTACACGACCTCTACAACTCCACAAAAAAGCTCACACAGGCCGAAAGAGACAAGGCCTGGGCGACGATGGCGCGTCAGGTGGCCCATGAGATCAAGAACCCGCTGACACCTATCAAGCTTCAGATTCAAAGGCTCATCAGGATGAAGAAGAACGGCAATCCGGCATGGACGGAGAGGTTCGACGAGATCTCCGCCGAGGTTCTCAGGCAGATTGACATGCTTGCCGACACAGCCAATGAATTCTCCACTTTCGCTAAACTCTACACGGAAGAGCCGGTGGAGATCGATCTGGACCGTCTGCTAAAGGAGGAGATCGACCTGTTCGACAGCAGGGACAACATCCGGTTCGCCTACATGGGGCTTGAGGGCGCCACGGTCATGGGACCGAAGCCTCAGCTCACCCGTGTGTTCGTCAACCTGATCAACAATGCGGTACAGGCTATCGAAAACGCCCAGGCGGAGGCGGGCGAGCGTGGCGGGGAGGCGTTCATAGGCCGCATAGTGATCTCCCTGCGTCTGTCCACCAAAGAAGGGTTCTACGACATCGTGTTCGAGGACAACGGGCCCGGGGTCAGCGACGACAACCGCGCCAGGCTCTTCACGCCGAACTTCACGACAAAGAGCAACGGCACCGGTCTGGGCCTTTCCATCTGCAGGAATATCCTTGAGAAGTGCGACGCGGAGATCTTCTACTCCAAGTCATTCGCGCTTAAGGGAGCCTGCTTCACGGTACGGTTCCCGCGAAAGCGAAGCTAAAGAATCAGCATGACCGCGCAGAGGACAAGGGCGGCGGCAAGAATCCCATCGACAAGGCGGCCATGCCTCTCGGTCAGCCTGTTAAGCCCCGAACCAGCCAGCATCCACACAAGATTGGCGACAGGGCCGGCGAGAGTCAGGATGACCCCTACCTTGGCAAGATCCGCCAAAGAGCTTGAATATGGCAGCACAAATGTTCCCAAAGCAGTCAGACAGAACATCCAGACCTTGGCGTTGGTGACTTCTATGATGACACCGGCCCGTATCGTGCATGATTTAGCCATGTCCTCCTTCGGCTTGCCTGACCTGACAAGAATCATGACGGCGAGCGCGACCATGTAGAGCGCTCCCGCATAGGAGAGCCACTTGACGTAGGAGCCAAGGAAGTCACCGAGGAAGTGTGTCAGCAGAACAAGGGTCGTGTCTATGAAGGCGAAGCCGATCGCGAATCCCAACCATATCCTCATCGCGTTCCTGTGGCCGAAATGTATGCCCGAATGGAAGGCGCACAGATTGGACGGCCCCGGCGTGTAGCCCAGGGCGAGGATGTACAGAAGTAATGACGGAAGCATCTGTGACGGCATGGTCGGGAATATCTCACACGAAATTAAGAAGAATAATCAAATTCTCCAAAAAATGCAAAAGAGACCCGCCTGACAAGGCGGATCTCCTTTGTAGTCCCAATAGGAATCGAACCTATATTTAAGGTTTAGGAAACCTTCGTTCTATCCGTTGAACTATGGGACCATTAGTTTTCTACCAAAGAGACGGCTCTACTCAGCGCTCTTCTCGATGATCTGACGTCCCCTGTAATAACCGCACTCAGGGCAAATGTGATGATACATCACAGTGGCGCCGCAGTTAGGGCAGGTAGCGAGCGTAGGAACCGGAGCGAAGTCATGGGTCCTTCTCTTGTCTCTTCTCTGCTTTGAGACTTTGTGTTTCGGATGTGCCATAGTTAATTATTCTTAAATTTTTATTATTTCACTTTATCAATCAGATCCTTCAATGACGCGAACGGCAATGAAGCATCCCTGCCTTGGGAATCCCCACTCTGCTCATCCTCAGAACTCAGATACCGCATGGCCTCCGGATTGCATTCTCCCTCAGGATGCACCCTCTGCACCGGAAGTGACAGGCACACATAATCATAGACTATCTGCCCCAAATCGAGGTCGGCGTCCGATTCCGGAAGCCAGACTATCTCCCTTTCCCCTTCCGCGGCGTCACTGCTGTCAGCCGGTTCCTGACCGAACTTGACACTCAGGCGGAATCCGGTCTCGACCGGAAGCCTCAAATCCTCAAGGCATCTGTCGCAAGCCACGGTCACATCCCCGGTGACATCACAGTCAATCCCGATGAAATGTCCTGACTTCTCGGCGGAAACCTCAACATCCAGATCCGCGGCCAGAATCTCTGAATTCTCAAAATGATCAAAGAACGTCTTCCCTACCCTCCAACGGAATTCCTTCCGTCCTTGGGACAATCCATTTATAGGAACTGTTAAATTATCTTCCATCGATCCAGTAAACAGATTTAAGGGTTGCAAAGGTATAAAAAATTTTCCGAATATAAAATCTTTTCGCAAATAGTTTGCCTATTCATCATCTCCGGAGTTGCCGGAACGCTTCCTGTCCATCGGATCAAGAAGGATCTTGCGCATCCTGAGGTGGTGCGGAGTCACCTCCACAAGCTCGTCTTCACGAATATATTCAAGCATTTCCTCCAAAGACATCTTCACAGGCGGCGGCAGCACGACCTTGTCATCGGAACCGGCGGCGCGCACATTGGTGAGTTTCTTCGTCTTGCAGATGTTGATGTTGAGGTCTCTCTCCCTCGTGTGCTCGCCCACTACCTCGCCGCAGTAGATGTCATCACCCGGGTCGATGAAGAACTTGCCCCTGTCCAGAAGCTTGTTCATTGAATATGCGATCGCGGTTCCCGTCTCAAGGGAAACGAGCGAACCATTGGTACGGTTCTCGATCTCACCCTTGTAAGGCTGGTACTCCTTGAACCTGTGCGCCATGATGGCCTCGCCCTGGGACGCGGTCAGGAGGTTGCTCCTGAGTCCCATGAGTCCACGTGTAGGGATATCAAAGTTCAACAGCGTCCTGTCACCTCTCGGCTCCATGTGCAGAAGAGCGCCCTTCCTGCGGGTAGCGAGCTCGATCGCCGCGCCGACGAACTGCTCCGGAACCTCGATCGAGAGATCCTCGATAGGCTCGCAGCGCTGTCCGTTGATGGTCTTGTCCAGCACCTTAGGCTGGCCTACCTGCAACTCGAATCCCTCACGGCGCATCTCCTCGATGAGCACGGACAGGTGAAGCACACCACGTCCATAAACCACGAATGAATCGGCGTTCAGCCCCGGCTTTACCTTAAGGGCCAGGTTCTTCTCCAACTCCTTGTCAAGACGATCCTTGATGTGCCTTGAAGTCACGAACTTGCCGTCCTTGCCGAAGAACGGGGAGTTGTTGATGGTGAAGAGCATGCTCATCGTCGGCTCATCGATGGAGATCGGAGGGAGAGCCTCCGGATGCTCGCTGTCCGCGATCGTGTCGCCGATCTCGAAGCCGTCGATGCCGACGACGGCGCAGATGTCACCGCACTGCACGCTGTCCACATTGGCCTTTCCCAGACCGTCAAACACCATAAGCTGCTTGATCTTGTGCTTCTCTACCACGTCGTACCTCTTGCAGAGGCTAATCTGCTGACCGGTCCTGAGCTCACCACGGGTAAGCTTGCCGACGGCGATACGTCCGACGTAAGGAGAATACTCAAGGGAGGTCACATGAAGCTGCGGCGTACCCTCAACCACCTTAGGGGCAGGGATTTCCGCAAGAATGGCATCCAGGAGCGGGGTGATGTCCGAAGTCGGTTTCCTCCAGTCTTCCGACATCCAGCCCTGCTTGGCACTGCCGAAGACAGTCTTGAAGTCAAGCTGATCGTCGGTGGCGTTCAGGGAACACATCAGGTCGAACACCTCTTCCTGAACCTCGTCAGGACGGCAGTTCGGCTTGTCCACCTTGTTCACGACCACGATCGGCTTCTTGCCCAGCTCAAGGGCTTTCTGCAGCACGAACCTGGTCTGAGGCATGCAGCCCTCGAAGGCGTCCACGAGCAGAAGGACTCCGTCCGCCATGTTCAGAACCCTTTCGACCTCTCCTCCGAAGTCGCTATGGCCCGGAGTGTCTATAATGTTGATCTTGACACCTTTGTAGATGACAGACACGTTTTTCGCGAGGATGGTGATGCCTCTTTCCCTCTCGATGTCATTGTTGTCGAGTATCAGCTGGCCAAGATTCTCGGGCTGACGTACCAGATTAGCCTGATAGATCATCCTGTCCACAAGCGTGGTCTTGCCGTGATCGACGTGCGCGATGAGCGCGATGTTCCTAATCTCTTGCATATACTATTAAAATCTTGCAAAATTACGGATTTCCTATGGAAAACCGAAAAATTGCAAGACTTT
>ERZ1026868.1624-NODE-1624-length-11358-cov-10.660002_pt1 | contig 11358 bp, 15 predicted proteins | sample MGYA00380164_ERZ1026868 | MGnify/ENA primary metagenome ERZ1026868 (study PRJEB33269, sample SAMEA4719800) | human gut metagenome | biome: human-associated habitat; feature: organic feature; material: feces | place: Cameroon | collected 2013-10 ... | reverse complement strand
ACAAAACATTTGAAAAATTTTATTCTAGAATTCAAAATATCAATAATGTATTTTCTAACACCCCTATTGCTCAAAAATACAATTTACTTCTAGAAAAAATAATTATTCAAATAAATAAATTTATACAGGAACCATAAGCCGCCCATGGAAGACACTTCATTCATTACAAATTCAGTTACGCACAATTTTTACAATTCTTTGCAGGAAAATCTTTTGTGCTGCAGTGAATTCAAAATGAGTGTTGCTTTTATTTCTTATGGTGGTGTTCAGGTTTTGCTTGAAACTTTGCAGGAACTTTGTAACAAAGGCGTTCACGGGCAGATTCTTACAACGAGTTACCAGAATTTTACTCAGCCAAAAGTGCTCGAAAAACTTTCTTCATTCAAAAATATTGAACTTAAAATTTTTGTTCCACCAACAGACGAGGACGGCTTTCATGCAAAAGGATATTTGTTCCGGCAGAGGACTGAAAACAAAAAAGAAAAATGGACTGTTATAATCGGTTCCTTAAAATTGAACGATTGAGCAAGTTTCAACTTGCGATTGAGTTCAATTAGTGCGCGAAAGCGCACACGTAAATAAAGACAGTTGCGCAACAACTGAAGTTTTCAGGACAACTCTATTTGAGTTGTCCTGAAAAACGTTCTTCAAATATTACCGGCCGCGCTCTTAAAAGCAATATTGAATGGAATCTTTTGGAAAGTGAAAATTCTCTTGAAGAAAATGAACCCGGAGTTTTTTCAAAATCTGTTTTAAAAGAATTTGAAACTTTATGGCAAAGTCCTTATTCAAAAGAATATTCCGACAATTTTCTAATTGAATACCGCGACTATCTTTTGCGTGTAAAAGAACAGCAGAAAAAATCAAAAATCGAAAGTTTTAAATACGGTCTGCCGCAGGTTATTCAGCCGAACAAAATGCAGCAGGAAGCAATCGTAAAACTTGACAAGCTACGAAAAACAGGCGAAAAAAAAGCTCTTGCTATTGCAGCAACTGGAAGCGGTAAAACTTATATGTCTGTTTTTGATGCTCTTCAGGTTAAACCGAAAAGACTTTTGTTCATCGTTCACCGCGAAGATATTCTTCATAAAGCTAAAGAATCTTTTGATGCCGTGTGTTCAGATAAAAATTATTCTTCGGGATTTTTTACTGGGAACGAAAAGCAGACTGACTGCAAATATCTTTTTGCAACACGCGACAGTTTAAGCCGACATTACAAGGAATTCGACAAAAAAGCCTTTGACTACATTGTTTTGGACGAAGCTCATCACGCAACAAGTGAAAGTTACAAAAATATTTTGAATTGGTTTAAACCCGAATTTTTGCTCGGTCTTACGGCCACTCCTGAACGAAGTGATTCCGGAGATATTTATTCTGTTTTTGACAACAATGTCGCTGTTGAAATTCGTCTGCGTGATGCATTGAGTTACGACATAATTGCGCCGTTCCATTATTTTGGTTTGACTGATGTTCAAGGACTTGATTATTCAAAATTGAATTTAAAACCCGAAGATTCGCATTATCTTGAAGAAGTTTCAAAACTTTTGATGATTTCAAAACGGGTTGATTACATTATCGAAAAAATAATTTTCTATGGTCACGACGGAGAAAAAACAAAGGCTCTGGGTTTTTGTGCTACTGTTGAACACGCTCGTTACATGGCAGACGAATTTAATAAACGGCTTTCAAAAAACGGAAAAAATGTTGCAGTTGCTTTGTGCGGCGAAGATTCTGTTTCTACTCGTGAAACTTTTACAAAACGTCTTGAAGATGAAAACGACTGTCTTGAATATATTTTTACAGTTGATATTTTTAATGAAGGAATTGATATTCCGTCTACGAATTTAATTTTGATGCTCAGGCCGACAGATTCTTCTATTATATTTATTCAGCAGCTTGGACGCGGACTTAGAAAACTTCCGGGAAAAGAATTTGTAACGGTTCTTGATTTTATCGGAAACTACCAGAAATCCTTTTTAATGGCAATCGCTTTATTCGGAAAAAAATCATTTGATAAAGATTCTCTTAAAGTTGCAGTTAAATCTGATTTTGCCGATCTTCCAAACGGAACTTATATTCATATGGATAAAATTGCAAAAGAGCAAGTTTTAAAACAGCTCGAAAACGAACGCTTTATGTCAATGAAATACATGAAAGATTCGTACTTTACTTTCAAGCAGGTAAACGGAGGAAAAGTTCCTTACCTTTGCGATTACTTAAAACACGACGGTGCAATCGATCCTCTGAAATTTACAATTTTTAACGCACAGATAAAAACTTATATTGAATTTGTTGCATCAGTAGAAAAAGATACTCACCCTGAACTTGCACAACTTTTACAGAATGAAATTTTCAAAACTTTCATGCGTTTTATTTTTTCTTTTCTTCCTGCAAACAGAATCGAAGAAATTGTTGCATTAAAACTTCTTATCCAAAATCACGAAAATCCAAACGGAATTTCTTTTGATAAAATTCAGATTGAACTTTCAAAACACGTCGACTATAAAAACAATAAATCTTTTGAACATTCAATTAAAACTTTATGCGGAACTTTTTACGACTCAAGTGAGCATAACCGATTTGATGAAATTATTCCTTTTACAAAAAACAATTTACTTTTTTTTACCTGAAAAAGTAAAAAATATTTGCAAAGAAGAAAAATTTCTCATTTGGATTTCAGACGCTTTGGAATATGCATTACTCCGATACGATTTTGATTTTGGAAGAAACGATTATAGTATTGACAAAGACGGTTACAAAACACCGTTTTTAAAACTGAATAATCTTTACACTATGAGAAGTGTTGCTCCTCTCTGCCTGTACGAAAAAATTCATTCTTCGTTCCGCGGACAGGGATTAATTACAGCAGCAAAACCTGATTATTTTTTATTTGTAAATCTTCACAAAGATGCAAACGTAAAAGAATCAATCAACTATAAAGACAAGTTTTTAACACGCTCCTCTTTTCAGTGGGAATCCCCAAATTCAACAAGTCAGCAAAGTGAAGTCGGCCAAAACTTAATAAACAATTTTTCGCGTCATATAAATCTTCCTTAAAATTGAACGATTGAGCAAGTTTCAACTTGCGATTGAGTTCAATTAGTGCGCTTAAGTGCACACGTAAATAAAGGCAGTTGTGCAACAACTGAAGTTTTCAGGACAACTCTATTTGAGTTGTCCTGAAATACGTTCATCTTTTTGTGCGCAAGTTTGAACAGGTCGAAGGAATTACGCAGCCTTTTATTTATCTTGGAAAAGTTTTTACACTTCCCAAAACGGCAGAGGGAAACAAACCAATCAAAATGATTTTTGCTTTACAAAATGAAGTATCCGAAGAGCTTTATAACGAACTTACGACCGTTGTAGAATAGAATAAATTTGACTTTCCAAAATGAATTTCTTATCTTCATTTTTATGACTTATGGATACATTCGTGTCAGCACAGACAAGCAGACTGTCGAAAATCAGCGTTTTGAGATTGAACAGTTCTGTCTCAAAAACAAAATCAAAATTGACTCGTGGATAGAAGAAACTATAAGCGGAACTTTGAATCCAGAAAAAAGAGAACTTGGAAGTTTGCTTTCACATATTAAAAAAGATGATCTGATTATTTGTTCTGAACTTTCTCGTCTTGGAAGAAGTCTTTTTATGATTATGTCGATTTTGAATCTGATTATGGAAAAAGAAGCTCGTATCTGGACAATAAAAGACAATTACAGACTTGGAGATGATATTCAGTCTAAAGTTCTGGCTTTCGCATTCAGTTTAAGTGCAGAAATTGAAAGAAATTTAATCAGTCAGCGCACCCGTGAAGCTTTGGCGCGTAAAAAAGCAGAAGGAATCAAACTTGGCCGCCCTAAAGGAAGAAAAAACAATTTTCATTCTCTGGACGGTCTTGAAAAAAGAATAAATACACTTTACGAAATGGGGCTTTCAACAAACAAAATTGCAAAATTATTCGGAATCAGCAGAAATTCCCTTAATTCATTTTTAAAGAAAAAAAGCTCTTAATTCATTTAAATTAAAATTTGCACGCAACGCCCGCTTGAAGGTAACCTTTTCATTCCCTACAAATACATCAAAGTTTCCAAAACACTGGACGCGCAGTTTTCCTTCATCATACTTAACCGGTATGCGCAGATTCTCAAGTGAATTTTCAACATCAATTTTCCGGGCAGGTTTTAAAATATATCCGCTGGTATTCAAAGAAAAAGCATTGACTGCATATTCAGAATAACCCAAAACAAAAACTATGTTTGTAGAAGAATTTATTTCTTTAAGTTCCTTATTCTCTGTCTTTTTTGATTTTAATTCCAAGAACAGTATAACGCACAAACGGAATTCTTTTTAAAACTTCATACAAAAGTGCTGTTCCAAAAAGTCCTGAAAACAAAGTAAAAATGTAAATTACAACCGGCGGCAAAGCTGAATAAATTTTTAGTAAATATGCAATTCCTGTTTCGCAAAAAATATGAAGCGCGTAAAAACCAAAATTTGCTTTTGTCATATACTGAGCAAATTTTCCCTGTTTGTCAAACCAAGTTTTTGCACAGCCAAGAATTGCAAGACACATTGCCCAGCAGTAAGCATTTGTAAACAAACTTTTTAAAACTGAATCGTCCGTATAATTCTGTCCAAAATAATACCAGACATAAACACAGCCTGTAGCAACAGCAAGGACCAAAAACGGAATATGCATCTTTTGAATTTTATCCTGAACTTCATCATGCGAAAGAACAAAATAACCGATTAAATATGACGCAAAATAAATTCCGAATCTGTAAACTGTAATTACAGGCGCATTCAGAATCTGACTTGTTCCCCATAAAATCAAAACCAAAAGAATAATCACAGCATAATTTGATTTTTTGCAGAAGTTATAAAAGAGGTCATTTTTATCAAGCTTTTTAATTACCGGAAGAATTATTGAAAAAAGCCACAACATTTGCGCAAACCACAAAGGACCAATTCCGCTTGCAACAGAAATAAAGTACAGTGCAATTTTTGGAAGGGATTTCATCTGTTCAAAACCACCGCCAGCTTTTATATTCAAAAATCCGACAAGCCAGTAAAAAACAAAAAGCCCGATTGTAGACGGAACAAAAAGTGTACGTGTTCTCATTTTGATAAAATTTTTTGCAGAATACTTTTCAAGTGAATAACGCGCGCACATTCCTGCAATCAAAAAAAGCAAAACCATAAACCACGGATAAACAAAATACAAAAATGCATCCTGATACTGAACCGGTGCAAAAGAACCGACACCGCCAAAAACTCCGCACGCATTGAACAAATAAAATACATGATAAACAATGACAACAAGAACAGTTGCCCACCGGATATTATCAAGATAAAGTTTTCGCATATTTTTCTCCCCATAAAAAGTTTGTACCGCAAACGTTGAGTAGATAAAAGTTGCACTATTTGTGCCGCTTTTATCTTACCCTCCCATATGTAAAATAATTATAAAACTTTGATTGTTGTGTGTCAAGATTATTTTTTGATTCTGCGTTTTGTATTTTTGACAGGAATCAGCAAATTCAGTCAGTTAAGTATTTTCAGCGAATTGAATAATTTAAAAGTTATTACAATGAAAGATGAGTACGCGGCTGTCTGCGGAATAACAAAGGAAGAACTTTTTTCTCAAATGCAGCCGGAAATTAAGGCACTTGCAGACAACAACAATATGACTTACGAAGAGGCTTGTGCAGCTCTTACAAAAAAAACAGAAGAATGTTCAGCTGCCGGACCAAAGTGATATGGTTGTAGAAACAGAAAGCGCTGTTTATGTTTTTGAATACAAGCTCGACGGAACTGTAGAAGAAGCACTCGCGCAGATTGATTCTCTGCTTTTTTTCATTTTTAAAACGCGGGGTCTGTTGTAACGCTGAATAAAAATAAATGGTAAGTTTGAAAGTGCGAATATTGAACATAAAATTAGTAAAAGCCCAAAATGACCAAATGAATTAGACATGGTTATTGGAAGAAAACTGAATAAAAAAATCATTTCATGAACTAATTCAGATTGAGTCATTGAAAGAATTAAATTTTCTTTTGAAAAATTCTTGCCTCTAAAAATTCTGTCGTCATAAGTTAAAGCATGGTTTTTCCAGTGTTTTACTTTTATAAAATTGTAAAAGCGTTGTTCAGATTTTGTTCCCCAAAAATATTTTGATTTTTTGTAATTTTTGTTTCGCGTTATTAAAAAAAGAAGCAGAGCGCAAAAAGGCGGGCATAGATGAAAAATCAATAATTCAAATGAAACAAATGTTGAAGCAAAATAAACAATATAATTGAATGTTGTCCGAAAGCTGTTGTAGCGAGTTTTAAAAATAAAATGTAAAACTAAATTTAAAATCAGTATTCCAAGTAAAATAAAAGGAACAAAATTAAATTTCTTTTTCACAACTTTATTATATCAAAACGTTGCTTTTTTACAACACAGAGGGGAAGCAGTTATTGGTATATATCCCATGTTAAATGATAGATTTTTTTAACCTCTTGCTGTAAAATAATTTTAACAAAAGGAAGTAAAATGAACGACATAATCCAACAGATATTATTACAAATGATTCAGTACGATGCAGGAGATGCAAAACGTATTCAACATTTTATAAAAGTATACAGTTTTGCTCACACAATCGGGTTGCAGGAAAAATTATCTGTGAAAGAACTTTTTGTTTTGGATATTGCTTCGATTCTTCACGATATTGGAATTCACGAAGCAGAAAAAAAATATTCAAGTTGCAGCGGAAAATATCAGGAAGAACTTGGTCCGGGAGAAGCAAAAAAAATTTTATTAAACTTCAGTCTGTCCCAAGCAATTGTAGACAGAGTTTGTTTTTTAATTGCACATCATCATACATACAATGCTGTTGACGGACTTGATTATCAAATTCTTGTTGAAGCAGATTTTTTAGTAAACGCATTTGAAGATAATATGTCAAAAGATACAATTCTATCTATAAAAGAAAAAGTTTTTAAAACAAAATCCGGAATTCAGATTTTAAATACAATGTTCAATTTGTAATAGATCCGAAAATAGATTTACAATTACAAACCTGTCAGTAAAAACTTGAATTGTATTTGAACATGTTTTGCAACGCTTGTAAAAATACTTATTTTATATTGAATACATTGTTGATGATTTTTTTATTTGAGCTAAAATCTGCAAAACGCAACTTTCTTCTATTTAATAGAAAATAAATTGCAAAACCCAAAAATGCACCGACAATTTTATCAATAAGATTTGTAACAGTTCCGCCCCAGTAAGTTGCAAAAGGAATACTTTCTTTCGCAACAAAAATTCCCTGAACAGCGTTATCAACCTGCGGAATTGAAGTGTTCCCGTAAAATAAAATCAAGGAAAAAGTATCGCCGAGTGCAGAATTGGAAAATGCAGTTACAAGTCCGACCCACAAAAATGATTCAATTATAAGACAACCTTCGTTGTTTTTTCTTGTACAGTCAAAAATAAGGCTTGCAAAAACTGATGTTGTAATATGACACAGCATAAACGGAAGTGCAGTTGTAGAAAAGTGACTCAGCAAAAAAAATTGATACAACTGCAACAATCAGCGAAGGCCAAACTCCGCATAAAGCTGCACAACCGATTGTCGCAACAGAATCCATATACAACGGAAACGCAAAATGGCTTGCAGTTTTTGAACCGGTAAAGTTCAGTGCGATGGACAAAAGAATTACAAGAGGAGTAAAAAAATATTTTTTAAAAGTGCCAAAAGTGTTTGTTTTATTAGTCGTCATAATTGCTCTTGGGAATTATTTATTGAGGTCAGCCATGTTGAAATATCAATCACCCGAATTCCTTCATATAAGTATTCACTTTGGCGTGTGCGTGACAGAAGAATTTTTGGATATGCATCTTTGATTGCAAGCAACGGATTTATTTCGCGTTCAAAAGTCTGTCCATCACCGATGTAGTCGCTTACCTGAATATACAATTTTTCATTCTGCTTTATTGCAACAAAATCAATTTCTTTTTGATAAAGTTTACCAACATAAAGTTCATAACCGCGCCGCATAAGTTCAATTGCTACAATATTTTCAAGCATCCGCCCCCAATTCATGTTTTTTGTTCCGAGTCGTGCATACTTAAAAGAATGGTCTGCCAAGTAATATTTGTCTTCTGATGAAAGATAGCGTTTTCCACGTATGTCGTAACGGAGGATTTTATAAAAAGCAAAAGATGCACACAAGTAATCGATATATGATCCGATTGTTTTTGAATTTGCAGTCATTTTTGTGGTTTCAAGGCACGATGCTATATTTCTTATAGATGTGGTATTTGAAATATTATCCATCAAAAAATCTACAAGTCTGTCTAAAAGTACGGTGTTTTTAATTTTCCGTTTACCTAAAATATACCGTACTACAAGGGCATTAAAAACATCTTTTGAAATATAACGGTATTTGTCTTCTATGTTTTTATACAAATATGAACCGGGCATTCCACCCTCTTTTATATAACTATCCAATGCTGAATATGAATCTTTCATTTTAAAAAACTGCATATATTCAGAAAGAGAAAACGGAAACACATGTATTTCAAAAGTGCGTCCGGTAAACAATGTTGCCAAGTCGCTGGAAAGTAAAAAAGCGTTACTTCCTGTAATGTAAATTTGATACAAATCGCTTGCATGCAGACTGTTCACGGCTTTTTCAAAACCACTGCACATTTGAATCTCATCAATAAGAACAAAATTTTGTTTGTTGTCAGATTTGCGTTCTTTAATGTAAAGTTCCAGAGCATGATATTCTGCAAGGTTTTCAAAATCTGTAAGGTTAAAATCAATATGAATTATGTTTGTGTTATTTTGCGTGCGAAGATAGTCTTCAAAAAGTACGAGCAGCTTTGATTTTCCTGCGCGCCGTATTCCAGTAATTACTTTTATATCTGGTGTTCCAATTGTGTCTTTAAGTTTCTGTAAATAGTCATTTCTTTGTAAAAGTTCCATAAAATATGTGTAATTTCTATTACTCAAAATGTCAATATTTTTAAATTTGAGTAACACATCTACGTTTCTGCTACTCATTTTTAAGTTTTTTTGATTTTTGAGTAACTGACTTAGCTTTTTTAGGGTAATTTTCCCTTTTTTTTAGGGTGTCGCACTTCAAGACGGCGAAATGATGTGGGCGTAAAATAAATATAAATAAACGAATTAAGTTTGAACTAATCTTCAAAACTTTTTATTGTAGGACAATATGGGATTTTTAAAAGATTTAAAAACATTCAATATAGAAGATTTACGTTATGCTTGTAAAAATCACCATTTATTAATTACAAAGCATATGACTCTTCGATGTGAAGAACGAAAATTTTCTTCATGTTGTTGCAAGTTATAATGATGGTTTTGCACATATTATAACTGCTTATTTTCCAGATTCTAATATATGGAATGCTTCTTTTACTAAAAAAAATATCGGAGGTATAAATGCTTCTTTTAGATCTGGATGCTGTAAATGAAAGCGGACTTGAAATCTTGAATAAAATCCGAAAAATTCAACCTGAAATTAAAACACTTGTTCTGTCAATGCATTCTGAACCGTTAAAAATTCAGCAGACGTGTAACGAAAATATTTTTGAATTGTATTCAACTTTGAGCCGCAAAGAGCAGGAAGTTTTTTCTTTATTTGCACGCGGAATGAATACAAAAGAAGCAGCGGCTAATCTTGACAAAGGCGTAAAAACCGTAGACAATCAGCACACATCAATTTACCAAAAACTGAACATTCACGATACGATACACGTAGCCTTGAAAATATTGCAAAAGCGCTGGGAATTTAAGAAAAATTTGAACGGAAAATTTTCCCTCAAGGCCCATTAACCTTAAGGTAAATTACTTATTCAACAATATTTCTAATTCCCTGCAGTTCCATTTTTCTCCGAATACGTTGTAGCTTTCCGATTAATTTATTTTGCATTTTTATAACTGATTAAAATATGGCACAGTGCAAAATTTATGGACGACGTAAAAGCGGAAAAAGGGTATGTAGACCGTCCGATTAACAAAAATCTTTTTTTCTTCTATTATATAAATAATATTCTCGGTCAGTAGATTTCTAAAAAAACACACCAGCCAATATGGAACAGAACGGCCAAAAATATTTAGTTTTGGAAACCTTGCAATTCTTCGCGAAATTCAGAAAAAGCGAATGCACCGGCCGATTCAAACAATTTTTTAAGGAATAAAATATGCAGTACACAACAACATATCAATCGCCTTTGGGAAAAATTCTTCTTGCCGCTGATGAAATTGGAATCACAGGGCTTTGGTTTGAAGATCAAAAATATTTTGCATGGAAACTTGATTCAAATCACCAAGAAAAAGAAATTTCTGTTTTAAAAGAAGCAGAACGCTGGCTTGATATTTATTTTTCCGGAAAGGAACCTGATTTTATGCCGCCGCTTCATATAATGGGAACAAAATTCCAAAAAGAAGTGTGGAAAATTCTTCGCACAATTCCTTATGGAAAAACAACAACATACGGCAAAATCGCAGAGCAAATTGCCAAAAATCGAGGAATAAAAAGAATGTCGTCCCAGGCAGTAGGCTGCGCCGTTGGTCACAATGAAATTTCAATTATAATTCCGTGCCACCGTGTAGTCGGAACAAACGGCAGTTTAACAGGTTATGCCGGCGGAATTGACAAAAAAATATCGCTTCTGAAATTGGAAGGCGCATTCAAAAATAGTTTTTATATTCCTAAACACAGTACAACGCCATGAAAAAACGCATTTGGAACTGTTAAAAAAATCGGCTTGCATTATAAATCATTCTAAGGTTGAATTCTTGTAATAATTCAAAATATGACCGATTCTTTTTATCAAATTTAGCCGATTTCTAAATATAAATTTGACCGATTTAGTTTACTAAATTTAGCCGAAATGCTCATTCAGTTCATTTTTGCATTTTTATAACTGATTAGAATATGGCACGGTGCAAAAATTACGGCAGACGCAATAAGCGGAATGTAGCGAGTTAAAATTCCGCTTGCCAAAAATATTACCGACGGAATTATTGAAAGCGCAAGGGATTTGAAAACACTGTTCGTTTTAAAACAAAGAATCCAGATTAAAACGTACGCAGTTAATAAAACTGTATCAATTATCAAATACAAAATAAATTCTGGTTTTGAGTAAAAAGAAAATCCTATTCCCGGAATTATTACAACCATAAAAGCAAAACATCCAAATCTTCCAATCTGTTCAAATAATTCTACAAATTTATTTTTCCAGAGATTTTCAAAACCGTCTTTGTTTTTAACTGCAAAAATAATATTCGGAATCATTATTACAAGCATAAATGCAAGACCGTAAAAGTTAATAAATTCTTTAAT
>ERZ1026868.1622-NODE-1622-length-11366-cov-2.988772_pt1 | contig 11366 bp, 9 predicted proteins | sample MGYA00380164_ERZ1026868 | MGnify/ENA primary metagenome ERZ1026868 (study PRJEB33269, sample SAMEA4719800) | human gut metagenome | biome: human-associated habitat; feature: organic feature; material: feces | place: Cameroon | collected 2013-10 ... | reverse complement strand
GAATGTATTTGCGTCAGTATCCAATCCAGCTGAAAATCTCCAAGGCTTGGCTCGTCGTGCTGGGTTGTGTCTCAACCATGCTTGTTTGGCGTGGAATATCGGTGCTGATTTCGGTTCCGGTTCATATGCTGACCTTGTATTTGTTAATGCCGTCACGGAAAGTTTATGGCAATGGGTATTCTTTCCCAATCTATCTCTTGCATATGGAGGTGATGTTGGGGCTGACAGCGATTTTAGCGGCTTTTGGCATTCGCTCCTCGACGTGTCACGCGGTTTGGCTTGCCGCCCTGCGCTTCGTTGTCTGTCTAGTTGTGTCCATGTTCCTAGCCCGTCTTCTCCGTAGACATGCCCCGCGTTTCGCTCGGCTGGCTTTTGGTGGTCGATAACTCCATCCGCACTTCGCGCCAGTTTGGTATAATTCACGTCCGAAAGCGAGATGCGTGATATGCTGATTGACGACATAAGGAAAGGCGAGTCGGCCGAACTGGAGCTGAAGCGCATGCCGGACGAGCAGCACCGGATCTGTGACATCTTGAAGGGAAATCCAAAGATCTCGATTCGGAAGATGGCCGAGATGCTGGGGATTCGGAAGAACACTCTCGACAAGCAGCTTTCGGCGTTGAAGGCAAAAGGCTTCATCGAAAGAAGAAATGGGACACGAGGCAGTTGGCAGGTGATCCTGTCGCCTCGCGATTGAAATGTTTTACGTCAACAAGATTGTCGGTTGGGTTGGAAGGACGAGCCGCGAACGGATGAGCAGGGGCGGACGCGACTTGTCTACGTTGAGGGCTTTCGCGGCGGTACAGGCAAGCGACGTGTGGAGCTGCTTGTGGATGCGATAGGGCGTTTCTTTGCCATGGCAAATAAGCAGATCAGCCAATGTGCGGCCAAGTCCGATTTTTGATATAATTACCCGATGTTTTGTTTCAAAGGAGTTTAAGATGTCGAAAGAGTATAAGGTTGGTCTCGTCGGTGTAGGCGCTGTCGGCACCGAGATGATCAAGGTGCTGAAAGATCGCAAATTCCCGTGCGGGAAGGTACAGGTGTTCGCATCGCGCGAGCGTGACGAGCAGATACTTGGCGAGACGTATCATGTGCTGCCCGCAACCGAGGATAGCTTCAACGGGCTTGATATCGTCCTTTTCGCGGGAAAGACCGACGTCGCGATAAAGCTTCGCGATGCGGTGGTGAAGGCCGGCGCCAAGATGATCGACAATTCGCGCGCGTTCCGCCAGGATCCCGATGTGCCCCTGGTGGTCCCGCAGGTGAACGCCGAGGACCTTGACTGGAACAAGGGCGTGATCGCCAACCCGAACTGCACCACGGCCATCATGCTTGAGGCGGTCGCCCCTCTGCATCGCGCGAAGAAGCTCAGGCGAGTGATCGCCTCCACCTATCAGGCGGCGAGCGGTGCGGGCGCACCCGGCCTCGCCGAGCTCGAGACGCAGATGCGCGAGTATGTGGACGGCAAGCCTCTCACTGTCAAGGCGTTCCAGCACCAGCTCACGTACAACCTCATCCCGCACATCGACAAGTTCGACGAGACGAACTGGTACACGCTTGAGGAGCTGAAGATGCGCAACGAGGCGCGAAAGATGCTCCATGCCCCGGATCTCATGCTTTCGTGCACGTCGGTGCGCGTCCCGATCGCGCGAGCCCATTCCGAGTCCCTTAACCTTGAGTTCGAGGAGGATATCACGCCGGAAGAGGTCCGTGAGATACTTTCCCATTCCGAGGGCGTAAGGGTTGTGGACGATCCTCTCAACGGGGGATATCCGATGCCGCTGGACGCGACCGCGAAGTACGATGTCCTCGCGGGCCGCATCAGGCAGGACATATCGCGCAACGACAAGAAGGGCATCGACATGTTCATATCGGGCGACCAGCTTTTGCGCGGCGCGGCGCTGAATGCCGTGGAGATCGCCGAACAGCTCGTCAAGCGCGGGCTGGTCTGACGTCTGCCAGACCAGGCGGAAGGGGACGTATGGCGAGGCAGCATGGCGTTGCGGGAGAATGGGCGAGAGTCAGGGGGACTGTACTGTCCCTCTGGCCGCTGTTCCTGTCGTTCGTTCTGCTCGGTGCGTTTCTCTCCGCCCTGGTCATGGGTTCGTATCCCGTGCCGTTCGCGATGCTTTTCGTCGCGGCGCTGATTGCGGTGGTCGTGTATTGGCGCAAGGGGCTCAGGCGCGTGGAGAGTTTCTTCAGGGGTGCGCGCGGCGAAGAGCGCGTCGCGAACATCCTCGGAGATCTGCCGGAATCGTACCATGTGTTCCACGATTTTGTCGCCGGCGGCGAGCATGTGGATCACGTGGTCGCAGGGCCGACGGGAGTGTTCTCCGTCGAGACGAAAAACTGGCGGGGAAGCGTTGTTGTCTCGGAAGGGCATGTCCTCGTAAACGGCGCTCTGCCGTCAAGGGATCCCGTGCTGCAGGCGCAGCGCGAGGCGGATCGGGTGCGCTCTAAGCTTAAGCGCATCGGATTCGACATGACCGTCGTCCCCGTGGTGTGCTTTGCGACGGACACTCTGACGGAGGGCGTCTCATCATGCGGGTCGGTGTCCGTAATGAATGCCAGCAGGACTCTCGACTGGATACCGTCCCAGGCGGAATGCATTTCGGATAGCGATCTTGCAAGACTGGTGCAGCTCATGGAGACAAGCAAGTGAAAAGTTCGTGTGATGAGTGCATGGAGATGAAGGCGTGTGCGGGCGTACGGCATGGCGCATCTGCTTTTCTGAAGAAGTGCCTCGTGTCAATGGCGGCAATCGCCACACTGTGTGCCGTTGCCGACGGAACAAACGCCATTGCGACCCTTGAGCCGCAGCCGTATTACGGCAAGGTCGCACAGGAAGTGCTAAAATGGCTCTCGAAGAAGCATGTGCTGCGCAAGCCTTTCGATGACGGGATGAGCCAGCGCGCCTGGACGAATCTGGTGGCTGGCTACGACTACGGCAGGATGATCTTCCTTAAGTCTGACATCGATGGCTTTGCCGCGATGCAGACCAGGATTGACGACGCGCTGGCATCCGGAGACGTGTCGTTCGTGTATGATATGCACCGCAAATTCGTAAAGCGCATTTCCGAGCGCGTGGACTATGTGACGAACCTGCTTGCCAAGACGGATTTTGACTTTTCGATTGACGAGGATTACATGTGGCGGCGCAAGGATGCGGAGTGGCCGGCGACTGTGGATGAGCAGAACGAGATATGGCGCAAGCGCATTAAGAACGAGATGCTTTCGATCATCTTGAATCGCGAGCTTGACAAGGAGGAGGCCGACAGGGATTCGGAGAAAGCCGCCGAAGAGAAGGAACCGAAGAAAGACGACGACGACTTCAAGGAGCCGGAACTGACTCCGAAGGACAATCTGCTCAAACGCTACCGTCAATACTTGCAGGTGCTTACCGAACCTGACGAGGAAATGGTGTTCCAGCGCTACATGAGCGCCGTATGCCAGGCCTACGATCCGCATTCCGACTACATGTCTCCAACTCGCAAGGAGGATTTCGACATGGACATGTCGCTTTCCCTGTGCGGCGTTGGCGCGGTGCTTTCCATGGACGACGGGGCCTTGAAGATAGTCGAGGTCATGAAAGGCGGTCCCATAGACCGCGACAAGCGGATAAAACGGGGGGACAAAATCGTCGGAGTGGCACAGGGCGAGGGGCCGATCGAGGATGTGATGTACAAGCCCATGCGCAAGTCGATACGCAAGATTCGCGGTCCGAAGGGATCGAAAGTCGTCCTTGAGATAGTCCCCCGCAGCGATCCTTCCGGGGCCACGCGCAAGCGGATTCCATTGATACGCGACGAGATAAAGCTTGACGAGCAGGCGGCAACGGGGCGGGTGGAAAAGGTTGTGCTGAACGGTGTCACAAACAGGTTCGGCTACGTGAAGCTTCCGGGATTCTACCGCACATTCGACAAGCAGCCTGACGATCCGGCATTTCGCTCGTGCTCGTTTGACGTCGCCAAATACGTCGCCCATTTCAATGCCATAGATTCGCAGGGGATGATCCTCGACCTTCGGGGCAATGGCGGCGGCGCACTCCCCGAGGCCGTGTTCCTCGCACAGCTTTTCCTGTGGCCGTCATACCGCGGAAACCCGATCCCGGTTGTGCTTGTTCGCGACCACCGAGGCTTGCAGGCATTGCCAGTGTTCAGGGATCAGCCTTGCTTCGCCTACCGCAAGCCGCTTATCGTCCTGACGGACCGGGCCTCGGCCTCGGCCTCGGAGATCGTCGCCGGTGTGCTGAAGGATACCGGCAGGGCGATCGTCGTGGGAGACCATTCCACGCACGGCAAGGGGACCGTGCAGGAGGTCATAGGAAGGATCGGCCCGGAGAAATACGGCTCGATGAAAGTCACCACTTCGCGCTTCTACCGCATCAACGGGAGTTCAACGCAGGTCAAGGGGGTTGAGGCTGACATCAACATCCCCGGATTCCTTGAGGAACTTGACATCGGCGAAGACAAGCTTCCCAACGCCTTGCCGTGGACGCGTGTCGGCCGGGCTCCGTACCCGCAGATATGGAATCTCAACGCATACACTGGAGCGCTCAAGGCCCTGTCCTCCGCGAGGCTCAAGGACAATCCGAAATACAAGGCGCATCTCAGGCTTGTAAAGCTGTTCCATGACAACGCCGAGGCGAAGTCCGTGTCGCTTGAGCGTACGAAGCGCATGGCCCAGATGCGCGAGGAAAGGGAGATGCGCAAGGCCGAGGAGGCGGCGGATTTCGGCGATGACGATGGGTTCGAGGACTCTGCCGTTGGCAAAAAGGACGATGGGAAGAAAGATGACATCGTCCTTTCCGAGGCATTCGACATATTGGCCGATCTCGCCAAGTTGACGGGCGGAAACGATGCGCCCGACACGCCTGATTCCGCTTCTGCGTTCTGGTCGATCTTTGGAGGTGCCCAATGACGAAAATCAACTTTACGAAGATGCACGGCGCAGGGAACGATTTCGTGCTCATTGACGATAGGGGCGAATCCTTCCCCGAGCGAGGCAACCTGATAGCGGCGATGGCGGCAGACCGCACGGGCATCGGCTGCGAGGGGGTCGTGCTTGTGCGCAGCTCCAGCCGAGCCGATTTCAGGATGACGTTCTACAACCCGGACGGAACGGAGGCGGACCTGTGCGGGAACGGGGCGCGTTGCGTGGCGGCATTCGCCAGGCGGATCGGGGCGGCGAGATGCAATTCGATGACGTTCGAGACCGGGGCCGGCCTTGTCGATGCGGAGATAGTTGCCGATGGACTCGTGAAAGTATGGATGCCCGAGCCGCGCGACCGCCGGTATGGACTGTCTGTCGGCGGCGTTTCGGGCGATTACCTTGTTGCTGGCGTACCCCATTTCATCGTTCCGGTCGCCAATGTGGCAAAGGTCGATGTGGATATGGATGGCCGCGCCCTGCGGCTCTCGGAGGAATTTGCCCCAAATGGCACCAACGTGGATTTTGTGCAGTACGTCTCTTCCTCCAAGGCGATAATCCGCACTTATGAGCGAGGGGTGGAGGCGGAGTCGGGCGCATGCGGCACGGGTGCCGTGGCCGCAGCCGTGGTTGGGGTTGAGGCACACGGCATGTCGCTGCCGATGCACATGCGCTCTTCGCAGGGGTATGACCTGATTGTCGAGGGCGATTACAGGCAGTCGCAAGGCACTGGATTCACGCTTACGGGTCCGGTGAGAACCGTGTTCGACGGTGTGATCGATCTCGATCTGCTCGCAACGGAGGCATGACGCATTCATTGAGGCCTCGCCTCGGCGTCTGCCATTTGCCTGGCTGTGAGCAAGCCCATTCCATGCGGCTCTTTTAGCCTGTGCGCTTGCGTCCATGGGCGGAAGTTGGTATAATACGCGCCGTTTTATTTGGAATCGCAAGGAGGTAAAGGTGAATCCCATCCAGACGTTGATTGATTTGCAGGAAGTTGACGGGCGCATTCGTGAGCTTGAGCGGGAGGCGAAAGATCTCCCGATGAGGAAGGCGCAGGAGTCGGCACGTCTGAAAGGGGTCAACGCGAGCCTTGAGATCGCCCGCAGCCAGTTGACGGTTGCCCAGCAGCGTGTAAAGGATGCCGAGGGCGAGGCCGCCGCCGCAAAGGAACGCGTGAAGGAGCTGAAGATACTTCAGGCATCCGCCTCCTCCAACAAGGAGTACCAGCAGCTTTCGATGGCCATTGAGGGCCTTGAGCGTGAGGCGGAAGAGGCAGAGGCGCGGGGCTACGCGATGATGGATGAGCTTCCCCGCCTTGAGCGCGGCGTCAAGGAGGCGGAGGAGGCCGTGAGCGGCGAGAGCGGTGGCGTGGACGAGTTCTGCCGGGAACTGGACGAGAGGCTTGCCGCAGTGAAGGAAGAGCTTGATCGTCTCGCCGTTGAGCGTACGGAGAAGGCGAAGCTCGTCAATCCGCGTACGCTTCTCTACTATGAGCGCCTCCGTACCAAGCGTTGGCCCGTTGCCGTCACGCTCAATTCGGATTGCGTATGCGAGGGTTGCCATCTGAAGGTTCCGCCATCGACGGAGCAGATGGTCGATCACAAGATGGAGCTTGTGGCCTGCACGAACTGCGGGCGCATGCTTTACCGCGATCTTTGATTTTTGGCGGCGTTGCGCGAGTGACCGATCGCGTCCGCAAGGATGAGGAAAGTCCGGACTCCGCAGGGCAGAGAGCCCTTCCGTAAAGGTTGGGAGGCGCAGGGCGATCCTGCGCGATGGAAAGTGCCACAGAGAACAGACCGCCCGCAAGGGCAAGGGTGAAAGGGTGGTGCAAGAGACCACCGGTGCGTCTGAAACGACGTACGCAGGGTAAACCCCTCTCGGAGCAAGATCAAATAGGGGATTGAATGGGCGGCCCGCCCAGTTCGCCGTCCTTCGGGATGGCGGTGAAATTCCGGGTTGATCGCTTAGATGAATGATTGGAGCGCCGCAAGGCGTGAACAGAATCCGGCTTATTCGCCGCGCAACGTCGCCGCTTTGTTGCATCATCGGACATTTTGCACATATGGCGAAACATTTGCTGCACATAGGGTTTCTGCTCGCGATCGCATCCCTCGCGCTGAAGGCGATGTTCATGCCGTCGCGCATGCGGGTTGCGCTACGCCCCGGCGAAATCGCGGCGCTCCAGGATGGGGTGCTTGCGCTGAAGCGCTTTTCCGTGCCGAAGTATCCGGACGGGAAGCCGAGGCAGTATGTAAGCGACGTGCACATGCTGTCGATGGGGAAGGCCGATGATGCGGGCAGTGGCCGGCCCCGGGCGGAGCACGCATCGATATCCGTGAACCATCCACTGCGGTGGAATGGCTGGTGGATATACCAGAACTCGTACGATTCGGCTCACGAGAGCTATACGGTGCTTGAGGCGGTGCGAGATCCGTTCCTTCCGCTCGCGGCGCTTGCCGGGCTGCTGCTTCTGCTCGGCGCGGCAATGTGCGTGGTCTCCCCGGCGGGCGGATCCCGCGCGAGTCGCGAGCATTGCGTCAAGGACCGTGTGCCTAATGGACTGGATGAGCGTTCAGCGGAGTCTTCATGGATGCGGTTCGCGACGGTCTGCAAGTTCGCCGCAGCCACCGCCGTAGTGATGCTGCCGCTATGGATAATCGGCAAGGCGGTGCTTGCGAAAGAACTTGTCCCGGCGCTGCAGAGTCCGCTGCTTGTGCCCCACGTAGGGGCGTATCTCGTTTCATACGCGATTCTCATATTCGCGGCATTCGGGATTGGCGTGAGACTTGTGCCGTTTGGCTTCTTCATGATGACGCTTGCGCTTGTGCTGGGGGCGGTGTGGGGGAAGCTGTGCTGGGGAGACTGGTGGCAATACGACCCGAAGGAGATGTGGTCGCTGGCGACTTGGCTGACGTTTTCGGCATATCTGCATTTCCGCCATAATGTCCGCGTCGCCCAATGGCTGCTGCGATTCGGCGCCCTGATGATAATCCTTACGCTCACATGGGTGAACTTCTCGCGCATATTCAAGGGACTGCATTCGTACGTGTGAGAGGGGAGAGGTTGAGGATTTACGATTTACGATTTTTCGATTTACGATTGTATTTGGGGATTTAAGGATTTGGTGATTTTGTCCCACGCATCATAGTACGCAGAGATCGTAGAGTTTTTGGCTCTGAAGCCTAAACGGCACATTGCGCGAACCGTGGCGTTTCGTGGCCGCGCGAAGCGCTAGTGGAAAGCGGAAGAAGATTCGACTACTGTCCCGCAGGGCAGGAATGATCGCAACCCTCCGATTTCACTCCGCATGTCTTGTGCCGATTTGCCTAATGTGGTAAATTACACGCATTTTTGTGGCAAGGCTTGCGCAGATGGTTGTTCGGTTCTCCGTCGCGCGGTGGTGCCACGGCAATCGAATGGGTTGATTGGCCACAGGAAAGGGAACAGGAAACATACGGTAATGACGGCGGTGATCATTTTTGCGGTGCTATCGGTTTTGCTTGTGGCCGGAAAGATTCTAAGGGTTCAGATTCCGCTTTTACAGAAGCTTTACCTTCCAAGCTCGATTGTCGGGGGCCTTCTGGGGCTATTGCTCCTCTCATGTTTCCGTGAGCATGTGCCAAACGACGTGGTGGAGGATATGCGCCGGATGCCGGGCTTCCTCATCAACGTCATATTCGCGACCCTTTTCCTCGGTTCTGGCGTTCCAAAGGTAAAGAACCTTGCGGCGTCGGTGCTGCCGCAGCTGACGCTCGCGCAGATAGTGGTCTGGGGCCAATATGTCGTCGGCATCGGCCTGGCGGGATTCCTCCTTGTCCCGGCATTCAACGTGTCGCCCGCGTTCGGCAACCTCCTCGAGCTCGGCTTCGAGGGCGGACACGGAACGGTTGGCGGTATGACGGAGGCGTTTCTCTCCCACAACTGGAGCGAAGGCATCGCGCTTGGGTACACCGTGGCCACCATCGGAATGGTCTGCGGCATTGCCCTTGGGATGTGCTTGGTCAACTGGGCTTACGCCAGGGGGTACATAAAGACGGTGCGCCCATTCGGCAAGCGTTCGCTGAATGAGCGTAGGGGCATACATCCCCGCGATGCGCGTCCGTCAGCGGGGAAGCAGACGGTTTTGCCGGACTCGGTGGATTCCCTTGCCTGGCATGTCGCGATCGTCGGAATAGCGGTGCTGGTCGGGTTCTGCATCCTGCAGGGGTGCCGTGCCGCTGAGATAGCCCTCTTCCCGAATGCGAAGACGCGCCTGTTCCTCGGCTTCCCGATGTTCCCGCTGTGCATGCTTGGCGGCGTACTGCTTCAGGGCCTCTCCAGGTTGATAAAGGTCGATATGCTCGTTGACCGAGAGCAGATGACCAGGATCTCCGGCGCGAACTGGATGCCTCTGACCATCATGGTGATCGGAGGGATAATCTGGACCGTATTCTCGGTGATGTTCTTCTCTCCGCGCCTTTTCAAGGAGGCCTGGTTCGAGCGTGGAATCGCGGAATTCGGCCAGGCGACGGGAGTGACCGCCACCGGGCTGCTGCTGCTTCGCACGGTGGACCCCGACAACAAGACGATCGCCGCAGCGTCATTTGCGGGAAAGCAGCTTCTCCACGAGCCTGCCATGAACCTGTGGGTGGCTCTTGCCTTCGCTCTTGTGATGACGATAGGATGGATGCCGGTGTTCTTGATCTCGTCTGTAATGCTGGCGGTTTGGATCGGGGTGTCAATCCTGATCATCCGTCGCAACAGGGCGTGATGGCGCATGGGGTCTGCCTGCCGAGGCGTCCATGCATGGGATTTGCGAGGTGAAACATGGATTTCGAGCCGAATGACTATTCGGGAGTCGTTTTCGATTCCCGCAAGGTGAAGCCGGGTTGCCTTTTCGCGGCTTTGCCCGGAGCGACAGCGGATGGACACGCCTTCGTGAGGCAGGCGTTTCAGAATGGGGCGAAGGGCCTGCTCGTGCGACGCGATCGCGCATCGGAGTTCACGGGGCCGGAAAGGGATGCGCTCATCCCCGTAGAAGACGTGAAGGCGTCGCTGTCCAACACGGCGCGCGAGTATCGCCAGTCGCTGAAGGCGACGGTGATAGGGGTGACCGGCAGCGCGGGCAAGACAACCGTCAAGGAGTTCGTCGCGGCGTTCCTCGGGCAGGCCGGCAAGACTCATGCCACCTGCGGCAACTACAACAACGACCTTGGCCTGCCCATTACGGTTCTGGAGTGTCCGCATGATGCGGACTTCCTTGTCGTTGAGATGGGCACAAACCATCCGGGCGAAATAGCGCACCTTGTGGACATAGCCCATCCGGAGGTGGGCATAATATCGTCCATCGGCACGGCGCACATCGAGTTCTTCAAGTCTCAGGATGGCATTGCGGAAGAGAAGGGTACGCTTTTCAGGTCGCTTCCTCGGGATGGCCTTGCCGTGCTTGGGGCGAACAACGACCGGTTCGGGATGCTCAAGGGGATGTGTTCGTGCAGGGTGGTCGAAGTGTCGGACTTCGCGCCGTTCGAGTGTCCGCTCGTGGGCGACTACAACAGGTGGAACATGGCCCTTGCGTGGAATTGCGCGAGGGAATTCGGCGCAACGGAGAAGATGGCCCGTGCCGCGCTCATCGGCTTCAGTCTGCCGGGAGACAGGTGGCGCAGAAGCGAAAGGGATGGCGTTACGTTCATATCGGACTGCTACAATGCCAACCCGACATCGATGATGGTGGCATTGGAGGCGTTCGCCGCGGAGCCGTGCGCCGGGCGCCGCATCGCGGTGCTTGGCGACATGTTTGAGCTTGGCGCCGATAGCGCCCGTCTGCATGAAGAGGTGAAGCGAAAGGCATCGTCACTTCCGCTCGACAAGGTCATATACGTGGGGGACTGCTTTGGCGGGATTTCGCGCGACGCCGCAAAGTCGGAGCTGTTCGGCTATGTGCGCAAAGGCGATTCCGTGCTGCTGAAGGCATCGCACGGCGTGGCGCTGAACAGGATTCTCGAACCATGAACGCAATGAACGCAATAGTTCTCGGAGCCGGCAGGAGTGGAGTCGCGGCAGCATCGCTGTTGCGCGGCGAGGGATGGCAGACGACAATCCTTGAAGGGAAGGTTGGCTGGCCGCATGGCGAGGAATGCGGCCTTTGCGTCGTCAGCCCAGGCGTACCTCTGACCCATGAATGGCAGATAGAGGCGCGACGGTCTGGCGTGCCCGTAGTTTCCGAGCTTCAGCTTGGGGCTGAACATTTCGCGAGGATGGGCGGGAAAATGCTAGCCGTTACCGGAAGCAAGGGGAAAAGCTCTGTCGTGAAGCTCGTGGCGGATGCCATTGGCGGAATCCCATGCGGCAATTACGGTCTGCCGCTTTGCGAGGTTGCGCTTCGGCTCAGGGAGGGCAACGACCGGCCGCGTTGGGCGGTTGTGGAGGTGAGCAGTTTCCAGATGGAG
>ERZ1026868.1614-NODE-1614-length-11435-cov-4.229525_pt1 | contig 11435 bp, 11 predicted proteins | sample MGYA00380164_ERZ1026868 | MGnify/ENA primary metagenome ERZ1026868 (study PRJEB33269, sample SAMEA4719800) | human gut metagenome | biome: human-associated habitat; feature: organic feature; material: feces | place: Cameroon | collected 2013-10 ... | reverse complement strand
TCACCAAACCTCTGGAAATGTACGATCTCACGCTGTCTAAGGAACTTTATGGGGTCACGGACATCGGGATCATCTGCAAAACGCAGGATATTATCGTATGTGGTTCTCGCTTTCTGTTCCGCAGCCATGTTTTCATGGAGGTCGGTGAGGATATCTCCCTTTGACTGGAAGTACGCTGCGGTGAACGGAACGCCTGCTGCCGATGACGGATAGATGCCCAGCGTATGATCAACATAGTATGCGTCCAGTCCGCCCTGCTTTATCTGCTCGGGGGTAAGATTCTTGGTCAGCTGATATACTATAGATGAGATCATCTCAACATGAGCAAGCTCCTCGGTGCCGACATCTGTCAGTATTCCCTTTACCTGAGCATAGGGTGCAGTGTATCGCTGGCTCAGGTATCTGAGTGATGCGGCAAGCTCGCCATCTGGACCGCCAAGCTGTGAAATTATCATTTTAGCCAGGGCAGGATTCGGATTTTTGATGTTAACGGGATACTCGAGCTTTTTTTCATATATCCACATATCAGTTAGCCTCCTTTTCCCACGGCCAGGGACCCTTTGCCCATTCAAAGACATTTTCGCAGCCTGACTGGATAGGAGTCAGAGGTCCGAACAGCTCGTTATATGACCGTACTGCCTTTTCACGCAGCTCTTTGTATCGTCTGAACGCAAAAAGTCCGTTGCGGCATGTGGGGTGAGTGTCGAGGTAAAGCTGGAGCTCATAAAGATAAAAGTCGTACATCTGAATGGCGTACATAAGCTGACGGCGTTTATTTTCCATACTGTGCTACGCCCTCCTTTCCAAGAAAAGGCATATCAAGCGACGGGAATATGGTGCCCTTTGCCAGAGCCACATTCTCGGCGTAGGTGTCCTCCCACTCCTGATAGGGCACATATGCCATGGCAAGAGGAGTATCCTGAGGAAAACGTCCCCGGGGTATGGTCAGTCCGTCTGTACTGCATTTGTCGTTTTCGTTCATCTTCCCTCTCCTTTCGGTAATGTATTCGGCGGAGGATCTCAGGGCTGCTGCTCCTGCGATTTCCCGCTTTTTTATATTATGCGACGGGTGGGGATTGGTGAAAGAAGAAGATTGAAGGTAAGATTTTTTAGCTTCGTCTGCTGTTTGTTTTATTTTTTTACGAAGCCCTGTTTGACCATTGACATTTTTTTTAATTGCTGTTATAATAAGATTAAATGCAATAGTAACAACCGCTGTTTTTATAAGGTGGAAACCAACAGCTAATGCTTTAGTTATAGCATTTAGCGCTCTTTCTCTAATAGTAAGAGTTTGTGTTTCTACGCCAAGCGTTGACATTTTGGCTCTTGTCGCATCTACACGAGCATTATATTTTTCTTGTGTTATTTTGTTAGCTGTATCAGAGGCATTTTCATTACATTGTCATAGAGCTAATGATAATCTGTGACTTTTTCAATTCTCGATTAAACTTTTGTAATGTAATAACATCACTGTCTTTGAATAATGTTGATAAAACATTACCACCAGATAGTTTAAAATCTTTAATGGTAGATTCAAAAGATTTACCTATAAAATTTTCCAAACCTGTTTCAAGTGTCTTAAATACCATAAAACGATTATCGTTTTGAAATAATCATTTTTACTTAGTAGGAGGGTTTTATCATGGCAAATATTGAAATACCAGATGAATTTGTAACTTGTATTGAATGTGGTGAGTTTTATGATATTGATGAAATTCCATCAAGAATTTGTCCTAAATGTGGAGGAAAACTTTTACCAGATAGCGAATACTATGCAAGAGAAGTAGGATTTGTTGAACAACCCACACCCCAAAACATTCCCAAATGCCCGATCTGCGGTTCTACCAATTTATCCAAAATTACTATTGCTCAAAAAGCAGGTAAAATAGCTTTACTTGGCATATTTGGCATGGGCGATAACGGCAAGACTTGGAAATGTAATAATTGCGGTAGCAAGTTCTGATATAGAGGAAATATAAATACTATATAATAAAGACCTACTTTGAATTTCAATCGGCAAAAGAGCAGCCGGCTTCTTGTTAGCCGGCGTTTTCAGCAGTAGCTTTGGCAAGAGCTATGAGTGTGATGACTGTAAATATAAATGGTAACTTTCCACAGCCGTCTCCCCTATCCACTATAAACACATACATATCCCCCTTACTGATCTATGTATCAACCATATCAGTAAGGGGGATTTTATTTCATTAAAATCAAATTAAAACTTCCGAAATCTATAGACATCTGCACATATAATATGGTAAAATAAATTCATAAAAGAGGGAAAGCAGAAAATTAGCACTCTCACGCACAGAGTGCTAAAATTTACTAATTTGTCACAATTCTAACATTGTATTGTCACAATAAGCAGTTATACTGATACTTGTAAAAAGTCAGAAAAAAGAAAACCGCCTGCAAGGAAATCCTTACAGACGGATATCTGGTGGAGATGACGGGAATCGAACCCGTGTCCGAAAACCGATCCACACGACTTTCTACGAGCGTAGTCTGTTATTTACATTCCCTCGTTCAGCCGTGAACAGACACACAGCTGAACTCAGTAGCCTGCGATACATCAGACGGGCGCAGGCACTCCCGAATGACGTTCACCGTTAATCGACGCCTGAGCCGGAACCACGGTACTTTCCGGGCAGACGAGCAGCGCTTACGCAGCTGCTAAAGCAAAATTATCGTTGTCGTCTAATTTTAAAACGTGTGCGGGTTATAGAGATCAGCACAGTCCTCTGCTCGCTTATCATGCTTCACAATCCCCGTCGAAACCTTTACATCCCCATGGTTATGAAGCGGACGTTTTACCTGTTTCTCTCCTTGATGGCTCTGTCAATATCACGCTTGGCAGCCTCGGCAGCCATTGCATCACGCTTATCGTGAAGCTTCTTGCCCTTGCACAGCCCGACCTGCATCTTGACCCTTGAACCCTTGAAGTAAAGAGAGATAGGAATGAGAGTAAGCCCCTCCTGCTTGATAGTACCGAAAAGCTTGTTGATCTCCTTTTTATGGAGCAGCAGCCTTCTGACACGCATGGGGTCACGATTGAAAATGTTGCCGTGTTCGTAGGGAGATATGTGCATTCCCTTCACCCACAGCTCGCCGTCTTCAATAGTACACCATGAGTCCTTGAGATTAACGCCGCCCTGGCGGATGGCCTTCACCTCAGTTCCCACAAGCTCGATACCGGCTTCATAGCTTTCGATGACAAAGTAATCGTGCCTTGCCTTTCGGTTTTCGGCAATAGTTTTAAATCCGTTTTTATCGGCGGGCATCACGACACATCCTTTCATCAAAAAAGCTACAAAATAAACTATAGCACATTTTCATTTGATTGTCAAGCATTTTGGTGCCGAAATTTTCGGCGTTAAAATACAAATTTCCCGCAAAAATATCCGTACAAAGGAGCGGTCACATATGAATATTCTTTATGAGGTCATGAGCCGCAACAGGTAGCTGACCGAAGCACTCCCCCACTTGAAAATATAACTCACCGTCTGAAAGGAAGATGAATTTTATGAATATGCAGAAACTTACCAAAAAGACTATAGAAGCCATTCAGGCTGCACAGGATACCGCTATCGAGTATCAGAACACCAACGTTGACCAGCCTCATCTGCTTTATGCGCTGATGACTCAGGAAAACGGTCTTATCCCTCAGCTGATGAAAAAGCTGGGCAAGGACGCAACCGTCATTGCAGGCAGCCTTGAGCGTGTTATGGCAAATATCCCCAAGGTAACGGGCAGCGGACGTGATATGAACACCGTTTATATCTCCCAGTCCCTTGACAGACTGCTCAATGCCTCCGAGGCCATTGCCAAGAACATGGGCGATGAATTTGTGTCCGTAGAGCACGTTATGCTCTCCTACTTTGACAACGCTGACAAGGACATCAAGCAGATATTCAAGGACTTTGCCATTGACAAGGACAGCTTCCTGAAAGCTCTTCAGGAGGTAAGAGGCAACCAGCGTGTTACCACCGATACTCCAGAGGACACCTATGATGTGCTTAAAAAGTACGGTCAGGACCTTGTGGAGCTTGCCCGTCAGAACAAGCTTGACCCTGTTATCGGCCGTGACAGCGAGATAAGAAACACTATCCGTATCCTGTCCCGTAAGTCAAAGAATAACCCCGTTCTTATCGGTGAACCCGGTGTCGGTAAAACTGCCATTGCAGAGGGTCTGGCACAGCGTATCGTCCGTGGAGATGTTCCCGACAACTTAAAGGACAGAAAGCTCTTCTCCCTTGATATGGGTGCTCTTATTTCGGGCGCTAAGTTCAGGGGCGAATTTGAGGAGCGTCTGAAAGCCGTTCTGAACGAAGTTAAAAAGTCAGACGGCAAGATAATCCTCTTCATTGATGAGCTGCATACCATTGTCGGTGCAGGCAAGACCGACGGCGCTATGGACGCAGGCAACCTCTTAAAGCCTATGCTTGCAAGAGGCGAGCTTCACTGCATCGGTGCGACCACTCTTAACGAGTACCGTCAGTACATCGAAAAAGACCCCGCACTTGAAAGACGTTTCCAGCCTGTACGTGTTGATGAGCCTACCGTTGAGGATACCATTTCTATCCTCCGTGGACTTAAAGAGCGTTACGAGGTATTCCACGGCGTAAAGATCCAGGACAGCGCACTTATCACCGCCGCTGTTCTTTCAAACCGTTACATTACCGACAGATTTCTCCCCGATAAGGCTATCGACCTTGTTGATGAAGCCTGCGCTACCATCCGCACGGAAATGAACTCCATGCCTACCGAGCTTGATGATATCGCAAGAAAGATCATGCAGAAGGAGATCGCCGAGACTGCTCTCAAAAAGGAAGAGGACAAGATCTCTCAGGAGAAGCTGGCAGAGGTAAGAAAAGAGCTTTCCGAGCTGCGTGACGAGTTCAACTCCATGAAAACACGCTGGGAGAACGAGAAGAACTCTATCTCCCGTCTCCAGAAGCTCCGTGAGGACATCGAGCACACCAATGCCGATATTGCCACGGCTGAGCTCAGCTACGACCTTAACAAGGCTGCCGAGCTGAAGTACGGCAAGCTGCCTGCTCTGAAAAAAGAGCTGGAAGAGGCTGAGGCTGCTGCTGACGACTATGAGAAGCACACTCTGCTCCGTGACAAGGTAACAGATGAAGAGATCGCCAAGATCGTAGGCAGATGGACAGGCATACCCGTATCCAAGCTGATGGAGGGCGAGCGTGAGAAGCTGCTGCATCTGGACGAGGTTCTCCACAAGAGAGTTATCGGTCAGGACGAGGCTGTTCAGAAGGTCAGCGAGGCAATACTCCGTTCAAGAGCGGGAATACAGGACCCCAACCGTCCTATCGGTTCTTTCCTCTTCATGGGTCCTACAGGTGTTGGTAAGACCGAGCTTGCAAAGGCTCTGGCACAGGCACTGTTTGACGATGAAAAGAACATTGTCCGTATCGACATGACCGAATACATGGAGAAGCACTCCGTGAGCCGTCTTATCGGAGCGCCTCCGGGATATGTTGGTTATGAGGAGGGCGGTCAGCTGACTGAGGCTGTTCGCCGCAAGCCTTACTCCGTAGTCCTCTTCGATGAGGTCGAGAAGGCTCACCCCGATGTATTCAACATTCTGCTCCAGGTACTTGATGACGGCCGTATCACCGACTCTCAGGGCAGAACGGTAGATTTCAAGAACACCATAATCATACTGACCTCCAACCTTGGCTCCGAGTATATCCTTGAGGGTATCGACGAGAACAACGAGATAACTCCCGAGGCAAGAGCACAGGTTGATAAGCTCCTGAAAACTCACTTCCGTCCCGAGTTCCTGAACCGTCTGGACGAGATAGTATTCTACAAGCCCCTTTCCAAGAAGGAGATATATCCTATCATCGACCTTATGCTGGACGGTCTGAGAAAGCGTCTGGAGGACAAGCAGCTTGAGCTTGAAGTCACTGACGAGGCTAAGGAATTTATCTCTAAGGAGGGCTATGACCCCATTTACGGCGCACGTCCTCTTAAGAGATATATCCAGAGCAAGCTTGAAACTCTTATTGCCCGCACCATGATCGCAAACGACCTTGACCCCTTTACTACTATCAAGGTTGACAGCGACGGCGAGAAGCTCTCGCTTACGACTATCGCCCCTGAAAAGGACAGCTGATGGCAAAATAAACCAAAGCTCCCCCGAGATAATTTCTCGGGGGAGCTTTTTGTTTGCGCATATGTATTATCAGCTCTGCGGCAGAAGCTTGTCACGGTATCTGCCGAAAAGCTTTGTTATAAGCTTCAGTTCAAGTCCCACAAGCACTGCGGCGATTATGGTTCCTGCGCCTACGCTTCCCAGGCTGCCGATACATATCATGCAGACCGCAAAGGATATGATGACCATGGAGATATCAAATATCACCTTTACGGTGGAAAATTCTATGCCCGCTGCCTGTGATATGGCGAGCATTGCGCCCTCGCCTGCCAGCGGCATTATATTCGCAGGCACGTAGAAGAAAATTCCAACTGCTATGAGCAGGGTGCTGACCAGCATCATACACAGGCGGATCACGATATTCTCAGAAGTGGGAAGAAAGGTCATCAGGTGATTGCAGAACGTAGTGAATGCGCCGAACATTACTCCCACAGGTACCTGCAGAAGATTTATGGGCTTGAATTTTCTGCGCAGCACTGCTATCTGCAGCAGCACCAGTGCGATGTGGAATATTATGGTGGCTCTGCCCATCTCTATCCCCCACACGCAGGTCATTGTGTATGGTATTGAGCTTACGGGAGATACGCCAAGATTGGATTTTACGGATATGGATACACCCAATGTCATTATAAACAGTCCCATAACATAGATAACTGATCTTTTTGCCAGATCTTTTTTCAACAGATCATCTCCGCACATCAAAAATAACACCGCCGACATTGCCTGCCGACGGTGTTTGTATATCTGTCAGTTATTGTGTCGATCAGAAACCGAGGATCTTTGCAAAATCATCGGAAATGGTCTTTTCAAGAGCAGAAGCTTCTGCCTTGGTAGTGCCTGTGGTGGTGTAGTAAGCCTTGATCTTAGGCTCTGTACCGGATGGACGAATGATAACGCTTGCGCCGTCGGTGAGCTTGAATGTAAGCACATCGGACTTGGGCAGTGTAAGCATTGTCTTTGCGCCTGTTGCGGTATCAACAGAGGTGCTTGCAAGGTAATCCTCGAAGCGTGTTACGGTAAGACCGCCAATGGTCTTGGGAGTGTTGGTTCTGAGGTCGGACATGATCTCCTTCATTCTCTCCATACCGGTCACACCCTCGCAAACGAAAGAGGACTGGCTGTGAACATATACGCCGTACTTCTTGTACATATTCTCTCTTGCCTGAATGAGGGAAATGCCCTTGGTGCGGTAGAATGCAGCCATTTCGCAGATGAGCATGGAAGCAACGACAGCGTCCTTGTCTCTTACATAGGAGCCTGCCAGGTAGCCGTAGCTCTCCTCGAAGCCGAAGATGTATCTGTCTTCCTGACCCTTATCCTCCAGGAAGCCGATCTGCTCGCCGATGAACTTGAAGCCTGTGAGAACTTCGATAAGCTTAACGCCGTATTCCTCAGCGATCTTAGCTGCGATATCGGTTGTAACGATTGTCTTTACTGCAACGGGATCGGCAGGCATTGTGCCCATCTTTGTTCTCTCGGAGCAGATGTATTCGAGAAGCATTGCGCCTACTTCGTTACCTGTGAACAGCTCATAGCCGTTGTCGGAAGGAACTGCGATACCAACTCTGTCGCAGTCGGGGTCGGTAGCGAGGAGAAGGTCAGGCTTTACAACGTTGCAAAGCTCCAGACCCTTTGCAAGTGCTTCCTTGATCTCGGGGTTGGGGAAGGGGCAGGTGGGGAAGTTTCCGTCGGGATATTCCTGCTCGGGAACTACGGTAACGTCCTCAACGCCGATCTTCTTGAGGATAGCTCTTACGGGCTTGTTTCCTGTGCCGTTAAGAGGAGTGTAAACTACCTTGAGTCCGCTGGATTTTACCAGATCGGTGTGGATACCCTGCTTGGATACCTCGTCAAGATAGCTGTCGATTACGGACTGGGAAATGTAGTTTATTCTGCCGTCTGCAACGCCGTCATCATAAGAGATGGTCTTTGCGCCGTCAAACATAGGAACGCTTTCGATATTCTTGAGCACGATCTCAGCTGCGTCAAGTGTGAGCTGGCAGCCGTCGGAACCGTAAACCTTGTAGCCGTTGTACTTGGCAGGGTTATGGGAAGCTGTGATCATGATACCTGCGCTGCACTTAAGGTTTCTTACTGCGTAGGAAAGCATGGGAGTGGGCATAAGCTCGGTATAGATATGTACCTTGATGCCGTTTGCAGCCAGAACTGCTGCTGCTTCCTTAGCGAAAACGGTGGACTTGATACGGCTGTCGTAGGAAATTGCAACGGAGGGAGATGTGAAAGCCTTGTTAACATAGTCTGCAAGACCCTGAGTTGCTCTTCTTACTGTATAAACGTTCATTCTGTATGAACCTGCACCGATAACACCACGGAGACCGCCTGTACCGAATTCCAGATCACGGTAGAATCTGTCCTTGATAGCGTCGCTGTCGCCTGCGATAGACTTAAGTTCAGTCTGAAGGTCAGGGTCATCAACAGCCTTTTCGCACCAGAGTGAGTAAAGTTCCATTTCGTTCATTGTGATCACCTCATAATTTATTTCGTCTGAAAACAGCGTGGCTGAATGCCCGCCTGAATTTTCACATTCAACTCATTATACCACATTTTTTCGGTATTGCCAATAGGATTTTTGCGATTTATCATATTTTTAACATTTGAACAGCAAAGCTAACTTTCTCAAACGTTTTCATAGTACATTCTATATACCCAATGTCAGAATACCTGATTTGCTGTCCGATTTTCCGACCAGGTCGTGTGCTATAATGTAAATATGATGAACAACAGAAAAGCTTATTCAAATCAAAGAGAGGATATGATAATATGAAAAAAATAATGTCAATAATCAGAGAATATCCCGCTGCCGCAGCCCTTTGCGTTGCCGCCGACGCACTTGTGACAATAAGGTTCACCAGACTGTCAGCCGCCAGCGACCCCACTGCAATGACATATTTTATTGCGCTTTACGGTGCTTTCATGGGCGTGCTCATCTTCTCCGCAGGACTTGCAAGAGCTTCCGCAAAGGCTGAGGAAAAGGCTGCACAGAAGCGCAGAGAGCGCCGCAGAAATGCCATTTACGCCATGCGTGAAAGAGAGTTCTACAACATCAGGACAAACCCCTGACCTTCACATCAGTTGAACATATTGTTGCGTATCTCCTTGGCGGCATACATTCCCTCGAGGGTCTGACCGGGAACATCGGGGTGAAGTCCGTCACGGAGATATTTTCCTGTGCCGCCTATCACCTCGAACTTCTCGCAGATACCGCTGTTGTGGAAGCAGTCGATGACCTGTGCGCTCATTCCGCCCGCTACCTTGCGAAGCACCTCGATAGTCTTTTCGATCTTTTTGTTATGCTCGGGTGTTGCAGTCTGGATAGGTGTGAGCACGAACACACGGCAGAGTGGGAACTCCTCCATAATGCGCTGTATGCACCATCTTGCTGCGCCTGCCTCGGTGAAAAGATCAACGCTTTCATTGCCTTCAAGGGTCTTGCCCTCCAGAGCCTTATCGGGGCAGCCAAGACAGTCCTCAGCGTCATTTGTGCCCATTGCAAAGGCGAACACATCGGGCACGGGAGCCTTTCCGCTCTTTACCTCTTCAATAAAGCGCTGGGTATGTACGACAGCGCAGTTGTTGGCTCTCTTCTGAAGCTCAACAGGGTCGTCAGTTTCCTCCCAGCCGTCGCTGATGCCCGCAAAATCGGGAGAAGTATAATCCTGAGTGGTAACGCTTCCGCCGCTGTATGCGATAGTGCGCTTGTACCAGACTGAGCTGCCTACTGCAACATTGTGATGGGAAGCCATTCCCAGCTCTTTATATACGTGATACGACCACTGCTCCCCTGCTGTGATGCTGTCGCCGTCCACGCCGAAATTCATCTTTGAAAAATCCATATGAACACCCTTTCATACATATATAATATGGATATATCTTACCACTTTTATCTGCGAATGTCAAGGCAGGAACGGTTCTCATACGGTACAGGACCATTTTATCCGCTTGACAAAAGGGCGTGAAAATCGTATAATCATTGTAATACATATTTATGGGAAACGCATGAAAAGCTGTTTATTTTATTTGAAAGGAGCGTGGGTCAGTCTGTCTGACCGCACATAAAGCCATGTCCGAAAAAGCCAAAACAATCCGAGAGCCATTTTTCACGCCTAAGCGCAAAAAAATCTCCGCAATATGCTCCGCAGCCGCTGTAGTGCTGTGGCTGATACTGTGGAATATCTTCCCCATGGAATTCTACTCGCTTTTCTTTGCATCGCTTGTGGGAAGCAATCTGCTGCTGGCGATCCTGGCGGCGGTCATAACCTTACCATCAAATCTTATTTGCAGCAAAATAACAAGGCGTGACATTTCCGCAGGCATACATCTTATCATCAACATTGTGTTTATGGTAGGCTGCATTTATCTGTATTCTATTTTCAGATACGACGCTGTTTGGCTGCTGATTATCGGCATTGCGGCGCATATTGCGGTGACTGCCCTGCTGTTCGCCAAAAGCAAGGCTCCGCAGGTAAGTCACATAAAGGAACCGCTGTTCGGCACGGCTAAAATGATAGCTGCGGGTGTTATCTGCACGGTTCTTTCAGACTGTATTTATTATTTGCTGTTTTCGGCTTTGCTTAATATTTTCAGGGAATAACGTTCGGCGCAGAAGCGAAGGTTTCTGCGCTGTTTTTATTTATTATGATATGATTGTGGTTGGCTTTAGATTTGTATTTTGGGCGTAATGGGTGTAAATCAGCTATCTGGAAATCGTCATAATTTTCAGTACATACCCGTGAGGGTGTGACTAAAAACGCCTGCGCAATGCTGAACATGAAATTATTTCAACTCACACACCCGTGAGGGTGTGACTTCTGCCTGTTCGTGGTGCAGCGGACAAAGACTGATATTTCAACTCACACACCCGTGAGGGTGTGACTGGTGTCCATAAATTCTACAGCCATATCAGATACATTTCAACTCACACACCCGTGAGGGTGTGACTTCTTAATTATACACGCTAACGAACTGTTTTCGATTTCAACTCACACACCCGTGAGGGTGTGACACAATAGGATTATAGTCACTATTGAACGCATTAGTATTTCAACTCACACACCCGTGAGGGTGTGACTAATTTTCCTTCGCTATTCGTACCGAATTTATCATTTCAACTCACACACCCGTGAGGGTGTGACTGTCGGTCGGTGTACCTTCCGGCTTATTTCCCGATTTCAACTCACACACCCGTGAGGGTGTGTGAGTTGAAATCGGGAAATAAGCCGGAAGGTACACCGAC
>ERZ1026868.1613-NODE-1613-length-11437-cov-27.712616_pt1 | contig 11437 bp, 14 predicted proteins | sample MGYA00380164_ERZ1026868 | MGnify/ENA primary metagenome ERZ1026868 (study PRJEB33269, sample SAMEA4719800) | human gut metagenome | biome: human-associated habitat; feature: organic feature; material: feces | place: Cameroon | collected 2013-10 ... | reverse complement strand
AGGAAATGGCTACCGAGATAACTAATATCCTTGCCAATGAGGCCGTTATGGGTAATCAGTCTGACTTCAACAAGGCCGTGGCTGAGTACAAAGAAATGGGCCTCGACGATAAGGACGCTAAGGCAAAGGCGCTTGAGGAAAAGCTGCTCCAGGTGCTTGAAGCGGGCGCAGGCGGATTCCTGAGCGGCTTTGGCATGGGCGCGGCGGCGGATGTGATGAATACACAGTCCGCAGGGGCAGCCCTCATAAACGACTATGCCAACACTATAGCAGAGGGCATGGATATAAACACATACCTCGAACAGGGTATGAGCGAGACCGAAGCAAATAGGGCAAGGCTGGCAGACGCAAAAAAACAGGCTATTCAGGAACTGTCGGCGGAACTTCAGTCAGAAGGCGCAGAACTTGAAAAAGGGACCGTTGCAAACAGACTATCCAATAAAGCATACACGAGCGAAAGCGGCATAGGCCGGCAGTTCCTTGCCAATACCGAGGGAATGAGGCTTTCCAGCGGAAAAAGGGCTGATACTGATAACGATCTTACCAATGTTACTCCGGCGACCCGCGAGGCGGCCAAGAGCCTTGATATGCTCGACAAGAACAATATTGCGCGATACATCAACGAGATAACCGCGGCTCTGGACAGAAGCGCTGCGACTGGCAAGAAGATACTTATCGGAAAGCCGTCCGGCATTCTTGCGGAGCAGATGAATTCCGATAACGTCTTACAGATGGATCAGTCTGTTGCGAGAAAGGTCGCTTTTGCTGACAAAAAGGACGGCGGCAAACATAACCTTGGACGCGGTGTACTGGATGAGCTTCCATATCAACTTGCCGACCCTATGATAATAACGGGCAACACCACTGACCATATTTCTAAAGGGGATACCAACAGCGTTGTTGTGTGGACGGACTGGCAGACCGAAAACGGCGGTTCCGTCATAGTCCCCATTAGGATAGACGTAGATGGCGCTATAGAACCATACAACAGCGTAAATTCCGTGTTTGACGCTTATAATCCTGCTTACGTTGCAGACCTGTTGAGAGATGAGAACATAAGGTACACGCGAAATAATAAAAGCGTCGAAGAGCTTCTTTCCAACAGGCGACAAGTGCCTGCCGCGACTCGCTCGGTCGACGCTTCCGACACCGAGGGGCTTCTTTCCAACGGGCGAGAAGTGCCCGCCGCGACTCGCACCTCTGATGTCAATAACACCGTATCACAGGAAAGTGTTCGCGTCAAGGAGTACCTTGCAAATTTACGCAAGCCCACTGCACAGGAAACGTTAGCAGCTATTGCAGACGACCCCACGAAGGCGGAGGAACAGCTTAGCCTATCCGAAAAGGAACAAAACTTTGCCAAAAATCTCAGCCAGGCCGCACAGAACCTCAACATGGTCAACGCCGAGACCAAGGCTTTAGGGCGCGAATACTATACGCATTCAGAGGAAATGCCCTCCTTGCAGGACATTCAAAAGAAAAACATAGAGGACTTTACCAGCGAGGATTTCAGCGTACTGGCAAAGAATCTGCTCGGCAGCGGCAAGCAACGCCTTTATACCAAAGAACCTTCCCGCGTATTCGATACGGTAGCCGGCAACAATAAGGCCCTGCGCAATACGCTGTATAACCTGTTCGAAAAGCCTTTTAACGAGGCGGGCGGCAATTATGGCAAATCCCTTACTTCCTCAGTAGAATCCTATAAGGAGATCATGCGGAAGTATGACATAAAGCCTAAGAGCAAAGAAGATATAGCTGCCCAGCGTTACGGAGAAGGGCAGTATCAGGGGCCGGACGGTGAACTGATAGAATATACCCTTGCAGACCTTCAGCGGGATTGCCCTGACACATGGGAGAACGTTAAGAGCTTCGCCGAGGCCAATAGACGGGTGTACGAAGATTACCTTAATCGCATAAATTCCATAATGGAGACCATCTACCCTAACATACTTGAGAATGCCGAGGAAGAATATCAAACTGCGGTATCCCGGCGCGACGTGGCGCAATCCAAGGTTGACGCCATGACCAAAGCCATAACCGAAAAACAGAACCGCATACAGCGGCTGCAGGACACCCGCAACAATAAACAACGGACCGACACGAAGGCTTTCGCCAAGATCGAGGGCAGTATAGCAGCAGAACAGGCGAAAGTAGACAGCATGAAAACCGAGCTGGTACAGCTGGAAAAGAAACTGCGCGTAGCGGAAATGAATGTGCAGGCTCGGCGGGCAGCGATAGACAGCGGGGCCATATATGAAGGCAAAAGGATAATCCCCCGGAAGGACTATTTCCACCACGCGCAGGAAATGCTGAGCGATTACAGCGTGCTCGACTTCCTCAGGCCCAAAAACGTGACCGAGGATGTATCCCCCGCGCTGGCTGGCGTATCCGACCAGACAAAACCCAAATCCCGCTGGTGGGGCGCAATGTTCCACCGGGGGCGGGGGCCATACTTTGAGAGCGCCTCGAACGCCATGGCGAGTTATATCGGCATGGCGGAATACAAACTCGCGTATGACCCGCTTACCAACTATTATCGCAAACTGGAAACGACGATACGCGGCAGCGCAGATACCATCAACGCAAAGAATGCCTCAGGCTTTATCGAATGGGTTAAGGACTGGACGGACGGCATGAGCGGCAAAAGCGACCATGTTATAGACCGCGGTGTACAGAAGATACTTTCCCGCCAGACCTTGAACAGCCTGAATAATCTCAACAAGCGGGTACGTGCCAATAAGGTAATGGGCAATATCCGTACCATGATTGTGCAGGCATCAAACCTGCCTAACGCAATGAGCTATGTGACCAGCCCCAAAGCGTGGGCACAGGGCATACAGATGCTTGCGGATTATCATCACAATCCTGATTCCGAGATAGCCAAAGCAAGAGGACAATCTCAATTCATGGCCCAGCGCTACGGCAGCAACGCAATGGAGATTCTGGAAAGCGACGGGCTGAGCGCTAAGAAGCTCGCCGGCAAGGGCATGGAACTGCTTCAACACTGGGGTGATGAGCTTACATGGTTCTCTGCTTTTGCGCAGTATAACGAGAACCCGCAGGCGGCCATGTCCGGCATGAAGCGCACCTATGACAACGCCATAGACTATGCGGACGACATAACCCGCCGAAGCGTGGCAGGCCGAGGCGTAGGCGAGGGTGCACTGGTTAATAATTCAAAGGTGGTCAATCTGATCGCCCCGTTTCAGACCGAAATACTCAACCAATGGAATACATTTTTTGAGCACGTGAAGGATCTGAAGGTGAGCCCGCAGGCGCGAGCACGTGCCGCTGCCGGTCTCGCGATGTACGAGGTTACGGCCTTTGCATTCAACACGTTAGCGCAGGCAGTGCTCGGTGACAAAGTCGTGGGCTTAGATTTTATAGGCGCTCTGGTAGATACCATAACGAACGCCATAAATGACGATGACGAGGACGAAGAAAAGGACGCTCTTGATTATGCCAAGGAACTGGGGCAGGCTTCTCTCGGAACTGTAGTGGACGCTGCTCCGTTTATAAACATAATCACCAGTTTCATGGGCGACGAAACCAGCAAAAATTTATTCGGCGAACATTCGCCTACCCGTTACGGCACCGGCAACATAGGCATACGGGCTGCGGCTGATGCCATGATGTGGGGCAAGGATACCGTTGAAACTCTTATCGACATGGCAGGCGGTAAAGCTACGGCCAAAGACCTGGAATGGGAAGGCGGCCTTGATGCTGTCGGCAACTTCGTTACTCCGTGGGGCGGCACACAGCTCGCGAGGACTGTCAAGGGCCTTGACACCTTCTTCCGGGGCGGCAAATACGACAAGAAGGGCAATCTGCAATACGTCGTGGCGCAGACACCTATCAATTTCCTGCGGGCTGCTACTTTAGGCCGCAGCGTGCTGCCGGAGCAAAAGGAATGGGTGGCGAAAGGATTTCCCACACTATCTCCCGAACAAACCAAAGCGTATGGCGAATTTAAAAAGGCGGGCGGCAACATAACCGCGTTTACGGACTTCAAGGCCAAGTATGATGAGCTCAAAAACAGCATCGGAGCGGACAACAGAGAGATAAGCAAACTTGCCGACGAGATAGAAGCGGCCAACCCCATGCTGTCAGAGGCTCAGGCTAAAGAACGGGCGCAGAACCAGCTCGGCAAGAAATACCGCAACGCCGATAACGAATACCTTACCCTTGTTGCCGACAGCGACATGACGGACGAGCAGAAGCTTGCCGCCATGATGGCAATAGGAATGTCCGATGATGACATAAACAAGGTCAAGGGGCTTGTGAAAAACGGCGTTACCGTTGGCGAATACTTGAAGTATCAGAGCCTTTACAGCTCTCGCGGGTCTACAAAAACCGAGGATAAAAACGCCCTGGTATCCGCGCTCATGGCCGATAAGACGCTCTCCGAGAATGACAAGACCATGCTTGCCAACAGGATAATTGATGGCGACTGGGTGGTGGACTTCAGCAGCCAGGCGGCAAACGACATACTTACCCAGCACGGCAAGAGCAGTTATAACAAGTACCAGAAGGCCAAGACGGAAGCCGGGATATCCGCTGAAACGTATCTCAGCTACGCAAATAAGAGCGATAACTTCATAAGCGACTACGACCAGTACGGCACGAGCATAAGCTACAGCAAAAAGGCTAAAGTAGTCGATTACCTCGAAAAAATCGATGCAAGCGAGGAACAGAAAGAATATATGTTCCATGAACTGTTCGGCTATACTTCAAGCTATCAGGCCCGCTTTAAGAAGCTTAAAGAAATCGACGGCGTCTGGTGCTACGAGCACAACGGCGAATGGATAAGACCTACTTACTAAAGGAGGGACGCATGGCAATACAGGACAACAAAATAACCACCTGGACAAACCCCATCGTCAACGAAGCGGATCGCCCCCAGCGGTCCGCTGCTGAGATGAAATCGGTGTTTGACAGCAACAGCAACCAGCTCAAGGCCGCGCTGAACGGCCTCATAGACGCGCTCGCTCAATCCGGCGGCGGCGACATAGGGGCAAGCGTTGAGGGCATGACCGGAAACAACGTGCAGGCCCTTATCGCGGAGCTGAAGGGCTTAGTAGACGCGGTAGAGGAATACACGGACAGCCTTAAAACGCCTAACGGCGCGGCGAACGTGGGCGCGGAGGTGAGCGGCATAACCGGCGACAACATAGCCGCCGTCCTCGCCGCGCTGAAAGCCCTCTGCGACAGGGTAGACACCACCGGCGACGGAGACCTGTTTTTAAAGAACGACGGCACTTATGGCCTGCCCACCGTGGGCAGCGCGGCAAACGGCCTTCCCATAGGCGGCAAGGCGGGGCAGTTCCTGAAGAAGGCCAGCTCCGTCAATTTCGCGGGATACTGGGGCGGCATTGTAGACGAGGCCCTTTCCGGCCTGCTGAAAGCCTCCAATGGTGAGCTGGCGGCGGCGGAGGCGGGCGTTGACTACCAGGCCCCCCTCGTTTCCGGGACGGATTATCAGCCCCCCATAGCTTCCGGGACTTACGCCACCCCGAACGATGTTTCCGGGGCCGTGACGGAGCATAACAGCGCGGGCAACGCACATTCAGCACTATTCAGCAAAAAGCAGACCGCGCCCGCCCTCGCTTCCTCCCTCCCCGCCAGCGGCACGGCGCTGACGGCAAACACCATATATAACGTATCCTCTCCTGTGGGTACATACGTGTTTACCCCGCCCGCTTCCGGCTGGGCGCACGGCACATTCAGTACGGCGGCCTCGGTTGCGGTGTCGTTTGTGAGCGGGGCGAACTATTTAGGCGAAGCCCCCGCAATAGAGGCGAGCAAGACCTACGAATTTGACGTATATAACGGCGTGTGGGCAGTGCAGGAGGTTGTAAGTGCATAAGGAGGTAAATATGAAAATCTTTATCGGGGGGGGCAGCACCTCCTAAACAAAAATAACTGCCTGCGGGCATGAATATACCCATGCTTCTAAGGCGGCGGCTGATGCGCGGCAAAAGAAAACTGATTGTTACAGTAAGGTTGAGCGGCGTAACGCAGTATCCTCAAGGTGATATTACATATAACGGCGTATCTTATATAGATAGCCGGCAGTTTGAGGTTAATAAAGGGGATACGGTTGTTGTTACGGTATATAAAAGGTGGGGTATGAATGACGCACATATATATCTTAACAACAATCTTGTAACATACACGTCTGATTATTCATCTCCTGCTACTTATAGATTGTCGGTTACTAAAGACTGCACGATAAGGCTGGATACAGAAGGAACGACTGGTAATATCGGCAGTAGCCAAGCGTATATAACAATGTAACTCAAAAGGAGAATAAAATGATAGACAAACTGCGAAGGAGAATGATGGGTAGTATGGCGAAAGCAAAAAACATAATAATGGGAACGGTAACAATAAATCAAAATTACTGCCAAGAGTTGACTATTCCTGCATTTGGGTTCAATCCTGATCACGTTGCCGTTTTCCCGGAAAGCGGCAACACGGGTGCAAACATAGTAATTTCAATATTTGATGGGCATGTGAATTATATAAAAATTCGCACTGTTAGTGGTTCCGGCGCTACGTTTTATGAGCGTTATACAACGAATATAGAAAATGCGGTTAGTGAAAATGGAGTAAAATACACTATACCGAACTTAAGCTCATACTTTGCCGGCACTTACCGCTATGTAGCATGGCAAGAATAAAAAGGAGAATACAATGCTAAACACAAACTATGCCAAGCTGGCGGGGGAGTATCTCGAATATTTACGCCTGCCGGTTGAGTTGAAGTCACCGCTTATAATCAACGGTGTGACGCACCCCGCAGGGGCGCACCTCTCCACCAATGACGATGCGGTAATAAAAGAGCTGGGCTATAAGCCCGTGACCCGTTCCCCCATGCCCTCAAAGGAGGGCTTTTATTATACCGAAATGTGGACGGACAACGGCGCAGAGATAGTCCAGAGCTGGACGGAGCATGAGGCGCAGGCCACCACGCAGGACTATATAGACGCGCTGGCGGAGCTGGGGGTGAATGTGAATGACGCGCAGTGAACTTATGGCGCTGGTAGCCGTGCGTAAAGCGGAAATCGAGGCGCACGAGACCGACCTTGTAGAGGTGCTGACGGCGGCGCGGGCAGGGCTTACCCCCACCCCCACACAGGGCGCACCGTGGGACGCTGAGACCCGCTATATAGCCGGGGATACGGTTGAGGGCGGATATGTCGCCCTCAAATACAGCCGCAACAAGCCTCCTGCCGCCAACCTCGGCACATATTGGGCGGTGCAGACCGTGACCTATCCCGCATGGGGCGACATCGAGGACGGCACGGTAATTGAGGTAGACACCATAGTGACCTACAACGGCAAAACGTGGCAATGCACCGAGCAGCACATCAAGTCCACCGTCTACAAGCCCAAGGCGGGCAGCGCCAAGTGGAGCGAATACACGGATTAAGGAGCCGCACGGCTCTTTTTTCATAATTAAAAAACAAAAATAAAGAAAGGAAAAGAATTATGGACTACACACTCAAAGCTCGTGAAATCGTGAGAGATTATGTAAACGAGCACCTCGACAAGACGGACGGCATAGAGATCGACATGACTGATACCTATGTTGTTTGGCACTGCAAGACCCTCCAGAATTGGAAGACACTGGTATCCACTAAACTCCCCGATGGTATGTATTATGAGGTCACTTACAACGGTGACAAGAACGAAGTGTACCTCGATACATATAAGAAGTTCGAGAACCGCTGCATAAAACTCTAAAAAGAAAGGAAAACATTATGAAAAAACTCACTTGTATCCTCGCGGTAATGCTCATGCTGTGCCTTTGCACCATAGCCTACGCCGCAGACCCCGTAACTCTGGATATAACCGCGCTGGACTACCAGACCGGCAAGGCGGTATCCAAAACCTACGTCAACAATGAGCTTTTCCTACTCAAGGTTGACCTGGGCATACCCCGTTTTTACGACCTGACCGATATGGAGCTTATTGTGGAGCTGGACGGCGTAAAGCTGGACGCAAACGACATGAGATTGGAGGCTGGCACATATTACCTGAGCGGCATAGTTACCGACCAGCCCGCCGCCCTCCGTATAACCGTCAAGGACATGGCATACGAAAACGCCACCACGGCAGAAGAACTCTACAACGCCATGCAGAAAAACAGGACTGTGAGCAAGACTTATTATTTTAACGCCGCACAGCCCGCCGAACAGCCCATTGCAAAAAATCCCGTGGTGATACCCAAGACCGGCGGCGCCTCCGTCCTCGCGTATGCGGTATCCATAGCCCTGATAGGGTTCGGCCTCGCAGTGGCAGGTAAACGCAGATGAGCAGAGTAACAGGCTTTATAGAATACCTCGAAAGTCATGTCGGGGACATGTACGTCTGGGGTGCGCAGGGGCAGCAGGTTGACAGCATGAGCGACCCCTACGCATGGATAGAACGGCGCGAAACCAGCGACGTCAATTACAACCGCGCCACATATTTCATGGAGAAGGCCGAAAAACGGCCTCTCTACGCGTTCGACTGTTCCGGCCTCATCGTACACTACATCAGCGACATAAAGCACTGGATGAAGGGCGACACCAACGCCCAGGGGCTTTACCGTATGTGCGGCGAAAACAGGGGCTACGCCGGGAAAACCCCCATGTTGGCGGGCGACCTCGTATTCAAGTACAGCGAAAGCAGCAAGAAAATGGTTCACGTCGGCGTATACGTCGGCGACGGCTACACCATAGAGGCGAAAGGCCGCGACGATGGCGTATGTAAGCGCAAACTGTCCGATGGCAACTGGACGCACTGGGGGCGGCTTGCCATGCTCCAGCAGGAGGAAGAGAAGGAGGAAGTAAAGGTACGGAAAACCATAACCCTGACTACCCCCATGATGCGGGGCGATGACATCAAGGCCTTGCAAACCGCCCTTAACGCTCTGGGCTATGACGCGGGGGACGCGGACGGCATAGCCGGTAAAAACACCATTGCGGCCATACAGCGGTTTGCACAGGCACACAGTATGACACCGACAGAGCTGCCGGACGTGTTGCAGGCTACCGTATCTGTGGACGGCAAAATCTATGTAGGCGCACTAAAAAAATAAGGAGGAGCACCCATGACCAAAGAATGGATATGGGCAATCGTAACGGGACTGAGCGGCATTTTGCTGGGCTGGATTGCCCACATAAAGACCGCAAGGAAAGACGCGGTTGATGCGGCTACACACGACACCGCCATTGATACCGCGCTCAAATCGGATGTGGATTATATCAAACGCGGCGTGGACGATATCAAACTCGATATGCGGGCGCAGGCTACAAAAATCGAGGACATAGACCGCCGCGTGGCCCGTGTGGAAGAAAGCGCGAAAAGCGCCCACCACCGGCTGGACAGGCTTGAAGCACACAACAACTAAAGGAGGAAAAAACATGAAACTCTCGAACAAGGTATACGACATTCTCAAGGCAATCGCCCTGATCTGGCTCCCCGCCATAGGCACCCTCTATTTTGCCCTTGCGGGTATCTGGAACCTCCCCTATCCTGAGGAGATCGTCGGCACCATCACCGCCGTTGACACGTTCCTCGGTGCGGTGCTGGGTATATCCTCGGCAAACTACAACAAACAGTAGCCCCCGGACGGGATTCCCTTTCAATAGCCCCCGGCAAACGTCGGGGGCAAATCTTGTATAAAGGAGGTGTAGGCTTTTGGAGAAGCGGCCTCTTATTATATGGACAAGACCCTGCTCAATTCCCGCCCCCGGTCAGAGTGGGAAGCACTCATACACGAATGGATACATAACGAAAAAGACCGCTGGCTGATAACCCGCCGCCTTTTAGACGGGGTGCCATACGACGCTCTGACGGGCGAGTACCAGCTTAAATTTGAAATACCCCTTGAATATGACCAGATACGCAGGCGGTGCAAGGCCGCCGAAAAACAACTGAAAACGCACTGTAAATAGCCGATAAATAGCCGATGGGAGCAATCCTGTCGGCTCTTTTTTTATGCCAAAATTCAGGTAGAAGGGAGCGTGAAACAGTGTATCCATACCAACCTTATTTTAACCAACAAACCCAATATCAGCGAACCGAAGTAGTCAAAGTGAACGGCGAGGGCGGCGCAAAGGCGTATCAAATGCCCCCTAATAGCTCCGTTCTTCTGTTGGACGAAACGGCCCCAATAGTGTGGCTTAAAACAACGGACGGGGCGGGGTTCCCCTCTCTCTCGCCTTACAGCATAACCCCGTATAAACCCGCTCCGCCTGTCGATGTGAACGGCCTTGAACAGAGAATAGCCAGATTGGAGGAAATGATAAATGCTAAACCCGATACTACAAATGCTAAGCGGAGGAAGTCCGAGGAAACTCAACCCACAAATGATAGCGCAGGCTAAACAGATGATGTCCGTTCCCGGGCAAATGCAGAAGATAAAGCAGATGATAGGCAACGGCGACCCTAAACAGATGTTTTATGCGGCCTGCAAGCAATACGGGATAGACCCCGAGGATATTCTGTCACAGGTACGCGGTGAACTCTAACGCGCCTTGGGCTTAAATCGACCTGAATTGGGCAGCGGGCCCTTGTGCAATATCTGTTCGGGTGTCATGCCACGGTGATATCTATAACGCAAAGTTTCGTGGCTTAGCCCCAACTCTTCCGCCCAATCGGCCAGACATTTTGTCCGCCCTTGGTAGGTAACGAAAATGTTGCTGCGCTTATTGCGGCTTTGCTGATGCATAGTAGCCCAAACACAGTTTTCAGGCGAATACGGTCCGTTATTGTCAATGCGGTCAAGCGTCGCGCGGTTCGGACGACCTCCGGTCGAATCCACCCAATCGTAAAATGCCTGCGGCGAATTGCGCCAAGCATCGCAAACGGTTATCCCCCGCTCGCCATAGTCTTTGAAATTATATGACTCTGGATTGTGGCACCGAGAAACCATCGAACGCCATTCGAGGTAAAGCGGGTTCTTGCTTCCCCCGTGTGTACGGCGGGTTGCTACGAGCAAGGCTTGCTTGTAGCAGCCACACGATTTTGTCTTACCGGTATACACCTGATAAGGAAAAGCATAGACGGCATTACCGCAATCGCACTGACATTTAAAAACTGCTTGCTTATAACCGTCGGGCCTGACTACATCAATAATGGTTAACATATTGTACCGCTCCCCAATATGGGACTTGAGTTTGTCTAATGACATTACACCACCTCCATGGGAGGATTATAACACAATCGTGATAAAAATACAACCAAAAACCGGAGCGTACGGCCGGATTTTGAATAAAAGAAAGGAAAATAACAATTATGGATTCACCTTCTCTCTCTGATATCGCTGCCGTGACTGGCAACGAAAACCTTGGCGGTTCGGGGTTTTGGATATTTGCCTTAATCCTGATCTTTGCTATGATGGGCGGCGGCTTTGGCGGCTGGAACCGCCAGGGCGAATTTGGAC
>ERZ1026868.1611-NODE-1611-length-11459-cov-6.708436_pt1 | contig 11459 bp, 10 predicted proteins | sample MGYA00380164_ERZ1026868 | MGnify/ENA primary metagenome ERZ1026868 (study PRJEB33269, sample SAMEA4719800) | human gut metagenome | biome: human-associated habitat; feature: organic feature; material: feces | place: Cameroon | collected 2013-10 ... | reverse complement strand
GTGTCACATCTGTCATTTATATTTTCTTTTTCCCTTGAAGATATATAATAACCTGCATCTTCAAGTTCATTTTCAATATCTTTTAAGAAAGATTCAACCTTACCGTACTTTGAATAATACAGAAATATTACTACCAAATTAGCTAATACTAAAATATCACAGGCATAATTAACACCGACAGCCAAGTTTGCACTATATGCCTTTACATAAGGTTCAGCACCAATATAAACAAAAATGAATATTACACTGAATATTACAAGGCCTTTTAAAAACTTATAAAAATTTTTCTGCTTTTTTCTAACACTTCTCATCTAATCATTTCCTTAAATTCTTCTTCACTTATTACCTGAACACCAAGTTTATTTGCTTTATCAAGCTTCGAGCCTGCCTCTTCACCTGCTAAAACGTAAGTTGTTTTTTTAGAAACAGATGATGAAGTTTTACCACCAAAAGATTCAATAATTTTAGTAGCTTCTGCACGCTTAAGAGTCGGCAAAGTACCGGTTAATACAAATGTCATACTGCTAAAGCGTGTATCTTCAACCACATTTGTAGATTTCATATTAACTCCGGCTTCTTTAAGCTTTTCTATCAATTCTTTAGTTGAATCACTTGAAAAGAATTCTACAACGCTTTCAGCCATAATCTTTCCGAATCCGTCAATTTGTAAAATATCATCAACGCTTGCATTCATAACCAAATCAATATCTTTAAAATAATCAGCTAACAATTTTCCTGCTTTAGCACCGATATGCCGAATTCCGAGCGCAAAAATGAGCTTTGATAAATCATTGTTTTTAGAATTATTTACCGAGTTAATAATATTGTTTGCACTTGTTTCTTTAAATCCTTCAAGTGACAAGATTTTGTTAAAATCAAGGTTATAAATATCGTATGTTTTAGCTATCATACCCTCGTTAACAAAAGTTTCAATAATCGCAGGGCCTAAACCTTCAATGTCCATAGCATCACGCGAACAAAAATGAATTAAATTTCTCAAAAGCTGCGCCGGGCATTCAGGATTGATACATCTTATTGCGGCTTCGTCTTCATCTCTGTAAACTTTTTCGCCGCAGGATGGGCAAACATCCGGAAATTTGAAAACACTGTTTGAATTATGCTCATTAACACACAGAACTTCAGGTATTATATCACCGGCTTTTCTGACCGTAACAACATCACCTATTGCGATACCTTTTTCGTTAATGAAATCTTGATTGTGAAGAGTTGCTCTGCTTACGGTTGTACCTGCAAGATGAACACTTTCAAGTATTGCGGTAGGTGTTAAAACACCTGTTCTGCCGACTGCAATTTCAATATCCAATAGTTTTGTTTGCTTTTCTTCAGGTGGGTATTTAAAAGCAATTGCCCATTTAGGATATTTTGCAGTCGAACCGAGAATGTCCCTCTGTGAAAAATCATCAACCTTAATAACTGCGCCGTCAATATCATATTCAAGCGAACCTCTTGCTTCACCGATTCTGTCAATTTCAGCAATTGCATCTTCGATGTTGTCAACCTTTTTATATGTCGGAATAGTGTTAAAACCAAGTTCTTTTATAAAATCAAGCGATTCTTTGTGAGAGCTAAGCTCAACCCCCTCTATTTGCTGAATGTTAAAAACAAATATGTCAAGCCCTCTGCTTGCAGTAACACTGCTGTCTTTTTGCCTTAAAGAACCTGCAGCGGCATTTCGCGGGTTTTTAAAAGGTTTCTCACCGTTTATTATTTGTCTGTCAACAACTCTTTCAAAGCTCTTCTTCGGCATATAAACTTCACCGCGAACTTCAATATAAGGTATTGATTTATTAAGCTTAAGCGGAATATTATGAATAACTCTTAAATTACCGCTAACATCTTCACCTACATCACCGTTACCCCTGGTTGAGCCTCGTAAAAACACACCGTCACGATATTCAAGGCTAACTGATAATCCGTCAATTTTAGGTTCAACAACATAATTTACATTTGAAACAGTATCTTCTACTCTGTTACTGAATTCACGAAGCTCGTCCTTTGAAAAAGCGTCCTGCAAGCTTTCCATTCTTACCGAATGTGTAACACTTTCAAATGAGTTATCTGCCACACCGCCAACCTTTTTGGTCGGCGAATCCGGAGCGTCATATTCCGGGTACTTTTCTTCAAGCTCTTTTAATTCACGCATCATCATATCGTATTCATAATCTTCAATTTCAGGTGCGTCGTCATTATAATATCTGTCAGAATGATACCTTAAAGTTTTTCTTAATTCTTCAATTTTCTTTTCAATTTCAGTCATACTATCACCAATAAACAATATTAGTTTTATTTTATCACATAAAGTATAAATAATCAATTATATATACCTATTTAAATAAAAAAAGCACATCTTTTTGAATGTGCTTCAAGGATGTGCTATGTTTCGCTTTTAACTTTTTCAATTTTAAACACAGCTCTGAGAATAGGAGCTAAAAATTTAGGACTTTTAATAAGTACAACCTTCATAATCATTACCTCGCTATCTTTTACAGCAAAGAATTCCGAGAATGATTACTACAATTGCAAGTATTCTTGTTATCCATATTGTAGGACAGCAACAGGCTATCACACAGCCAACACCAAACGCTATCCACAAATAGTCACGCCTGCACATTTTTTTCATATAGTAAACACCTCTTTTGCTGTATTTACTACATTCTATGCATTTTTTAATCAATCGTTACTCAAAATAAGCAAAAGTTTTCCCGATTTGTAAGAAACCGTTATTTTATCATCCTTAAATGAATTACTTTGAGCCAGCGGACTTTTTACGGTTAAATCATAATCCGTTAAATCATATTGCGTTCCTCTCGTTGTAAGCTTTATGCAGTCTTCCAAAAAAGCATAAAAAGAAAAATAATTGTATTTATCTTTATTTATAACCGCTTTTTTATCAAGAAGTTCTATTTTGTTATTTTTATTTATCAATACGGCTTTAACATTTCGTTCAAAGCAGTAATTTAAAGCCAAAACATTGCAATAAGTATGGTCAAACCTACTGCCGATACCGCCCAAAATAACCAAATCATTAAACCCTTGCTTTATTGCATATTTAACAGCAAAAAAAGTATCGGTATCATCTTTTCTTACAGGTAAAATAATTGTTTTAATATCAGTATCGGGAACATCGGATGAATCAAAATCGCCTATGATTAAATCAGGTTTTATGCCAAGCTTTGTACATTTGTTATATCCGCTGTCGGCCGATATAACAAATCTGCCGTCAACATAATCATTATAATATTCAATTTCACTTTCAGGCGCACCCGAAATAATCAAACATTTTTTTATTTCTTTTCCCATTCTTTAATGTCTTTAACCTCATTATACATTTGAACATAGCTGTTGTATCTGCTTTGGCTGATAATACCGTTTTCAACAGCGTTTCTTACTGCACAGCCTTTATCATTTATGTGCGAGCAGTTATTTAAAAATTTGCAATTATATATATAATCATCAAATTCTCTAAAGCAATGCGGTAATTCATTTTTCATTATCTTTTCGCATCTTTCAATATCAAGCGAAGAAAAACCCGGCGTATCTGCTATATATCCGCCTGCACACTTAAATAATTCGCAATGCCTTGTAGTATGCTTGCCCCTGCCAAGTTTTTTGCTTGTTTCCCCCGTTGCAAGAGAAAGAGAAAAATCAATATTATTTAAAAGCGATGATTTGCCGACACCGGTATTACCTGCAAATGCACTGATTTTATCTTTTAAAAGTGATTTTACTTCATCAGAACCGCTTCCTGTTTTGTTATCACAAACTATGGTTTTAAACCCGGCTTTGTTGTAAATATCAACATATTTTTTATATGACTCGTCTAAATCAACTTTTGTAAATACGATTACCGGTTCAATTTCTTTATATTCGGCAATTGCTATAAGCCTATCAAGCACAACTGTATTTATCTGCGGGTCAATAATTGAAGATACTATAAACAGTGTATCAATATTTGCAAGCGGCGGACGAATCAATGAATTTTTTCTTTCAAATATTTCATCAATAGTGTTTTCAGCATTATCATTTATGCTGATACTTACTTTGTCACCAACAAGCGGAGTGATTTTTTTCTTGCGAAAAACACCGCGCGCTTTACATTCATATAAGCCATTGGCAGTTTCTACATAGTAGAAACCGCCAATTCCTTTAACAATCAATCCTGTATCAACCATATATCTTATTGCGCTCCGTTTACATTAGAAGCCTGAACTGTTTGTGAATCATTTGATGAAAGAGTAGTTTTTTCGTTTGAAAAACCGCTGAAATCAACTTTTAAATTCATACTTTTTTTCGGACTTACAGTTTTAGTTTCAAGCGCGCCTATGTCGGTAAGTGAAACTTTAACATTGGCTTCATTTTCACCGTCAAGTGTAATACTCACACTTGCGTTTGTACCGTTAAGTGTAACAGCTTGATTAAGATATGTTTCACCGTCAATTGTAACCTCAAGTGTATCTGTTATATATTCGCCTGATTCATCAACGATTTTAGGAAGTGAAACAGAAAGCGAAACTTTAGAAGTAGGTTTTGTAGTAGTTGTTGTTTCACCTGAAGAAATTACAACTTTGATTTTATCATCTGCTGTTGCCGATGAACCTGCAGCGGGTGATTGTGATATTACAACACCCTTTGGTCTTAAATCATCCTGTGTTACAAAATTAACATTTTTAAAGCCCATTTTTTCAAGAAAAGCTCTTGCACCCTCTTGTTTAAGGCCTGTTACATCAGGAACTTCAATATTTACAACCTCTTTTGTGGTCGGACCGGAACTTACGAATACAACGATTTGAGTATCACTTGAAACAACTGTACCGGCTTTTGGTTCTGTATATACAACCAATCCTTCTTCAACCGTTTCACTTGAAATTGTTGTAAACTTATAATTTGTAAGTCCCTCATTTGCAAGTGCTTTCTTTGCTTTTTCATCATTCAAATTGTAAATGTTAGGAACATTTATATCATCCATTGAAGCAGAAACAACAAGCTTAACCTGAGAGCCTGAAATAACCTTTGAGCCTGCCTCCGGTGATTGATCAACAACTATGCCGGGTTCAACTTCATCAGTCTTTTTCTGTTCTAAAACAAATTCGTAATCATATTTATTTGAACTTATAAGTTCATCATATGAAAAGCCTACAAAATTATCAAGGGTGTTTGTACTTGTTTTAAACGAGCCTGTTATTGCCATTACAAGTAACACAGCGGCTGTTACAAGAATGATTATACCAATCAAAACAGCAGATATTACTTTTTTCTTATGGTCGGGATCATAATACTCAACCTCATCTTCATCACTGTCAACTGCTTTTTCAATCGGCTTTTCGTTAATAACAGGAGTTTCGGCTGTTATTTTATCAGTATCGCTTATATATTTAGTGGGTGATTTATCAACAAAGCAAGAATAATCAAATACTGTTTTAGGATTGTTGATTACTTCTTCAACATCCAAAAGCATTTCCGTGGCAGATTGGTATCTGTCCTTCGGGTCTTTTTCCATTGCGTGAATACAAATTTGCTCAAGTCCCAGCGGAATATCCGGATTGATTTCAGTAAGTCTTTTGGCATTATTTTGAAGTTGCATTAAAGCTACGCTCACAGCACTTTCAGCTTCAAACGGTACTTTGCCTGCAAGCATTTCATACAACACTACACCAACTGAATATATATCGGCTTTTTCATCGGTAAATTCACCTTTTGCCTGCTCGGGACTGATGTAGTGAACAGAACCGATAGCTGTATCTGTAAGTGTTCTTGTTTCACTTCTTGAAAAGCGGGCAATACCAAAATCGGCAACTTTAATATTACCGTTAGGAAGTAATATTATATTTTGTGGTTTAATATCCCTGTGAACAATGCCTTTATCATGTGCATGTTGAAGTGCCTTTAATATTTGAGTTGTAAAAAACAAAGCATCATTCCAAGTAATTGCACCTTGCTTTTGGATATACTCTTTAAGCGTAATTCCGTCAACATATTCCATAACAATGTATTGCAGTTTTTCGCCGAAGCTAACATCATAAACTTTTACAATATTAGGGTGTGATAAAAGTGCAATTGCCTTTGATTCATTCTTAAATCTTCTAACAAAATCATCATTGGTTAAAAATTCATCTTTAAGAATTTTAACGGCAACTACCCTATCGTCAACATTATCGTAAGCCTTATACACAACAGACATACCGCCAACACCAACGATTTCTTGTATTTCATATCTTCCGTCAAGTCTTTTTCCTACATAATTATCCATATATAAAACTCCGTTTATTTAGAAATTACTACTGCGGTGATATTGTCCCCGCCGCCATTTTCGTTTGCTTTGTTTACAAGTCTGTCTGCAAAAGCGTAATGTTTACCATCACTTGTTAATTCAAGAATTTCGTCATTAGACACATAATTTGATAGACCGTCCGTACAAAGAAGCAAAGTAGATTCATCATCTAATTCAGTTTCGTCAAAATCAATATCAATATTTTTATCAACACCCACAGCACGGGTAATAATATTTTTGTTAGGATGATGCAACGCTTGTTCAGAAGTGATTTTACCGCTGTCAAGCAAATCTTGCACCATACTGTGGTCCGTAGTAAGCTGAGTAATATTACCATTTTTAAGTATATAAGCCCGGCTGTCACCGACGTGTGCAATAAACACTTGCCCATTTTTTACAATTGCACAAACAACAGTAGTTCCCATTCCGTTTAATTCCGCTTTGCTTTGTGCCAAGTCAAATACCTCAACATTAGCGGCATTTAATGCAGAATCAAGCATATTTATAATTGAACTGTCACGCATTTGCTCACGATATGACACATTTATTCTATCGCTTATAACTTTAACAGCTAAAGCACTTGCTATATTTCCGCCATTTGCACCGCCCATACCGTCACAAACAACAGCCCACACTACTTCATCGGAAAATTCACCGACTGCGTAAGCATCTTGGTTAGAATTTCTAACATGCCCTTTATCTGTTTTAGCAACAATTCTCATTACTTTCACCTCTGTTTTTAAGCCGCCTTAATTGGCCGCAGGATGCATTTATATCCGAGCCTAAAGTACGCCTTATTGTAGCATTTATTCCGTGATTTTTCAATACATTTTGAAAATTCATAATTGCCTGTTTGGATGACCTGACATTGCCTCTTTCTTTAACATCATTAACGGGTATTAAATTAACATGTGCATTCATACCTTTTAATTTTGATGCAAGTTCAAGTGCATTTTCTTTACTGTCATTCACATTGTTTATCAAAGTATATTCAAAACTCACTCTTCTGCCTGTCTTTTTAGCATATTCTTTGCAAGCACACAGCAGTTCATCTATACCGTATTTATTGTTTATCGGCATTGTATTGCTTCTGATTTTATCATTAGGTGCGTGCAGAGATATAGTCAAAGTAAGCTGTAAATCAAGATTCATTAAATCATAAATTCTCGGAACAACACCGCAAGTTGAAATTGTAATGTTTCTCATACTTATGTTAAGTCCATTCTCATTATTAACATTGTATAAAAAGTCAATAACATTATCAAAATTATCAAGCGGTTCACCGATACCCATTAAAACAATATGTGAAATCTTAATATTCAAATCATTTTGCGCGCTGTGAAGCTGTGATTCAATTTCACCGGCTGTAAGATTTCTTTTAAACCCTGCAAGAGTTGAAGCACAAAATGTACAACCCATTTTACAGCCGACTTGTGATGAAACACAAATAGTATAGCCATATTTATATTTCATAATAACAGATTCAATATATTCACCGTCATTAAGCCTAAATAGGTATTTTACCGTATCGTCTAATTTTGATACATATTTATCCTCAATTCGGCAAGATGAAATATAATACTTTTCACTAAGCTTTTCACGAAGGTCTTTACTGATGTTCGCCATTTCATCAAATGATGCACAGCCGTATTTATGAAGCCAGGAATAAATTTGACTTGTCCTAAATTTAGGAAGACCAAGCAAGCCGAGTTCGCTATTTAATTTATCATATGTAAGTGAACTAATATCAATTTTCATTTTTAACCATTATAGCGTAATAGAATCCGTCACCGCCAACTGTTGACGGAAACACAGTTTTTTCTTTTAGCAATTTATATCCAGAATGATCTTTTAAAAACTTATTTACCACATTTTCATTTTCTTTTTTATTTAAAGTGCAGGTTGAATAAATAATCCTGCCGCCGTCTTTCAAATACCTTGATGATGTTTCAAGTATTTTATATTGAATTTGCGGTAAATCCTTAACGCTGTCTAAATCTTTATATCTTATTTCAGGTTTTCTTCTTATAATTCCAAAGCCGGAACACGGTACATCACACAAAATCTTATCAGCTTTAGGAATGTTTTCATTATATACTGTTGCGTCATTAACATCAGTATATATATTATCAATAGATAATCGCTTTGCACTGCTTTTAATCAAATTTAATCTATGCTCATGTAAATCATAGCAATAAATTCTTCCGCTGTTATTCATACTTTGTGATATTGTAAAAGCCTTTCCGCCGGGGGCGGAACACATATCAAGTACCAAATCATCACTGAGGGCGTCAAGTGCATTTGCGCAGTTAAAGCTTGATAAATCCTCTATATAAAACAATCCGTTTTTAAATGCTTTTGAATCAGTCAAATCATTAGCATTTTCAATTAAAACAAATTCATCATACGCTTCGCCCAAAATACCGTCACATTCAAGTTCATAAAGCAGTTCATCACTGTTTACAAATTTCTTGTTAGGTATAGCGAAAAGCGGAGGTTTATCGTTAATGCACGGTAAAAATTCGTTTAATACATCCTCGCCGTACTGTTTTTTCCACATATTTATCAAATTTTCCGGGACTGAATATTTTACTGATAAGTCATCAGGGATTTGTCTGTCATTATCTATCTTATGTAATACAGCATTTACAAGCTTTGAATAATAATCCTGCTTAATTTCTTTGACAAGTTTAACACTTTCGTTAATCGAGGCCGAAGACGGTACTTTATCCATAAAAAGCAGTTGATATGCACCGAGCCAAAGCACTATACGAACTTTAGGTTTTATTCTGCCCTGTGCATATTTATCAATAAAATAATCAAGTGTTATTTTTCTTTCAGTTACGCCATATACAAGTGCTGATATAAAAGCTTTGTTTTCTTTAATATCAGAAAGTGCCTTATCAAGCGCTATATTGGAATATGAACCGTCATAAAAAATACTGTATAAAGTTTCAAGAGCTACAAGTCGCGGACTTTTATTCAATTTCTGTTACCTCTGTTAATTATCAATAATAGTCTTAATAATGTTGCAAGTGCCGAAGCAAGTGCGGCAACATAAGTCAGTGCGGCAGCAGTTAAAACTTTTTTTGCACCCATGTATTCTTCATTTTCAAGGAAGTGATTTGATTCAATTGTTTCAAGTGCTCTTTTCGATGCATTAAATTCAACCGGAAGTGTAATAAGCTGAAAAAAAGCGACAGCTGAATAAAGAATTAAGCCGGCATAAATAAGTGTGTTACTGTATAAAAACATACCTATTAACGCTAAAGGAACACCTAAAAATGAACCTATGCGAGTCATAGGAATAACAGCATTTCTGAGTTTCAAAGGTGCATATCCCTGTGCATGCTGGCATGCATGTCCCGCTTCGTGGCAAGCTACACCTACTGCGGCAACACTTGTAGAATCAAAAACATCCTGCGAAAGACAAATTTCTTTATTTTTAGGGTCATAATAATCAGTAAGAGTACCGCTTATTTTTTTTATTTTGACATCGTTTATACCGTTAAGCTGCAATAATTCATATGCAGCCTGCGCGCCTGTCATTCTTCTGCGGTTAGAAAGCTGTGAATAAGTTGAAAATGACCTCTTAACTTTAATTTGGCAGTATGTTGCAAAGATGAAAACAGGTATCATAATAAACCCTGTTAAATAATATGCAAAATAAGATCCCATTATATCACTCTCCTAACAATGCTCCGATTTCAATCTTGTTTCCCATTAAAAATGATTTAGTATCCATTCTTTTTTTACCGTCAAGCTGTACTTCAAGAATTTCAATGCAATGTCCGTCACCACAGCTGACAATAAGTTTTTTATTATTTTCAATTACCTCGCCCGCTTTTGCACCGGTAATATCAGTTAAAACCGACTTATGAATTTTAATGTTTTTACCGTTTAATTTTGTTTGCGCACAAGGCCAAGTTTGAAGTCCTCTGACTAAATTGTGTACTTCAACAGCAGATTTATTCCAATCAATAGGGCTTAAAGCTTTGGTAATTTTTTCGGCATATGAATTATCTGATTTTCCTTGCGGTATAGGCTTACTTATACCTTTTTCAATGTCATCAAGAGCTTTAATAAGTGCGTCTGCACCGATAAGCGAAAGGCGGTTAAACAATTCTTCGCTTGTTTCATTTTCGCCGATTTCAGTTTTTTCAATACGGAGTATATCACCGGTATCAAGCCCTTCATCCATCTGCATAACGGTCACACCGGTTTCTTTGTCCCCGTTTATAACCGCCCATTGTATCGGAGCAGCACCCCTATATTTAGGCAAAAGTGAAGCGTGTACATTTATGCAACCGTATTTTGCCGCTTCAAGTATTCTTTTCGGCAAAATTTTTCCGTAAGCTACTACAACAATGACATCTGCATTCATATTTTCAATTTGTGCAGAAACATCATCATTTTTAAGCGAAGTAGGCTGAAATACATCAATATTATGTTCTATTGCACATGCTTTTACCGGTGTTGGCATTAAAACTTGCTTTCTTCCTACCGGCTTATCAGGCTGTGAAAAAACAGCGATAACATTGTGATTTTTAATTAACTTTTGCAAGCAAGGTACAGCAAAATCAGGCGTACCCATAAAAATTACATTCATATTATTCTCCGTTACTGTGTTTGAAGTTCGCCCACAACATGTGAAGTAAACAATATTCCGTCAAGATGGTCAATTTCATGGCAAAAAGCACGAGCCTTTAAGCCTTCACCGGTGAATACCTGCCATTTCCCGTTTCTGTCCTGCGCTTTAACCTGAACTTTCATTGGGCGAACAGTAACACCGTATTTTCCCGGAAGTGAAAGACATCCTTCAGATTCTCTCTGTTCTCCTTCTTTCATCGTGATTTCAGGGTTTACAAGTTCCATAGGGCCATCACCGATGTCAATTACAACAACCCTTTTTAACATTCCAACCTGAACAGCTGCAAGGCCTACACCGTTAGCGTGATACATAGTTTCAAGCATATCATCAATAAGGATTGCAAGTTTTTCATCAAATTTTTCAACTTTTCGGCTGGTTTTATTAAGAACCGGGTCACCTAATTTAACTATATTTCTTAATGCCATTTTATATTCTCCTAATTCAAATCACAAGGATTTATATCAAGTGATACCGAAATATCCTTATATTCCTTGATTTTACTTATATTCTTTTGAATAT
>ERZ1026868.1608-NODE-1608-length-11485-cov-4.600787_pt1 | contig 11485 bp, 8 predicted proteins | sample MGYA00380164_ERZ1026868 | MGnify/ENA primary metagenome ERZ1026868 (study PRJEB33269, sample SAMEA4719800) | human gut metagenome | biome: human-associated habitat; feature: organic feature; material: feces | place: Cameroon | collected 2013-10 ... | reverse complement strand
GTAGCGAGACGGGGTTGGCTCCCCGCATGTTAAAAATACATTTTTCCCGTATCGTCATTTCGAGCGCCAGCGAGAAATCTTTATCGCACTGCGGTTAGCATCACTCATCCGCCTCTACGGAAACGACGCCTTGGTGCTGCCTTTCCACGCTTTCAAGCACGCATCGTCGATCCGTCTGCAAGGAAGATTTCTCGACTTCGCTCGAAATGACGATACCCCATTCGAGCAAAGCTTTCATTCACAATCAAGGGACGGCACACCCATGGGCTCCCCTCTCCCATCTATGTTACAATAGAGAAAACCATGCATTGCACGAAAGGAACCCCCTATGAAACGCAGCGAACCCACATTAGACGACCAGATCCGAAGCATCCACTACAAGTACGAAATCCCCCAAGACAAAGTAGAAGCCCTTCTCTCAAGCGGCCTCCGTTTCCTTGAAATCGACAAAGCCGCCCTTCTCTCCATCCTCGCCGAAGTCCCCATCGATACCATCCTCGACATGCGGAAAAATGACCCATGGGGATGCATCCAGAAAAAGCTAGGTCTCACCGCTGCGCTCTACGAAGAACGCCTCCTGCGCCATCGCGCCCGCCGCCTTCACCGCTTCTACGGCATCCCCGAAGACCGCGCCATCCCCCTGCTGCAAGACGGCTACCCGAACCACTGGCTCCGCCTCGCCTACCTCTTAGAACAGCACACCGGCACCTCCATGGAAGACATCCTTGCCGCGCGTAAAAAATCCGAAAAATGGAAACCCTGGGCAGAAGCACGCTTCGGCATCTCCCCCGAAGATTTCACAAAATGGATCGCCGAGACAAGGAATCCAAGTCTGCCGAAAAAGTGAAAGGAACACCTCCCCCGTTGCACCCTATGAACCCATAGAACCCATTTAAGGAAAAATGATTCAATCAGCATTTCCCTAGTCACCCATGACAAGAAAGGCATCCCCATGACCCACGATTTCATCTACCATAACCCCACCAAAGTCTACTTCGGAAACGGCATGCTCACCCACCTTCCCGAAGAGATCAGCCGCCTCGGCAGCCGCGTCCTCCTCATCACCGGCGGCAGCTCCGCCAAAAAGAGCGGCCTCTTCGACAAAGTCCTCGCAGAAATCAGCAAAGCCAATGTCGACTGCTACGGTCTCTCCGGCGTCAAGCCAAATCCCGAGATCGGCCTCGTCCGCGAAGGCATCCGCCTCGTACGCGAAAAACGTCTGGACCTCATCCTCGCCCTCGGCGGAGGCTCCGTCCTCGACACCGCCAAAGTCATCGCAGGCAGCGCCCCCTACGACGCCGACCCCTGGGACCTCATCCGAAGCCGCGCCGCCATCGACACCGCCCTCCCCCTCATCACCATCCCCACCATCGCCGCGACCGGCTCCGAAATGAATGCCAGCGCCGTCATCACCAACCCCGAGACCGAAGAAAAATACGGATGGACCGCCCAAGCCTTCCGCCCCTCCGTCTCCTTCCTCTGCCCCGAAAACACCTACACCGTCCCCGCCTATCAGACCGCCTGCGGCTCCGCCGACATCCTCTCCCACATCATGGAAGTCTACTTCCAGAAAGAAGAGACATTCCCCGCCACCGAAGCCTACATGGAAGCCATGATGCGCTCCGTCATGAAAGACGCCCCCATCGCCATGGCCGCCCCCGCCAATGAAGCCGCCCGCGCGAACCTCCTCTGGACCGCCTCCTGGGCCATCAACGACTTCATCGACAGCGGCCATTCCGTCTCCTGGACATGCCACGGCATCGAGCACGAACTCTCCGCCCACTACGACATCACCCACGGTCTCGGCCTCGCCATTCTCACCCCCGCCTTCCTCACCTACGTTCTGGACGAAACCACCGCCCCCCGCATCGCCCGCTTCGCCGTAGGCGTCATGGGCGTCTCCCCCAAAGGCAAGGACACCATCAAGATCGCACAGAAAGGCATCAAACGCCTGCGGAAATACTTCAAGAAACAGCTCCGCCTCCCGACCACCCTCACAGAGATCGGCATCGACGATACCCGCTTTGCCGAAATGGCAGAGAAAACCATCGCCTGGAAAGGCGGAAAAGACCACCTCCTCCACGGCTTCGTCGACCTCTCCGCCAAAGACCTTGAAGAGATCTACCGCCTCGCCCTGTGAGTACCCACTGCCGGTAAACCTCACCGCTCATAAAGCCCCGACCAAAGGGCATACACCAAAGGAGAAAACAAGCCATCAAAAAAAGCCCCCGCCAAAGGGGCTTTTTTCATCTTACCCTCCTGCATGCCAGCCGGTGTCCCGATCCTCCCTCCTATGCGGCAGTCATGCAGCAGTCAACAACGGTGTCACTCCGGCCAATTACATCAAGTATTTCTAAGCTGCCTATACGGCAGTCAACGCCCACGCAGAGGCGATCGCCCTGCTCTGTCATTTCTAAGCTGCCTATGCGGCAGTCAACGCCAACAGTCCGGCGGGGCTGGCATCTCGTCCTTTCTAAGCTGCCTATACGGCAGTCAACTGGGAGGCCAGGTTGGCCGGATGGCCCGCAACTTTCTAAGCTGCCTATACGGCAGTCAACTAAGTGCGCTTACGTTGCTCTACGTTGCTCCACTTTCTAAGCTGCCTATACGGCAGTCAACGAAAATTTTGAAAAAGAGCTTCACTTCGTTCATTTCTAAGCTGCCTATACGGCAGTCAACCCCAAGCTATTTTGGCCCAGGAGCGCGAGCAATTTCTAAGCTGCCTATACGGCAGTCAACAGAGCGGGCAGAAATGCCGTGCGCACGCCGTGTTTCTAAGCTGCCTATACGGCAGTCAACTTGTCCGATGCTGAAAAGTATGATATACTGAATTTCTAAGCTGCCTATACGGCAGTCAACTTTTATCCCATTAATAGTATCTTTTCCAGCCTTTTCTAAGCTGCCTATACGGCAGTCAACTGCAGGAGAAAGTGAAAGAGCTTCGGCGCCATCGAGGGAAAACCCATCTCCATCTATTTTACCCAAAGTTTCAACAAGGCGCAAGAAAAGCCGATAGAATCGGCTTTTCTTGCATTGGTCAAAAATTTTGGTCAAAATTCAGGGACAGAGGCACTATCGCTCAAGCCATAGGTGCTCAGTGTTCCGGACTGCTCTATCTGACAGGGTGTCTTCTTGATGAAGAGGGAAAAGGTCTGCGCGGTAGATAAGCTTTTCATCTGGATGAATGGCAGATCGTATGTCTCTTTTCTCCGGCCAAGCAGACCAAGAGCGTCCTCATAAGAGACGCCTTCGTGCCGCCGGGCGTAGCGGCGCGCTTTTCTTTCCACGGATTCATCCGGCTGATATCGGCTGTAAATGCTATAGCCGGTGATGCGGCGTTCCACTATTTTTCGGATCTTTGTCAGGTGTACATAGTCAGAAAGTCGTTCCAGCCCCTGTTCTAGGTGCAATCTTTCCAATTGTTCTGCCGAGGGGGCGAGGATACGGATCTTATTTCCCAGCCCTTTGTCCTGATACGCCGGGAAGGCCAGCGCGGTCTTCACCATCCCTTCTCTTCGTTGTTCTTCAGCCAGCGCCAGATGCAGCTGGGTGAATACCTTCGTCCAAAGAAAGGATAGCGAGACTTCACCATCTGGAATGAGGGTGATATCCTGATAGTAGTTCATATTATTCCTTTCCGCTTGCTCCAAACACACCGCCACGTACCAAAACAGCCATGACATAGTCTTTGTCCGTTTCGTTTTCAGGTGCCGTTCCGGTCGACCAGTTATCAAAGAGTGTATAGAAATCTACTTTCTCTTTCGGAGAGCGGAAGGCTTTCCCGAGTGTGGTCACAGCGCCGTATGGTTCTACCGCGATCGGGCCAAGGCCAGACACGCCATACTCCGGATACCATGTATCGATGGTACGCAGTGCATTTCCGATCTTCTGAGAGTGCATGGCTGCCATGCCATTGACCTGATACAGCACCTTGCTCTTTTTCCCGTTCCCTTTGTCAAGGATCAGTTCTTCACTCGGGTATACTTCCTGTCCATGTCCCATCAAAACGCAGGCTTCGATCTCAAGCAGCAGATAGCTGATCCTGCCGCACAGTGCATCAGCGATCCTGGCAGAGAGCTGATCCAGATCAGGGCTATGCTTATCGAAGTTCTTCAGGCTGTAGTCATATCCGTCAAATGTCATGGTCTCCCCGGATGGCTTGACACGTACAATGACTTCGACTTTTTCTGCGCCCACGCGATTTCTCCAGAAGAATCGTCCACTGGCGATATTGGTGGCATAGCGATGTGCCAATTCCGAGAACCCGCTTTCCTCGATGTAGTCTTCGACCATTTTTGAAATGCCTCGGCCGTGTTCCTCTTCATTGCATACGGATGGATGCTGTACCCCAGACAGGACTTTCAGTGTAAAGCGAAGCTTTAATGTATCCTGATCCAGTTTCAAAGAGGCGCTGTCTACGGTCTGCAGATTGGCCTTTTCTACTTCTGCATTGAGCTTCATCGGATCATTCTTGACAGCTGCTTTTAAGCGATTGGAGATGGTCCCGCGCACCGACTTCTCGATCAGCGCGATCGGCTCTTCTTCTGTCTGTCTTTTTTCCCAGCTTGTACCATAGAGGAAACCATCGGATGGGACCAGTTTCTTCTCAAATGCCAGTACGCTTGCTAATGCAATTTTCTTGTTTGCCGTGATTGTTCTCCTTTTTATTTTTCGTTTTTACAAATATACAGATCATTGCCTTCATCATATTCGTAGTGCCACATCAGGTCTTCGACAGAAGAGAATCGAAATGGCATTTTGAATTCGCCCAATGTGATCACAGGCTCTGCAAAGCGATGCGAGACATTCGGATCTCTCTGCGCTTTCACCTTTCCCAAGCGGGTCAAGCCTTGGAAGCCGACAACAAGGGGGATGAGCCAGCCAGCTTCTTTTCGCTTCGAGGTCCAGGCGCGTACTTCATTTTCTTCATTGATCTCTGCTTCATGGTGGATCGTCAGAAAAGAGAGGAGTGTGTCCAATGTATCTCCCTCTTCATTTCCTGCTTCTTTCAGCAGTCTGCCTCTCTCGACCACCGCGAAGCCGGGCATCAGTCGATGGAGGATCTTCTTTTCTTCCTCCGGATGTTCCTCGCTGATAAAGTATACAACGGGCGTTTTGAAGGAAAGTATATCTCCTCCTGCTATTTTGAGAGAGGGAAGTGTCTCTCCGACTGCCTGAAGCAGTTCCTCTTTGTTATCGGCAGAAAGGCCGCTGCATTTGACCAACAGGGATACTTTGAGATGGATCCGAGGGTCTTCGATAAAGGGCGGACGTTCAAATGTATTTCCTCCCTTTTTTCTAAGCGGATTGGATGAGATGGCTATAGAGTAATGGTAATCCCCAGGGTTCTTATAGACCTGCAGGCGGCTTTCATGGCTGATCACGCCAAGGCTGATGAAACGGACTTCACGCAAGGATTCTGTCAGCCGCACTTTTCGCTCCAATGCATGCACGGCTCCCATCCACGCTGTCATGGCAGGAAATCCGATGGTACAGAGGCTGCTTAGTGCATTGGCATTTTGTATCTGTATCTCTGGCAGCAAAAGGTATGTCATGATTCGTATCTCACCTCATCTTTCAGTACGATCTCCATTTGGTCCTTAAAGTTGCGCCATTCCGCGTCTCCCAAGGAGACGGCTTCTTCTCCCAAGAGTTTTTCATAGGAGAAAACTACCCATCTGGCAAAAGCAGCTGCGATCTCACCTGTCCAGGAGAGCTCCAGGCGCTCTTCCATGCAAGCATCGTCCAGCCAGATCTTCTGTGATCTCGGAAGTGCTGTATACGTCTCCTCTTCGCTCCATCCAGCAGCGCCTGCTCGGATCTGATAGGCGACCAAAAGGACGGCGTCGATCATTTCATCCACCAGATCGTGGATGGCCTTTCGTATTTCCATGGTATTCCGCTCTTGTTTCATATAGGCGTGCAGCCGATACAGGGCGCTGCTTTGTGATTTATACCAGATGGACTCTTTGAAGAAGTCCGATCTCGGCACCCTGACCTTCACCTCACGCAAAGATGGCGGCAGGGAAGAGAGAAGATAGGCCTTCCCTCCGCACCGGGAATTCAATGCGCTGATATTCTGCGGCTTGGTCCCTCCAAAGCCTATCATGGTGAGTCCCGTAACTTCTTCGCAGGGCTTTCCGTAGTTCTCTGATTTCTTATTGCAGCAGTCTATTTTATGGCCATTGATCGCTCGGATCCTCTGATACATTTCCAGCGCGAGGCATGAGGATGGCATGACCGACAGCAGATGATATTCTCCCTCCGCGATCGGGAAGTAGACCTGTCTAAGATGCGTATCTGTCGCTTCCGGTTCCTTTTGGCTGTCTTCCAGCATCTCTTGGACTTTCTTTTGCAGCTTTTCTATGGGGAGTGACAGCAGTTCCAGTTCTTTCTCAAGTTCCTTGTCTCGTGTAATGACTGCCTCCAGCACATTTTTATCGGGAGTCACTGGACTGAGCAGCAGACTGGCACTTCCTAGATACTGCGCCGGTGTCAGAATATCCAGACTGCAGGTGCTCCCTCCGGTCGTCACATAGCCTGCCACTTTTTTCGAATGGCTGCATACGGTGGTCTTGATGTCCGGATTCGTAAATTTTCCGACATGACTGGCCAGATGACATTCATTCATATGCATGACCATCGCGTCAAACCAGTCGGCTGGTGTTTTCCCCTTTTTTGCCGCACTTTCTATGATATATTCGTGCAGCGATGTCACTTCTTTCTTTTCTTTTGCCACGCTTATCCCTTCCTCTCCTCTTCCTTAAATAATCCCAGCTGATCCGAATACAGCCAGTGGGTATCCCCAGACGTTTTCGGCATGGTGATTTCTCCATACTTTCTTTCAGCCTGCTCGATCTGTTCCTCTTCTGACCGGGGATCTTCCATATCGATCATCTGTCTCACAGACTTTGCATAGCTTCGCTGGACCCACAGGCGGCGTTCCATTTCTTCTGTCATGCCTTCATAGTCATCGATATGCAGGATGGCCTTTCGATCGACAAGGCTGCCGTGGTCATCAAGTTCACAGAATGTTTCTTCTCCATCAGTATATCTCACAGTGAGCTTTACGTCTTCTATCGCATTTTCACGGAAACGCCTGAATTCCATGGGAAGTCCAGTCAGCCACCAATATTCATCGAGCCAGCCATGCATAGATTGTGGGCCTACGTCTGAGCGGCTGTTGAAATCCATCATCGTCTGGTGTTCGAGATCGATGAGCCGGCTTTCCGGATGGAGTTCCTCCGGCTTCCGGATCCTCGGCGCGGCATCGATGCGGCTTGCCAGATCATTGACATCGATCAGCTGTCTCATATCATGGCTTTTCAGCTGGTACTTCCCGACTTCATAGCCGGGCCATTTGAAGGCTTTCGGTTCTCCTTTCAGTCCGCGAAGATTGTACTCCATCACAGCCACATTCGACGCTGCCTGATCCTTTGCAAGAGTGCGATGACGCATCACACGTCCGGAAAGCTGGATGATCGAGCGATAGGAGGAGGGCTCGATCACCGCCCAGTCAAAGTCATGGTCTCGGCCGGTTTCTTCGACCGGCGTAGCCACGACGAGGAAAAGGATATTTCCCTCCCGGCTCTCATCGATATGACGGCGAATGACCGGGTCTGTCAGCTCCGCGCTCTGCCCTTCTTCTCCCTTGCGGGACAATACGCTGTCCAGATATTTTTCCTGTTCATGACGCAGGAGAAGGATCTGCCGGCTGTGGTAGGTCATCAGCCGCACCGCTACGTCCTGGCTCCATGTACATCGGAGCAGGTACTCTGAAAGCTCCACGCAGGGATTGATATTCGCCATGCGTACCACGCCAAAGGATACACGCTTTCCTGTCTTTCGGTCGATGATATGATTTTGCTCGTGCATTTTTTCTGCAGCCTTCCGTATCTCCTCAAAGTAATGGAGCTCCGGAGGGGCATCCCCGTTCCGGGAGCTGCACTCGATCAGTTCACCCTTCCTTCGGACGATCTGTGTTTTCAGCTTACGGCAGCGGCGGGCGACGAATTTCTGATGCAAAAGAGCAAAGTCTCCTTCCTTTCCAGCCTGCATGTCCTGTACGACAGCCTTATATTCATCACACCAGAGTACGGCACAATGCTTCTTTACTGCGAAGAAATCATTGTACACGGAAAGTCCTGCCTGATAGGCGCGATACATGCCCTCCGCCAGGTCAGGCGGAATCGTCGCGGAAGAAAGCCCTACATTCCGTCCCAGCATACCGGCAAGGTGTACCAGTCTGGCGATCGCATAGAGATCCTTTGTCGTAAAGTCATCGATCTCATCGATGACCAGGTCAGATGACATGAGCCGCAGAAAGGGGAGCATGTACCGCCCGCCTTTGATGGTCTGGACGGCTCCCATCATGTGATCGATGGTCGCTGCCAGGATAGGCTTCAGCAGCAATGCCTTGTTTTTATCCGCGCGCCGGTTCGTATCCCCCAGAAAGAGATCCATGAACTGCATCTCTCCGCCATCGAAGGTATCCAAATATTCTACATTTTCCTCCATCCATGGCTCCGCCGACTCTGCGCCGCAATCGCTTCCTTCCTGCGATTTTTCATGGAGCGCCCGAACGGCATCTGATCCAATGAGCACAGCCAGCTCGCTCCCATCCATGCCCAGCTGCCTACGGTAAGAGTCTCCCGTCTGCAGCGTCAGGGAACGAAGCCCCAGTGCCAAGATATAGCGAAGAGATTTCCGATCCGGAGAAATGGCATTCATGATTTTTGCATTCGCTATCGTTTTCCCGCACCCGGTACTTGCCATATTGACAATGAACCAGGATACATCTCCGGCCTGTTCCTTTCTGAATGCATGGATCTTAGCTGCCGCTTTTTCCTGCCATGCATACGCGCCCGTTCCCTGCTTCTTGAGTCCGCGTACATCATAGGCTCTTTCCATCTTCTCTGCGAAAAAAGGAAGCCTGTGTGCCGCCCTGAGCGACTGATCGCACACCTTCAGCAGGTGCTCTTCCAGATACTGCCTGCATGCACCGCGTCCATCGATATTCGCCCACAGGCGAGTCACTTTCCAGACCGATCTCGCAGACGGCTCTTTTTCCAGCGAAGACGCATAATGATCTCCGATCATCAGGCAGAGTCTGGCGTACGCAAGGATCAGCCGAAAGGCCGGCCTTTCACAAAGTGCCTGCCCAGCCATCGCCACGGACGGCAATGACCCATAGGCCTCCTGCAGACGGCTCACCCATTTGCGCACCGCTTTCTTCCACGCAGGAGATTTCTCCCAGAGAAGTCCTTCCGAAAAGCAGAAACATTTCGCCCGGAGAGCGGCAGATATCTCCTCCGTCCTTTGATTTTGATACCCCCAGTCCGCTGTCAGATGCGACCATATACTTTGGAAAGACGCTCTGCACACATTTTCATATCCTGCTCTGGCATCGCCTTTTTTATCTGCCATCCTGTGATGTGACAGGATGAGCCATGCAATGACAGAGGCCAGCGGCGGCAGCCTTCCCAGATGACACTGTCTTTCTTCCGTCAGATTCTCTCCGACCTTTTTCAGAAGCTCCGCTTCATCAAGCGTTCCGGAGATGAGAGCCTGCATCCATTTTTCATCCGTCTCTTCTGCGCCAGTGACTACGACCAGCGCCTCCAGCAGCTTGCAGGAGATCCACTCGTGCCGAAATGGATCCATCCGATTTTTCCCGCCATGCCTTCTTAACTTATCCTGAAAATAGTCATTTGCCTTTCCCCAGTCATGGAAAAGCGCAGCCACAGCTGCCAAAGCCTTTATGAGAGGCAGGTACTGCCACTGATTCTCCCATTCAAAGTGAGATACATTTTTCTGCGTCCAATTGACAGGCACCAATCCCTCTGCATTGAACTTATTCCGATTTCCCACGATCCACAGAAGGTCGCTCCGCGAGCGCGATCGGATCCACCGGCAGGATACAGCCATGCTCTTTGTCGCATTCCTTCGCAGTGCCGTTTTGACAGCGAGAAGTCCGGCCTCCGTGATCACCGTCTGCCAGGCATCATCCCCGATGCGATCGGCAAACGAGTCCAGGATCTTCCGTACGGTAAGGACCGCCTTCTTCTCACTTTGGCTGATAAAGATGACCATCATGCGGCATCACCTTCTCTCTCCGAAATGCTGGCTGACGCTTTTGACTTCACCAAACATGAAATCAAGCACTTGATGCTCCGTGAATTTTTGCAGCAGCTGCTGACGAAACTGCTGCTCCGTATCATTTTGCGCTGAGCAGATAAATGACCATGGGAGAACCACAGCATCCTTGATCAGATCTGCCACATCAAAGACCAGCGCTCCCCGCCTCGTCTTTCCGTGCATCACGGCAAAGCCATGTGGAATGCCAAGCACCCACAATGTCACAGCAGATAAACCATACGCCAGATAGTTTCCATGATTCAGGAAAGCATTCGCCTGATCTTCTCCCGAGTGATCTCTTGTAAATCCGGAAAGACCCACGGCATGTGCCGCATACTTGTAAAGCTCTTTCATGAAACGCGCCTCGCTGCTTAAAAGCTCCGTCACGCTTTGCGCCTGCTCGATCATGCGCCGATATTCCTGGATCGCCATTTCGATTTCCATATCATCCACATAGAAACCCGCATCCTGCAGATCCTCATCCTTTTCCCAAACTCTTTCGATAAAAGCGCAACGCTTTCTTTGAAATTCTTTGGCAGCAGAGATCCGTTTCTTCTCATCAAACCAGAAAGACAGCCATCCTTGCACATATTCCGTCGGGCGATATTCATTTTGTGGATTCAGCCACTCGATCTCTGTCCCGGCCAAGAGCGGCGTCGCACCACCACCGCAAAATCCAACAAGTACCCCCGCCCCGGAAAGCAGGCGCATCGCCGCCTGCGTAATGGAGGTGCCATTTCCCAAAAGGATCACGGTCGTATTCGCGATCGGGATATTCCAATATGCATTTCCTTTCTCTGCCTCCGTCAAATAGAGGACCCGTCCATCCTTCTGCATCACACGGCATTTCGAAAGATAATAAATATTGGCCCGCTTCGAATGAAGAATGGCCTTGTATTCAGACTTTTCCATCGTGTTTTTCATAGGACCCCCTGTACGTCTGCTAATGAAACCTAGGGAAATGCTGATCATTTTCTTTTATTTTATCAGACAACAAGAACAAAATATAACTACATGAGCAAAAATGATATAAAGTTATTCTATAACCAAGAATAGATCGCATCCCATATGCTCCCTCTGCGGATCAGCTTTTCTTCCTGCCAAACTGCTTTTCTTTAGTATAGCATAGGTATGATGACAAAAAACGCCCTAAGAGAGCCCGATCGCTCATTTTTCGCAAGGACCTCTCTTCCTTCTTACGCACCTTCTTATCCTAGGAGTAACCGGAAAACCTTATCTCAGCTGTCTTTCATACCATAGTCACCCTATCCGCCCCTGCGGGGCACCTTCCCCTAGAGGGGAAGGCTGCGATACGAGAATACCATCCTCTAAAAAGGCGGCACACCAC
>ERZ1026868.1607-NODE-1607-length-11486-cov-4.659960_pt1 | contig 11486 bp, 8 predicted proteins | sample MGYA00380164_ERZ1026868 | MGnify/ENA primary metagenome ERZ1026868 (study PRJEB33269, sample SAMEA4719800) | human gut metagenome | biome: human-associated habitat; feature: organic feature; material: feces | place: Cameroon | collected 2013-10 ... | reverse complement strand
CTTACTATATTTGAATTTTTATAAACGAAAATTTATAAATTATAAAAGAGGTGCACATTTAAGAAAAAATGTGCACCTTTTTTGTTGCTTATTCCAAAAATCTTTGTAACTTTGAGGCTGTAAGAATACCTATTGATACACCAACCTTCAAAAAGAGAGAAAGCCTATGAAGAAATTTGGAATCCTACTAAGCCTGTTGGTCACTGCCACCTTGTCCACTTGGGCACAAGGAGCTAAAAGCATCCGCATAACGGAGGTGATGCCCAACAACCAAGCCAGTATCGTCGACGAGTATGGTGCCCACAAAGCATGGGTGGAACTGTCGAACACCTCGTTTACTACTTATAATATCCGTGGCATGTTCCTTACCACCGACCGACGTGTGCTCGACAAGAACATGCCGCCCGAGGAACGTCGCAAACTCATGTCTCCCCTACCCAACAATGAGCCGCGCACAACCCTTGCTGGCAAGAAAAGCGTGATCATCTACGACCGATACCTCTGGCAGGAAGACTCAGAGAAGATGTGTCCCGACTGTTTTCCCAAGGGCAAGGGACACTTCAGATGGCTGAGCGAGGGCAATGGTCCTTTCCATTTGAAACTCGGACTGGTGCCTCTCAAGGAAATAGCGGATGCTTTCCACGAGAAGAACAACTGGATAGCTCTTTACGACGGCAATGCTGTCGACCTGATAGACTCTGTCAGCATTCCCTGGATGGCAGCCGACCAGTCATATGCCCTCAGCAAAGACCTCAGCAGCTGGAAGGTTTGCGCTGCCAAGGATGTCACTCCGGGCTATCTTCCACAAGACACAGGACTCAGCAAGCCACAGATTCTCAAGACGACCGATCCTCATGGCTTCGGCATTGCAGCCCTTTCCATGGGCATTGTCTTCTCCTGTCTGGCCCTGCTCTTCGTCTTCTTCTGGCTCTTCGGTGCCTATATGAAGCACAAGCAGCGCATAGCACGTGCCACAGAGAAACACGCCACCTTATTATATAAGACGGGCAAGAAGACCATTGAGCTGACCACAGAGATCGGTCATAAGACCAACGTGATGCTGAAGGAAGGCCTAACCACCAAGGGCATCGACAAGGAAATCTATATGGCTGTCATCTCGCTGGCTCTCAAAGAATACTTGGAGGATGTGCACGACATCGAACCGGGCATCATCACCATTAAGCCCAAGCAGACGAGATGGAACGAACCGAGATTCAATAATAAGTGAAGAGTGAAGAACGAAGGGTAAAGAACGAAGAGTGAAAAATTCAACAGCTTTACTGATACAAAATAAAAATATTAAAGAATAAAACTATGGCAAAATACCAATATAAAGTAAAAGGCATAGACTACGAAGTAGAGATACAAGATATAGAAGGCAATATCGCCAATGTAACCGTCAACGGCATCCCCTTCGAAGTGGAGATGAAGCAACCTGTCAAGGCTGGCAAGCAGAAGTTCCGCATAGCGAATGAGGCTACTGATGACAAGGGCGGAGTATCGTCTGCCGACAGTGCCAAGACTACCCCAACAGGCAGTTCTGCCTCCTCTGCAAATACCGAAGCTGCTGCCAGCAAGAAAGCCTCAGCAAGCGCTGGTGGCAAGCCTGTGGTAGCTCCACTGCCTGGCACCATCAACGACATTAAAGTAAAGGTGGGCGACAAGGTGAGCGCAGGAGATACCGTAGTGATTCTCGAAGCCATGAAGATGCAAAACAACATCGAGGCTGAGACTTCGGGCACCGTCGCAAGCATCAATGTCAACAAGGGCGATGCTGTCATGGAAGGCGACACCTTGGTAACGATTGCTTAACCCCAGAGAGCATTGCTCTTGCCAAGAATCCATCAACATAAAACCCCAACTTAACGAACAACTATTATGGATTTCATCATACAGAATTTTCAGGAGTTCCTGACCTATACAGGCTTTGCCAATGCCACGGCAGGAAACCTCATCATGATATTGGTGGGAATCGTCTGCATCTGGCTCGCCATCAAGAAAGACTTCGAGCCGCTGCTGCTGGTGCCCATAGGTCTCGGCATCATCCTGGGCAACATTCCCTTCCGCACCGACGCCGGACTGGAGATAGGGCTCTACGAAGACAACTCGGTGCTCAACATCTTCTATCAGGGTGTGCGACAAGGCTGGTATCCCCCACTCGTCTTCCTCGGCATCGGAGCCATGACCGACTTCTCGGCATTGATTTCCAATCCGAAGTTGATTCTCATCGGAGCCGCAGCCCAGTTTGGCATCTTCGGAGCCTACATGATAGCCTTGGCTTTAGGCTTCGAGCCCAACCAAGCAGCAGGCATCGCCATCATCGGAGGTGCCGACGGCCCTACAGCCATCTTTCTGTCAAGCAAGCTCAGTCCTAACCTCATGGGAGCCATCGCCGTGTGCGCCTATTCCTATATGGCACTGGTACCTGTCATCCAGCCCCCGCTGATGCGACTGCTCACCACGAAGAACGAGCGTGTCATCAAGATGAAGCCAGCCCGACAGGTGAGTCAGACCGAGAAGATACTCTTCCCCATCATCGGCTTGCTGCTCACCACCTTCATCGTGCCCAGCGGTCTGCCGCTGTTGGGAATGCTCTTCTTTGGCAATCTGCTGAAAGAGAGTGGCAAGACCACACGCCTGGCCAAGACTGCAGGCAGCAGCCTCAACGACGTGATAGTGATGCTCTTGGGACTTACCGTAGGCTGCTCCACCCAGGCTTCAGAGTTCCTTACCCTCAACACGGTAAAGATCTTTGCCCTCGGAGCCTTGGCGTTCATCATCGCCTCAGCCAGCGGAATACTGTTTGTCAAACTGATGAATGTGTTCTTGCCAAAGGGCAAGAAGATCAACCCACTGATAGGAAATGCCGGAGTGAGCGCCGTACCTATGAGCGCCCGTATCTCCAACAACCTGGGTTTGGAATACGACCGACACAACTTCCTGCTCATGCATGCCATGGGACCTAACGTGGCGGGTGTCATCGGTTCGGCCGTAGCCGCAGGAGCTTTGCTGGGTTTCCTCAACTAAGCTCCCACTTCAGAGCCTGCCAAGCCTTCGCCTGACACACAGTAAAAAACATTCGGAGCCAGTTAAGCCTTCGCTTAGCCGACTCCGATTTATATTTCATAGCCTGTCAAGCCTTCGCTTGGGGCTCTGTCTGACTTCTTTCTTGCTCTGTTAAGCTTCCTCTTCGTCAGCCAACTGCTCGAGAGAGTGCTTGCTGCTTCCATCAAAACAATGGGTGCACACCTGGCACTTGGGCAGTCCGATAGCCTCTATGAGCTGCTCGATGGTATTGAACTTCAATGTGGTCAATCCCAACTGTCGGGCTATCTCTGCCACCATTCGCTCATATTCAGGTGAGCCTGTGGTGGCATATTTGTCAAGGTTCTTATTCGCATCGCCCTCAAACTTCTCGATGATGCGGCGTGTGATCAGCTCCATGTCGCTCTTGGAGGAGGTGAAGTTGATGAACGGACAACCGTAAACCAATGGAGGACAGGCGATACGCATGTGGCACTCCTTGAGTCCTGCCTGTTCGAAGAGCACCTTCACATTGTCGCGCAACTGGGTGCCTCGCACGATACTGTCGTCGCAGAACAGCACTCGCTTGCCTTTCAGCATATCCTTGTTGGGGATGAGTTTCATCTTGGCCACCAACGAGCGCATGGCCTGGTTGGAAGGTGTGAACGAACGTGGCCAGGTGGGAGTATACTTGGCGATGCAACGCTGGTAAGGCACTTGCTTGCCGGCAGCATAACCCATCGCCATACCTGTGCCCGAGTCGGGGATACCGCTGCAGCAGTCCACCTCCACTCCGTCGGTCTTAGCCATGTTGAAACCATTCTTGAAGCGCACTTCCTCCACGTTTCTGCCCTCGTAGGTAGATGTAGGGAAACCATAGTACACCCAGAGGAATGAGCAAACCTGCATGCGCTTGTTGGCAGGACGTATCTGCTCCATGCCGTCGGCTTTGATCTTGACGATCTCGCCCGGACCTACATTATACTCCACCTCGAAGTCGAGATTAGGAAACGAGGTCGACTCGCTCGAAGCCGCATAGGCGCCTTCCTTCTTACCTATTATAATAGGTGTGCGTCCCCAGCTGTCGCGTGCACAGATAATGCCGTCCTCGGTCAGGATGAGCATGGTGCATGATCCTTTGATGTGGTGATATACATTTTCGATACCCTCTTTGAAGGTCTTGCCTTGAATAATGAGCAAGGCAATGAGCTCCGTAGGGTTGGTCTTGCCCGACGACATTTCAGCGAAGTGCATGTTCTTGTCGAGCAGGTCCTTGGTAAGTTCCTCTATATTCAGAATCTTGGCCACCGTACAGATGGCGAATCTGCCAAGATGCGAGTTCATGATGAGTGGCTGGGCATCAGTATCGCTGATGACTCCGATACCCGATGTGCTGCCTTCGAACTTGTCGAGTGATGGCTCAAACTTGGTGCGGAAGTAAGAACTCTCCAGGTTGTGGATGGACCTTACGAATCCCTTCTCCTTGCTGAATGTTGCCAAACCGCCTCGACGTGTGCCGAGATGTGAATTGTAATCGGTGCCGTAGAACAGGTCTGCGACACAACTTTTCTTGGATATTGTCCCGAAAATGCCTCCCATAAAATTTTATGTTAATGTATGTAAGAATCAAAATTCCGGTGCAAAGGTAATACAAAATTTGCGATTATGGAATATTTATGTATAAAATGTTACTTTCTTATTGCACTTTTTATCAAAAATGCATTCTTACATCCACTCCACACTGTATGGGATTGCCTCTCTGGGCAAAGTACTGCTTGGTGCCTGTGGCAGCATTGTCCACGGCGAAGGTGTTGTAGCGGGTATTGCTCAGGTTGCGTCCCCACAGGCTCACCACCACCTTACCCATGTCGGCATCGATATGTGCGCCTGCCACGGCATAGAACTTCTGTGCATAGGTGTTGGCGTTGTCCCAGTAGGTCTTGCCCTGTGCGTTGACGTTGGCACCGAGGGTGACGCTTCTCAGCCAAGGCTTTTCCACGTCGAAGCGATAGTCGGCCGAGGCTGCCAGGGTGTGCTGTGGCACATAGGGCACGTACTTGTCCTCGTAGCTCACAGCCTTATCGCCCTCACCGTCCACATACTCGTCGAAGACGGCACGGGTATAGCCATACGACAGCATCCAGTCCAAGTGTCCGTCCACGACCTGTCCCTTGGCCGACAGCTCCAGTCCGCAGGTATGGCTCTTGCCGGCATTCACCATCATGCGTCCGAAACCATAGTTGCCCGCCATCACCGACAGCTGCTGGTTTCTCACCTTCATATAGTAGGTGCTCACATCCACATGCAACTGGCCGTCCAAGAGGTTGAGATGCGTTCCCGCCTCATAGTTCCACGAGGTCTCGGGCTTGTAGGCGATGGTGTGGTTCACGTTGTCATAGTCTTCCGGTGTATGGGGCACGTCGTAGCTTCCTCTCATGGCCTGCTGGCGGTTGGCGTTGAGTTCGGTCTGCAGGATATCGCTGAACATCTGTATGTTGTAGCCTCCTGCGCGATAGCCTTTGCTCAGGGTGGCATACACGTTGCTGCCCTTTGAGCCTAAGCGGTAGCTCAGTCCCAGCTTGGGCAGCAGCTGCTCGAAGCCATCGTGTGCCTTGCCGTCGAGCATCGAGCGCAGTGTGTTCTCGGCCTTTGTGCCCATCACGTTGGCATTCATCTTCATGTATGCCATGCTTTCATAGTGTATCTTGGTGAGCATATAGTCGTAGCGGGCACCGAGGGTGAGTACCAGTCGTGGGGTGATGTCGATGTTGCTCTCATGATAGAAGCCGATGTTGTACTGGGGTGTATGGTAGGTTCCGGGTGCTCCCATCTCCACGTTCATGCTCACGCCTCCAGCCCGCTCTATCATCTGTGCAGCCAGGGCGAGGGCCTGTTCATGGGTCATGCCGGGACGCATCATGCGCTGGGCCATAGCCTGCAACATGGCGCCATACATCTGCTGCTGTATGGCATTGCCTATGGGAGTGGTCATGGCAGAGTCGAAGAACACGGGGCCGTTGGTCTTCAGCCATTGTGCCGAGAAGAAGGCTCCCGCAGCCCAGTGCCACACGCCTCCTACGGGTTTGCGGCTCTTCAGCGAGAACTCCTGTGTCATGGCGTTCTGCAACTGGTCCTGCATCATGCGCATATAGTCAGCCTCCAGATAGTCCTGGTCCATGTACATGTGGTCTTTCAGATACTGATAGCTCGTGGTGGATGCCAGCGAGAAGGTGTTGGCATCGTAGCTCAGCGTGAGTCCGGTGATGAGATTGTTGCGGCGATAGCTGCCTGGGAAGGTCGATGCCGGCTGCTCTGCCTTGCCCGTATTCAGGTCGAGCGATCCATAGGGGAAGGCACTCTGGTCTACATACTGATAGTCGGCCGTCACATTCACCTTCCATCCCGAATGCAGTCTGCCGGTCAGCATCAGCTTTCCGCCAGCCTCCTGGTAGTCGTCAGCCCTCTCGCCCGTGGTGGTATTGCGGAAGAAGCCTGTCTGCGCATTGTAGAATCCGCCCACCATCAGGGCTACGTCGTCTCCTAAGCGCTGATAGTGCGAAGCCTCAAGATTGCTGTAACGACGGCTGCCATAGCCTATCCTCACGTCGGTGCCCTGATAGTCGAAGGCATTGCGCGAATAGAGTCTCACCAGTCCGCCCTCGGTATTCTGTCCGTAGAGTGTGCCCTGCGGACCTCGCAGCACGTCCACACGACTCAGCTGATAGGTGTGCAGATTGAAAGCCGACTTGCTCATCACGGGTATTCCGTCCACATACACACCGATAGCTGGACTGTTCACACGGCTGCCTATGCCTCTCACATAGACTGCCGACGAGAGACGGCTGCCATAGTTGGGCATTACGAAATTGGGGATATACGCCGACAGCTCGCGCAGGTCGCGGGCTCCCAACCTGTTCATCTCGAAGTTTCCGAAAGAAGTGCTGCTTAGTGGTTGCTGACGCAGGCGGAAAGCCTCCTTGGGTTGCGACACGACGATCACCTCGTCTATGTCGTACACCTTACTGCTATCCACCGAAATACTCTCTGCCTTGCCTGTTGCTGCTGCCAATATCATGGCAACGCCCATCATGATTCTTTGTGACATGTACCTTTACTTTTTTTCTTGTGTTATTTTTTTCGTTGTTTTCTGTTTTCGGGTGCAAAGGTACGAAGTTTTTCTGCACTGTGCAATCCCCATTTATATGGAAAATGAAGGGTTAGCAGGTTCAGAAGTAAGAGAAGTAAGAGAATTCAGAGAGATCAGAGTTTCTTGAATCCAGAGCCACCACAGTATTGACAGGTGATTTTTCCACCGCAGACTTTACACGGAGTACGATCCTTGGAGTTGGAAGTGGCTTTGCCCGGATGGTTTTTGCAAGACTGGCATACGCCTTTGCCATTGCATGCAGTACACCTGGTAGCAGTCTTGGTAGAAGCAGAACTGCCAGCCGCTGCCGTACTTGCCGACGAGGCTGCACCTCCACCGCCCGAATAGGCCGCACCAGACGACTGGTTGCTGCTGCCAGTGATGTTGGAAACCGTGGTGCCCAATGCACCCAAGAGAGCTGCCGCAAAAATTGCATTGTTGCGTTCGCGCTCTTCCTGCAGAGTCTGACATTCCTTGCACAAAGTCAACATCTTGGATTTAAAATTAGTCTCTACGTCTTCCGAGACGCCTGCACACACGACGATAGATTTCGACTGAGGAGAAAAATACATGCCGTCGGCCAGATAGTCGGCCCTCTTCAGATAGTCCATAGCAGCGAGCACATCATTGTATTTCTTTAATTCCCTGTAACATTTCAGCTGCATATATTTCAGCTCATAAGCGAACATTCCGTTTCGGTTGTTCATACCATCAATATCGAATGCCATAAACTGCTCGATACAGTGCAAAGCCTTACGGTATTCGCCCAAGGCATAATACCTTTCGGCATCTTGCACCCACACATTATCCTTATATAGTTCTCTGTCGTCCGACACCTTACTCGTGTAATAATAATGCTTCCACCGATCCATATAGTCGGCATACTCCATGCTTTCTGCTTTGGCGCTATCCTTACGGCAAAGGTCGGCAACCTGCAGAGAGTTCAAAGCATTGATATCGATAACCGAAAAGAAATATTTGTCGTCGAGCGAAGCCAAAACGTTCGAATAACCAAAAGACTCTTTGATATTAGACAGGGCACTGTTCAGAAAAGGCTGATAGACGATTCCGTCGAGACTGTAGGCAAGAACATTTATCACACCCCTGTTCACATTATACAATTGGATGGGCTGAGTTTCCATCATCATATTGCGTATGGCAAATACGGAGTCGTTGTACCTGCACAAGGGCACCAATTCCTCAGGAATGGGCAAAGGCTTGCCAAACAAGTCCCACGACTTCGTCTGTCCCTGTATCCACGTGCCATGCAGGATGGCATTGTCTTTCTTTGCCATCTTGAGCACTTCTTTCGGAATGTCTTCACGATACTTGTAGGCAGCTTTGCGCAGCCGCTCTTTGTCCTTCTCCAACGAGAACGAAAGAGCATTCACCAGCGACTTCGACTTGGCTTTGTCGTAGGCTTTCTGATAGGCACTCTGTGCTGAGGCACCAGCACAAAACATCATGCAAAACAAAGCCAAAAGGCTTGTCATTTTCTTTTTCATAGGCTTTTTATCATTTATTGAATGTATGACAAAGATAGCCAATTTCTTTGTCATCTGCAAACGCCTTTCGGCCCAGACGGTTTCAAAACATCAGTAAAGATGCCTAAGCGGACAAAATTCGTGCTTATCTGGTATAAGAAAAAAATCCCCCAGACCCTGGGGAAAAGATATAGGGTCTGGGGGAAAGAAACTGAGAGTTGCAGACTACTCTGCATCGGTGTTATCACCGGCTGGAGGATTGGTACCACCCGTGGAGTCACCACCCGAAGGAGTGCTGCCGCCAGTAGAAGGAGTGCTGCCACCACCCGAAGGCTTGTTGTCGCCTGTAGAGGTGCTGCCTACGGTGGCACTCACCTTGCGCACATTGGCCTGGTTGTAGAGGTTGGCATTGCTCAGGGTACCCGTGGCACGGGCACGCAACTTCAGTCCGCTGATGTTGCCAGCCACGGTGAACTCGGCCTCGGTCTTGGCGCCCTCCTTGTTGCGGATACCCACAGAGAAGATGGCCAGGTTGTCGATCTTCACATTCTTGCCAGCCAGGAGTTGCTCCTTGACACACTTCACCATGGCGGTCATCATGCCGAGGCACATCGCCTCAGAGAAGCCGGTGTTGTGTTCCTCCATGTGCTTGGCGAGGTCGGACAGGTCGATGGTTTCGTCAACAACGGGAAAAGCATACCACTTACCGAATGCAAGACTTTTCTTGTTCTTGTTTTCTTTTACTACATACTTGATCATAATGATAAAAATTTTGAGTTAATCACTGCCGACTCAGCCTCCACCCCCTCTCACTGGCTTAGGATCCGTCGCCTCTGTTCTTGGGCTTGGGGAGCCTCATCGGGTAAACCTCCTTGATTTACATAGCAAAGATACCACTTTTTTCATAGCCGATATGACGATAGCATACGTTGCGTGAGATGACATACTTTAAGGGGACATTCCCTTGCCATAGCCTCAGCTACAGGCAGGAAATGTCCTCTTTCATGTTATGGTTCACCGAGGTATTCCACAATCTTCCCCACTTCCTTGGGGGTGAAATACTTGGCCGATTTGCGATAGCCCAGCCGCGTGAGCTCCTCCGTCAACACCGGATTGCGCCGAATCCACGACATGAGATGGTTGACCGCCGTGTGGGCTGACGCCGCCTCTGGAAAATATTGCAGGGCAAATTCTGACTTGCCGTATGCCTTGATTTTAAATTCTTGCATAACTATTATCGATCTTATATGGTCATACAATATACTGATTGCTGCCTGGCATTACAGGGCATAAGTATCATACTAAGCGCAGCCAAGTGCATACTTGGCACTCACAAAGATGATACTTACGCCCCCAGGCATGCTGATTAATCCTCCCTGGGGGCTGCCTTACGGTACACGCCACGCTTCACTTTAGCGATGATGCGATAATTATCGCACATCTGCGCAAGCATACGGTTGGCGGTTCGCTTGCAGACATTCTTTGCCTCTGCCAAAGCTAAGAAGTCGGCTGTGCCAAACTCGCCATCAGGGAGCGACCGGTAGATGTCAAGTTCGTTTGGCTTTATATTCACACCCATGTTGGCAAAAGGATTCTCATTCTCCTTGGCCAACACCGCATATACACGAGCTGTATGATTGATGAGACACTCCGTGATACACATCGCCGCATGAAAATCACGGTCATCGCACACCAAGGCCCGCTCATCGGCTGGGAAGAGGTCGTCCTTCTTGTTCCAGTCTGACAAACGACGCAGTGCCGTCAACACCATCGCATAGCGAAAGTTGGCGAGAGCCATACGAAGCACAAAGGCACTGATGCCACTTCCCAACATCTGGAACTGCTCTTTCAGCATCTCACCGAAGGTGGAGAGGAACTCCTTCTTCTGTGATGCGCTCATGACAAAATGGATAGGATTGCTCTTTCTCTGCGACAGGGCGTGATAGAGGGGCAGCAGCTCCTCGCCCATCTGCTTGTAAGCATCCTCCAAAGGGTCGTCGCTTTGGGCGAACACATCATGAAACTCCACCTTTTCGTCGGGCAGTTCATAGAACTGGAACCTGCTGCCCAATCCATTCTCAAAAGACGGGAAAAGACGTGGAACCTGCCCAGGGGTACAGGTGATGAAAGCAGAGAGGCGCGGACTTTCGATGTCGATATGAAGCTTCTCGCTCACACGGTTCATGGAAATGGTTTCGTGATGATACACCTTGCGCAAACAGTCTGAGTAGTCGCCATAGTCGGAACTCATCATGTTGGACACAGTGTCGGCCTCAGTCTCAAACATGATGCCCCATCCCCCATTGGCATCAAGGGCACGATATACGGCAGAGGTAGAGCTGTTGCCAGGCATGAATGGATCTCGAAAGGCTGGTTCCTTGGGGGCCGGCCCACGCTCACCCCTGCCTTTACCCTTGCCCTGAGCCTCATAGGCAGCAAGCTCTTCATCGTATTGGGCTTTCGCTGCCTCATATTCCCGGCGCATCTCCATTTTCTCGGGCCGTGCCAACAGCTTGCAGAATATCAATTCGCCCTTCTTGGTAGCGGCAGAACCATACATGAGGGTAAAGAGCGGTGCATACACACGGCGACCATCATAGATGCCATAGATACCACTTTGCTCTTCTACCGAGCCATTGGCTCCACCCATCAGTCCCGACACCACATTCAGAACACCCAGAATCATTTTGTCTCTGCTCACAGCGTCATGATGAATGGTATAGATATCTCGAAGGATACCGGGCCAATTATCCTTCTCCATTTTGTCGGAGAAAGTGTAACCAGTAGCATAAGTTTGTGCCACTTGTGCCAAAGTGCCATGTGGCATTTCA
>ERZ1026868.1606-NODE-1606-length-11496-cov-3.705445_pt1 | contig 11496 bp, 9 predicted proteins | sample MGYA00380164_ERZ1026868 | MGnify/ENA primary metagenome ERZ1026868 (study PRJEB33269, sample SAMEA4719800) | human gut metagenome | biome: human-associated habitat; feature: organic feature; material: feces | place: Cameroon | collected 2013-10 ... | reverse complement strand
ACCTTGTCGCCCCTTTTTTAGTAGGAAATGGAGGATGCGATGGCTGATAATACAATTGACAGCTTAAATTTGGAAATATCAGCGGATACCAATAAAGCTGAAAAGGCTCTCGGAAAGTTAGCGAACACCATTGCAAATCTGGCAACATCACTTAACGGGGTAAACGTTACAAAGTTCTCGAATTTGTCAGCCGGAATACGACAAATGACATCTGCCATGAGCGTATTCTCAGCCACCACAAAAACAGCTGACTTCACGAGAATTGCAAACGGATTAGGAAAGATTTCCAGTGTCGATGTTCAGGGTGTTACGGCTGCGGCAAATGCGATTAAGACGTTAGCGACAAGCATTTCTGGGATGAGCTCGCTTGTATTTGATTCTCAGGGAATAACAAATATTGCAAATGCGATAGCTCAGCTTGGGAGAAAAACAGTAACTCAGGCAAAAGAGAATATCCCGGCGCTCACATCGGCACTGCAAAATCTTGCGGCAGGGCTTGCAAAAATTGACTTTGGTGGATTTGATTACTCGGCGCTTGAACAACTTACTGGGTCGATAAGTAAACTCGGAGGAGCGGCAGCCGGTAGGGCAGCACAGGGGAATATCGTTGCTCTCGGAAATGCCTTAAAGCAGATGATGCAGACGCTGTCTACAGCGCCGAAAGTCAGTGCGAACCTCATTCAGATGACCCAGGCGTTGGCACAACTGGCATCTACCGGCGGAAGAGCCGGAACGGCAACTAAATCACTGATATCGAATTTTAGCCTTTTACCAAAGACTACATCAAAAGCAAAAGGAAGTTTCAGCGGATTGGCGGGAGCCATCGGAAAATTCTATGCCACATACTGGCTTGCAATTCGGGCGCTCGGACAGTTCAAGAAATCCATTGATCTTTCCAGTGACTTAACCGAGGTACAGAACGTCGTTGACGTGACCTTTGGCAAAATGGCGGACAAAGTAGATGAATTGGCAAGCCATTCCATCAAGGATTTCGGTATGTCAGAGCTGACCGTGAAACAGGTTGCAGGACGTTTCCAGGCAATGGGAACGGCAATGGGAATCTCGCAGGAAAAGATGTCCGATATGTCTCTTGAGTTGACGAAGCTTACCGGAGACATGGCGTCATTCTATAACGTAGAACAGAATGATGTTGCTAAGAGCTTGCAGTCCGTATTTACTGGTGAAACAGAACCGTTAAAATTAGCGGCTTAACACAGAGATGTGTTTCGAATAATCCGAAGAACGCATGCAAAAGCGGTGTGAGCAAATTATTGCTTGCTAACGATGAAACTCTAAATTTATAAATTACCTCTTTTATTACTGGATAAACTAAGGTATAATGTTTGCAAAGGAAGGTGAGCATTATTAAGTTTGATCCAGAAAAGAAATACTATGTGTATGTTTGGTATTACAAAGAAACCAATAAAGTATTTTATGTGGGGAAAGGATGTAAATACCGATATCGTTCAAGAAAGAGAGACAACAAAAAACTAACAGATATCATAAATAATTATGAATGCGAGTCTAGAATTGTAAAAGGAAACTTAAGCGAAGAAGAAGCTTTTGAACTGGAAAAAGAAAAAATTGCAGAATATAGGAAGTCTGGTCACCCGCTGATAAATATATTAGATGGCGGTCCATTACCACCTAACAGCAAGGGGAAAATTCGCTCAGAAATTACGAAAACGAAAATGAGTGAATCGAGGAAAAAGTATTTCATCGAAAACCCCGATGCAAAGAAAAAGTGCTCTGAAAGCATGAAAAAGTTTTTAAAAAGCGATAAAGGCAAAGAATTCATGAAAAAATCTTTGACTGCAAGAAGAACGCAGGAATTTCGAAATTCTCAAGCAGTTAGAAGCAAAGCCACTAATAGAACGGCGGAATACATTGCTCGCCAGTCGGAGATAGCAAGAAGGACATGGGAATCGCCGGAATATATTGAGGCTCATTCTGGAGTAAATAACTGTAGGGCAGAAGCAGTTAAACAGTTTGATTTATCTCATGGATTTATAGCAGAGTTTCCAACAATGACAGAGGCTTCAAGGGCAACAGGCATTCACGTTTCAAAAATATCTGCTGTAGCTAGAGGCAATCGGAAAACAGCAGGTGGATATATTTGGGAATATTCGATTCCAAGAGAGATTATCCACCAAAAACGCTCATTTATTTATGATATAGAAAAGGACGCAACCGTAAAAGGGATTATACAATATGACTTGAACGGTAATTTTGTTGCGGAATATAAAAGTATATCAGAAGCAACAAAGAAAAACAACTTTCCGTGTAGAACAAACATAACACAAAATTTAAGAGGTAAAACCAAATCTGCATATGGATATGTGTGGAAATATAAACAAGACAACATCGTGCCGAGCCTATAAGTAAAAGTCATCCTTTATGGATGGCTTTTTTATATGGAAGGTGTAACGACTATGGCGAAAGCCAGTAGAGTGGAGATTGGCACCACTCGAAGTATCGGAGATCCGGATGTGGATCGTGAGATAGTCTAATCCCCTAATAAATATCGGGAAACCGAGGGTATAAATGTAAGAAAATATGGACTTGATCTGACTAACGCCACATTAAAAGAATGGGCGATGAAGCAAGGCATAGATGCGAACATTACATCCATGTCTCAGGCACAAAAGACAATGCTGCGGTATGCGTATGTAATGTCAAATACCACAGCAGCACAAAATGACTTCGCCAGAACAAGCGGTAGAATGTGTGCCGCCTAACACAGCAATGTGTTATGAAAAAATCGGTTAAAATCGGTGAAGACTAAGTTGAATAAGTCAATAAGTTAATACCGAGATAAGACTATATAGTAAAGGATATAGTACATTGTAGAGCGTAGGGATTGAACCTATGCTCTTTTTATTTGAAAAGAGTATAGAATAAAATATCCCCAAGAGTAACCGACAGCCCATAGGGCTGAATATGTACGCCGACCTTATAGGAAACTATAAGAAGCAGAGGATAAAAAGCCTTTGCGATAACATTATGTGACATGGGCGAATCAGACCAGAATCCTGGCACAGCAGTTTGAAGCACTTGGAGCAGTAGTTGGTGGAACTCTTATCAGTGCATTTAAACCTCTTATCACTACGCTGAACAGCGTAATGGAAAAAGTGATTCAGTTTGCTCAGACAGTAGCAAATGCACTTGGAGCAATCTTTGGATGGACCATTGAAATCGACTCAGGCGGAATTGCAAATGATTTTGAGAACGCTGGAGCCGGAGCGGATGAGATGGCGGACGGAACTGGTGATGCTGCCGACAATGCGAAGAAACTCAGCAAGTATATTGCGGGCTGGCAAGAAGTCAACAATATGACTACTGATGACTCGAAGAAAAAAGGTAGCGGTGGAGCTGGTGGGATTGATACTGGGGCGTTAGAGGCTGCCAGAGCGCAACTGGTTCAGATGGATTCCATATTCGATCAATACAGAAGTAACATCGATTCCCTTCAAGGCCTCGGCCAGTATATCGGTGTGACTCTTGCAAGCGCCATGAACGATATTAACTGGGATGCAATCTATGAGAAAGCACGAGGATTCGGCACCGGATTGGCTCAATTTCTCAACGGACTCATTTCCCCTAACCTGTTCGGTGCTGTCGGTGAGACAATTGCCAGCGCATTGAATACAGCTATATATGCTGCACTTGCATTTGGAACCACGTTTGATTGGACGAACTTCGGTGAATCTATCGCTGCCGGAGTGAATCGGTTCTTCTCAACCTTCGATTTCGCAAGTCTCGCACAGACATTAAATGTTTGGGCGAAGGGTATTCTGGATACGGCGATCACTGCAATCGACAACATTGATTGGACGCAGATCGGTACGGATATTGGAACATTCCTGGCTGAACTGGACTTTGAAGAGATAGGGCATAAGGTTGGCGAACTGCTTTGGAAAGCTATTGATGCTGGAATAAAAATATGGGGGGCGTCCTTTGATGCTGCACCGGTTGAAACGGCCATCCTTTCGGCTGTTGGAGTCTTGAAATTTACAGGGATAGGAAAGCTAATAACTGATAAGATTGTCAAAAATTTTACAGATGCAAAGAAAGACTTTATTGACAATATTAAAACGAAGATATCTGGATGGTTTAGTACAGCATTTACAGGTTTTGTTCTAAAAGTCCAATTTGCAGGTTTCAATATAGTTGATGCACTTTCAGCAGCTGGTGGAATATCGTCGCTGTTAAATTCCCCATTTGTCATGGAAATAGGAAGGCAGATTGATGATGCAATCTCTCAATTTATCTCCACTTACTTTGGCGAAACTGTACTGAATGCAATGGCAAATAGCCTGACAATTGTGACCGGCGCTGGGATTGGCGCAGTATTTGCAGGACCAATTGGCGCAGTGGTAGGTGGACTCGCAGGACTAATAGTAGATGCTATTGCGACAGTTGATTGGTCTGGGGATGTCTGGGGGAAAATTTCCGATAAGCTTTTTAATTTTGATGATGCAAAAGCAATATGGGAAGAATTTAAGGGTTATTGGAATGCAGCGTTTACCGCAGACAGTTTAAGCGAATTAGCGGAAAATGTTGTAAAGGGAATTGGAACTGGAATCACAGCGGCATTGGTTTTCTTATTTGAACCATTAAAGGATCTTTTTGATTATACATTATCAAAGTTAAAAGAGTTGTTTGGCATCCATTCACCGGCAGAAGAGACTAAGCCGATAGGACAATATATCCTATTGGGAATTGCAGAAGGATTTGCAGCAACCTTTAATGAGTGGTTAGGGAAACTTACGAGCTGGAAAGATCAGACAATCTCTACGTTCAATAGCTATGTATCTAATGTAATCAGCAGTGTAGCTACCTGGTTTTCTGCGCTTCCGGGGAAAGCATATGATGAAATCATAAAAATCAAAGATAAGATCACACAATGGGGAACGCAGACCATTTCGTTCTTTGAAAATACAGTTCCGACTATTATCTCTAACGTGGTTGGATTCTTCGGAAAGCTCCCAGAAGAGATAAAAGGTGTCGGTGAGAACGTTATTAAAGGACTGTGGGAAGGCATGAACAATATGGTCAGCTGGATCGGCGATAAGATTTCTGGCTTTGTTGATGGAGTTATCAAAGGGTTTAAAAAAGGGTTCGATGAGCATTCACCGTCTAAGGTGGCATTCCAAATCGGTGATTATTTCACAATAGGTCTTGGAAATGGTATTGTTGATAAATTCGGCGACATCTACGATGATATCGATCAGTTTACCAGCCGGATTGCCGCAACGCAGATCAGTATTCCGCAACTCGACTATTCTGTTCCAACCGTGGATTATCAACCGGACTACAGTAGCCTGTCAGAGGCGGCCGGAGTTATGAGATATGAGCTGGACGCTAATATGGCAGAGAATGAGTATCAGCAGAAACAGCAGCTCGATGTTCTGGAGCGGATCATCACGGCCATCAATAATAAGGAACTGAAAATTGGAGATGATGCTGTCTTTAACGCGACTCGCCGCGGGCAGCAGAAATTCCAGCAACGGACCTTCCGTACCGGTTGGGCTGGCGTTGACTAATGTCACCAAATGTCTCAGAACGTCAGCTATAAAGTAGGGAAGGAACATGTTATAATAAACTCGTAGAAATTGTGAAAGCCATCGGAGTAACCTTCCGGTGGCTTTTTTCGTGAATACTTTGAGGAATGTAGAATGTATGGATTTGAAGGATGGCTATTAAAAATCAACGGTACTATCCTGCCGAACAAATTCATCCATGCCGGGACATATAAAATCACGCCGGATCAGGAAACGGACCTCGATGATTATACGGACGGAAATGGCCGGTTTAATAGAAATGTGCTACCAGCAAAAGCGACGAAGATAGAGTTCGATGTGAAACCACTCAGACTTGCGCAGATGCAGGAGTTTCTGGAAATCTTCCCAAATGACGATGAGGACAACATGATTCAGATCGAGTATTGGAATCCGAGAAGAAATCGTTATCAGACGGGGGATGCGTATATTCCAGACATTTCTTTTGAGCCATATATGGTTTACAAAAATATAAATGACATTCTCTATAATCCGTTCCGAGTCGCATTCATTGAGTATGGAGAGGAGAGGGGATAAGATTTGCTAAAAATACCAGAAGAAATCAAGAACCTTTTCCGAGAGAATAATAATAAGCTGAGCAAGAAGCGTGATATAAAGCTTCGATTTTATGGCGAAAAATTCCAGATGATCTATCCGGACGATTTGCTGTTCCCATCTGATGATTTGTTCCCAGTAGACCAGGAACCGATATATGTAATCGATAATACGCAGATTGTATCGGAATCTCTGACGATTACAGAAAGCCTTTGTGAAAGTGACGGTTTGACGTTCGGTGAGTGTAATGCGGCTCAGATAGAAATTACGGTCGCTGATGTTTTGCAGGATCTAACCGGGATGGAGTTTGTTGCTACCGTCGAGGTAGGCGGATATGAGCTGATGCTTGGCGTATATACTGTAAAAAGTTTTGTCCGGCAAGCAGACCGAAGAAAGAAGAAAATCACAGCGTACAATCGAATGGAAAAATTCCAGATCGATGTTGCGGAATGGTATCAGAGCCTTAAGTTTCCGGTATCTCTGAAAGAGTTTCGAACTTCGCTCTGTGAATATGTTGGCGTCGAGCAAGTAGATATGGATCTTCCGCTCGATGATATGCTTGTAACAAAAACAATCGATCCGCAGCAGTTGAGTGGAATCAATGTCCTTAAAGCAATATGTGAAATTAATGGATGCTTCGGGCGGGTAGACAATACCGGACGAGTAAAATATACGTTTCTTGAAAGTGCTGGGCTATTCCCAGATGAAGAACTGTTCCCAGATGAAGAACTTTTTCCTAGTGACTTGTCTTCGGCGGAAAATACAGAAATGCTTACGAGATATAAGCAATCAGATACGACGTATGAGGATTATGTGGTCAATTCAGTTGACCGTGTTCAGATCCGGCAGGAAGAGGGCGATGTAGGCGCTTTGTATCCTACAGATTACGGCGGAGAAAACACCTATATTATCCAGGGAAACTTCCTTGCTTACGGAAAGAACAACGAGGAACTGATGGAAATTGCCCGGACCGTATATGATATTATTTCGAAAATCAGTTATAGGCCGTCAAAAATCACATGCCCGGGATTGCCGTGGATAGAACCCGGAGATGGTCTTGTGTGTTATACCACAGATGACGTTATTGAAACGTACTGCTTTAAGCGAACATTCTCTGGAATACAGGGGATGAGTGATGTTTTCGAGTCATCAGGAGGGATGAATCTTGAACAGAATTTCGGTACTGCATCGAAAATCATCCAGTTAGAGGGAAAAGCCGCAATCTTAAAGAAAGACGTGGATGAAGTTTCTGTTCGGGTCACAGATTTAAAAAACTATACAGAAGCCCAATTTAAGGTGACGGCAGAAGCCATCACGGCGGAAGTTACTCGTGCGAAGGAAGAGGAAGGAAAGCTTTCTTCCAGGATAACGCAAACTGCTGAAGCTATTACATCTGAGGTCTCCCGTGCTACAAAGGCCGAGGGAGAGTTGTCGACAAAGATCACCCAGACGGCAGATGCAATTACTCTTGAAGTTAATAAAAAGGTTACGAAAGGTGAAGTAACTGAGAATCTCAACTCAGAGTTGAAGATCACCGGGAACAAGATTGAGATGACGACAGGACATTTTGTCATCAACTCGAAGAACCTTAAAGTGACAGAACAGGGAGATCTCGAAGCATCTGGGAAAATCACAGCCCAGTCTGGAAGAATCGGAAACTGGACCATAGATGATAACGGCCTTGTTGGTGATGATGGATCAGATCGCAGTGCGACAATTAGTGGTGGTCACATTGAAGGCTCTACAATGAATGTTGCTGATGGAATCCTCAATGTGGAAGACGGTTATGGAAACTCATCCGCTATTGTTAGGATTGGTGATTTTGTGTGTTCGGATGAGTACGGTAGGAGTATTTTTCAATCATCCGATGAGATGACCGGAATGTCTGGAAATCCGTCAAACTCTAAAGGCTTGTATTTGTGGGCTGGATATCGTGGCAAAAGCGATTATGCCTTTGTTGTTAATGCTGACAAGGAAACTCACATCCGTGGATCACTGCACATAAGCGGTAATTTGTATCTGAACGGAACAAGCATCTCAGGTGGATCGTCAAGCATTTCTGGTAGTGTGTCATCATTAAAGGTAGGATACGACCTCGATGGATCATGGGGATCAGATTGGCTTGAAATCTACCCCAAAAACAAACCGAATATCAACGATTATCCAGACTATGAAGGAATGGATTATCTATATGTATACCTTGAAAGGCATTATAAGAGTTAAGGAGACAATGGAAAATGGAAGAAAAGAAAACACTTGAATATGATTATGAACTCATGAAACGTGCTGGAGCGCTCCTTAACTCGATTACGGTTAAAGGTGTTGAAAATATCCGGGCGTTTGCCGAACTCGCTAATATTTTAGATTCTGGACATTTTGTCGAAGAAAATGATGAAGCAATAATCAAGCATAAAAAGGGCGGCCCGGATGATGGACCAAAACCGAGAGAATCCGGAGGTGAATCCTAATGGCATATCAAACTTTCTATGTAATTACGGACTGGCAGAATCTACCGTCACAAAAAACGGCGCTGAATCGGACAAATCTTCTACACCTTGAAAATGGTGTTAAAGAGGCAGACATTAGAATTGTACAGTTGGACGCTTCTAAACTGTCCATGGACATCGCTAATACACTTGTAAAATCTGTAAACGTAGATACAAAGACAGGTGTTATTACTGTTACAAAACTGAACGGAGCTATTGAAACGTATGATCTGGATATCGAGCGTGTCGTTACTAACTTTGATGTGACGGATGAAGGTATCATCATTCTGACATTGGCTGATGGGACTGAAAAACAGGTTGATATTGGGAAATTCATCAATACTTTTAAAAGTTCAGCCACAGTTGCTTTTAGCATGACTGATCGAGAGGTAACAGCCACTATCATAGATGGGTCAGTGACGATGAATAAGCTGGATCCAGCCATTCAGTCAGAGTTTCGGCAATATATGCTCGATTCGCAGAATGCCAGAGATGCAGCGTTGCAGTATCAGAAATTTGCTAAACGATATACAATTGGTGATGCTGAATTTGAGGGCAGTGATACCGATAATGCAAAATATTACTATGAGGGTACAAAACAGGCTGCGGAGACCACGGTAACTAATGCAAAATCTGCGGCGCAGGATGCAGAAACTGCAACGGCACAGGCAGCGATTGCGACTCAAAAAGCAACCAACGCAGCGGCGTCAGCCAATAGTGCTTCAGCGGATGCACAGATAGCATCAGGAAAATCGGACATAGCAACGACACAAGCAGAAAAAGCAACGCAGAGAGCAAAAGAAGCGGCAAATAGCGAACAGACAGCAGCTACAAAGGCAGAAGAGGCAGTAAACAGTGCCAATGATGCTAAAAGGTATGCAGTAGGTGGCGTTACCGCTGAGGACGCACAAGACAATGCAAAATATTACTGCCAGCAGGCTCAGAAGCTGAAAGATCAGATAGATAATGCGGCAAGTCTGGTAATACCGCAATTTTTCATTGATCTGGAAACCGGCGCCCTTATGAGTGATAAGAAAGCACAGGGAATGAGATTCTGGCTTGAGGATGGAGCATTCTACGGAGAAGCTGGATCAGAAGAAATGGAGGTAACGGCATAATGGCTGTAAACTATGGACAAGTGGCAATCGTGCCTAAAGGCGTATGGAACGCTGAAACTCAGTATAAAGTAAATAACCTTGTAGAGTATGATGGAAGCAGCTATGTGGCAAAAGTACAGCCACCGGTTGGAACACTGCCGACAGACACATCTTACTGGCAAGTATCGGCAGCAGGAACGAAAAAAGCGACGGCTGATAGCCTTGGCACTGTAATGCCAGATGGAACTACCACGGAGATAAACGAAGATGGCAAGCTGTCAGCAAAAACGGCTCAGCAGAATGCACTCGGAGTTGTCAAAGGCAGCGATGATGTCACCGTGGGTGAAGACGGCAACCTGACCGTAAATACTACGTTTGAGCAGGCCACGGATCTTGCAAATATTATTGCCGGTGAAGCAATCAAGTCCGTTTTAGGCAAGGTGTCCAAAGCCATTGCAACAACTATGAGTTTGGACGAAAATGCTTTGCTCAAGAATATGATTTCCGGGATTGATGTAAATGATGGGAACAAGGTGCCAAGTAGCGCATACATCCACTCTCTGGTTGAACGAATCGGAATGGGTACTGCGCTTGAGGGTGGATTTGATAACTTAACGGATGGGCTCAATTCAGTAAATAATAATTTGAGTCAGAAATTGAACGGTAGAAATGTAAAATGGTTTCCAGAGGGGAAATCTCTTGCAACAATTATCACAGAATCTGTTGAGGTCTCAACTTATGGTATAACACCAAATTCATGCCCATCTGAAACCATCTCTGGTGGTTTTGGATATGGAACATTATTTGTTGTCAGTGGTCGTGGTAATCAGGGTTACGGTTACGGATTCGCAATCTACGCCGGGGCCAATGCCGCTGGAGCTCGTGTATTCGCAACATACAATAAAGATGACGGATGGAGCGAACGCGTTTCAAAGTCGGATTTGGCATTTTTAACACCCAAAAGACCAACTACCACGGATCTTAATTCCATTTATCCCAATAGTCGGGGAATTGACGTACATGTCTGTATTTCAACGGACAAAAACATGCCGGAACCAACCACAGGCTTCTGTCTTAGTTTTTATTATGACACTGGCGCAAGGATGCAAATATTCTATCCGTTAGAAGGCACTAAGATATACAAAAGAAAGGGAGTTGAAGCTTGGGAAAAGATCGGATCATGATTTATGTCCATCCAGAAACTTTCCCATCATCTTCTGTGCAAGAATAGTGCTTACCGTAGGGTGCAAGAGCATCAAAAAGTCCATATCCGGATGTTGTACTTTTAAACACCGTAATATAATATGCGACTTTATCAGGCATACCCGTTATTTTAGTATCATAGCTGGATGACACATACACGACTGTTGTGGTTCCTGTCTTTACAGCTTGACAAAACGCAGCGACCGTTTTAGATCCGTCGTAAACGATCATTTGATTGTATGTTATGACATCTACCAAATCCGACTTTGTTGCAAGCGTATATCTATCCGTCCAAGTGTTATTTTCATATGTGGTCACCTTGAGCGTGTCCTTATCAACTTTAAGAGTGGTAGAACTCTTGCCATCAAGTTGCTGCACACTAATATCGAAATAACGACCGGCCGGATAGCCATTGGAAATTTCGGCACTTCTTACCCCGGCTGGATTTTTTTTACAGTATTACTCAAAATTATTATTTTATGAATAAGATACTGACATATGCAACAATATTTTTCGCCACGCCATTTAAATTTGAAACAATAACGGTTATCGTTCTTTCTGAGTTGGTTCCGCTTAAATACGCACAAGAAAATG
>ERZ1026868.1603-NODE-1603-length-11499-cov-9.506991_pt1 | contig 11499 bp, 14 predicted proteins | sample MGYA00380164_ERZ1026868 | MGnify/ENA primary metagenome ERZ1026868 (study PRJEB33269, sample SAMEA4719800) | human gut metagenome | biome: human-associated habitat; feature: organic feature; material: feces | place: Cameroon | collected 2013-10 ... | reverse complement strand
GCGGACGCCCTGCAAAGGCAAAGACCGTCAAACTTGAGAGTTAATTATACAAAAAGGTGTTAAACTCACGGTTGTATGAAAAAAATCCCGTTTGAATGTAAGATTGGTAGGCAGACATACTACTGTCTTGCCAACGATTGGAAAAAAGATAACTACCGCTATTCCCTTGAATTGTCAAAGATTCTTGATCCAGAAAAGACAATCCTTGTCATAGGCTTGAACCCGGGAGGAAAGACGGATCCTGAGAAATTGCACTTTGGAAATACCATTAGGCGTGTTCTTCGTAATGTTATTGAAAAGTACGACAGCGTTTTGTTTGTGAATCTGACTCCGGTTATTGCATTAACATCAAAATCTTTGAATGAGGAGGTGAATAAAGATAAAATGAATTCATACCATGGTAAGAATTTGTTGGCCATTAGTACCCTTATTAGACAGAGGTGCAATCGCATAAGCAATGTGCTTCTTTGCTATGGTAACTCCTTTAAGTATGGCAAGGAACTGTTCTCTGATGTACTTCAGTTAATAAACAATGAATTACCTGACGCTAAGTGTTGGTGTTTTGGGTTAAGCGACAAGGGATACCCCTATCATCCTCTTGCACGTAAACAGGAAATGGCATTAGAGGAATGCCGTCTTGAGGTGCTGTCTTTAGGCCTGTAATCCTTGCCACTGATTCGGAATATTCGTAAATTTGAGGACTTAAACACAATTATTCAGTATGGCAAACATTGGTAATCCTTTCACTCCCGTTGGAAAAAAGGTTGTTCTCTGCGGATCTGGAGAACTTGGAAAAGAAATCGCGATCGAACTTGAGCGCTATGGCGTGGACGTCGTGGCTGTGGACAAATATGCTAACGCACCAGCGATGCAGGTGGCGCAATCATCACACGTTCTGTCAATGCTTGACGGAGATGCCCTTGCGGAGATGATCGAGAAGGAAAATCCGGATCTGATTATCCCGGAGGTGGAAGCGATCGCAACTCCGAAGTTGATAGAACTCGAAAAGAAAGGCTACACGGTCATCCCGACAGCCAATGCCACTTACCTGACAATGAACAGGGAAGGAATCAGGCGTCTTGCGGCGGAGGAACTTGGAATCCCTACCTCAAGGTACGAGTTCGCCCAGACTGAGGATGAGTTCAGAGCCGCCGTGGGACGGATTGGTTTTCCTTGCGTAGTGAAACCGGTGATGAGTTCTTCGGGGCACGGCCAGAGTGTGGTTCGTGATGACTCTCAGGTCGCCGAGGCCTGGAGGATTTCCCAGGAGGGTGGCCGTGCCGGTGGCGGAAAGGTCATCGTCGAGGGCTTTGTGGATTTTGACTATGAGATCACTCTTTTGACGGTACGCCACTGTGCGGGAACTACTTTCCTCAAACCTGTGGGGCATCATCAGGTCGATGGCGACTACCGTGAGTCCTGGCAGCCTCAAGGGATGAGTCCGGCAGCTGAGAAGAAGGCTCAGGAGATCGCAGGAAAGATAACGGCCGCTTTGGGTGGCTACGGAATATTCGGAGTCGAGTTATTCGTCAAGGGTGAGGACGTGATATTCAGCGAAGTCTCTCCAAGGCCGCACGACACCGGAATGGTGACGATGATTTCACAGGATATGTCGGAGTTCGCCCTTCACGCCCGCGCGGTTCTGGGGTTGCCTATTCCGGAAGTCCGTTTCTACGGACCGTCCGCCTCGAAGGCCATCGTCGTAGAGGGCAACACCTCTGAATATGAATTCCAGTATGTGGACAAGGTTCTTGAGGAGCCCGGTGTCCAGGTCCGGTTCTTCGGAAAGCCCGAAATCAAGGGACATCGCCGCGTAGGTGTCATCCTTGCCACCGACGAGACTGTCGAAAAGGCCCTTCAGAAAGCCGAAAGGGCATATTCCAAACTCAAGGTCAAGGTCTATTAGGAATTGACAGGTCTCCAATTGTCTTTATTGGATGGAGATCGTACGCCAGAAGGCCTTTCTGTGTACCAAATATACTCGGACACATCAACACACAGAGTTCCAATCACAATTACACTCCCTAAAAAAATCCGGATTTTGTGAGCCTCCAAAATCCGGAATATTCCCTGCAACTGAAGCAAGCACGATCAACATAGCCAGGGGCTATTTAGGCCTTATGACCTTGATGAAATCCTGCCGATTCCCGTCCTTGTAACCCACACAGTATGACACCATCTGATCCTTGTATCCCGCCATAAACCACGCATTCCCCTCCGGAGTCCAGACGCTGTCAAGTTGATTATCTATCTCCGTCCCTGTGGATACAGGTGTCCAAGACCTGGCCCGATCGGTCGAAGCGAACATCTTATATTTCGGATTATAGCCTGGACGTAAAACAGTAGTATAAACAACATCATCGTCCTGATATATTTCTTCCGGTATATAATCTGATAACCGACTCTCGAATTTTATCCTTGATAGAAAGGCCAATGAATCACCTACCACCCGGAAATAATCCGCTTCACCCCCGTTCCAAACTCCGATTACATCATCACCCTTGATGATCTGTACCATAGAATAAAAATCAGAATGAATTGTGTCAACGGTTTGCCGTTCTGGCGATATTTCCAAAACAACATTCCTATTTCCATATTCCCCAACCATAATTTCACCTCTCGAGAACGCCGAGGTAAAGGGAACCTCAGGCTCTAATGTTCTCCATCTTATCCCCATATCGTTTGAAATGTGAATCGTATAATTAATCTCGGAAGAGTCTTTACCTTCTTCCTTTTTCTCAGTGCATAACTGAAAAGCTATCGTACTGTCAGCAACCATCAAAAGCTCCACATTACCGTCAAAAGCAAACAAATCCTTCCAATTAAGTCCATAATCCTTCGACTGAAGGATCCTACTGGAATTCAAGACTCGGCTATAATCACGAACGGAGCAATATAGAATATCATTGTCCACCAAGATCTCTTCGCAAACAAAGTTCACATCAAGTTCAGAATGATAGTCCCAGTTCTTTCCTCCGTCTGAAGTAAAGAAGAATGTATTTCGTGGCTCGTCAAGATCCCAGGCCACAAGCACCCACTCTTCATTCGAACAAAGCAATAATTTCCAAGGACGATATCTATTTCCGATCCCGTTCTCCACATAATAAGCTTTGACCTCAAAATCAGTTTGCTCTTCACTGCGCCTCCTCCCGCCAGTCCTGATCCAGCAAGAAGAAAACTCCATAGTAAGGAGAATAATCAGTAAAATTTTCTTAAACATCACAAAGGCAATTTAGTAATCTATGTCAAAGCCATCTACCGTGCCATAGAAATAGTTCACAATTTCCTCAAAGAGAATGTCACGAAGCTTATTAAACCTCTCTTGATCAACATCAAGCGAACCACTTCTTGTTGTAAATTTAGAGCAATAGTCGTATAGTGATTGTTTAATGCCGTCCCAATTGTTTTTTATATATGATGCATCTTTTATGCATACATCAGGATGTTTGATATAGTAATCAATTTGAGCTTTCACCACATCATATATTTGATTTCTGCCCAATTTAGAAAAAAAGATCCTCATATTCAACAGTCATAATAATTTTGGTAACTATATAGCAGTTGACTAATATGGCGTGCAGGCAGTCGCCGAACAATTATATACGAGCTGGCACCACCGGCATTTTGTAAATATGGCGGCACACAGACCCGCCCTGAGTACGGCGAGATGCCTGTGGATATGCCGCCTATGCTTTCCGGATCCGTAGGCGGCATACGGCCCGGCCCCACAATGGCGTGATAGCATAATCGTATGCCGCCGTTTTGCAAAATGGCAGCACGCATTAAGATCAGCGAGACATATAGTGTGGCTCCGAGGCCCCGCAGACTATTCTACGATATGCCCTTAACACTCAGGTGCGCGTGGCTTCCCGCACCTGGAAGTCCGGAACACCGATAGAACGCTCTGTACTGGGGCTGCCGACTCTTAGGTGTGCGAATATGCGCGCACCTGAAACTACAACTTGTTGTCTATCAAGTGGAAGCTGTTTTAGGTGTGCGTAGTTCTGCATACACGGAAGAGCGATCCCCTGTTGTTTTTACGGGATAGAAAATGTGCGTGCGAAGACCTTTCTGTGTACAGAATATACCGGGACACATCTTTGGTACAGGAAACGCACTTCTGGTGTACCAACGAACTAAGAGGCAGCGGCAATATTCAAGATTGGCATCGGGTGCGGAAAGCCACTTTTTCACCCGAAGTATAAACCAGGAATCTTCTGTCATACCTTGTCTTATTGTACGGCTAAGATGGAAATTAAACTCCAGACATACAAGCCATTGTGCGGGAATGCCAACTAACCGTGACTGTTTAAGCATCAGTGCTATAAGCCAAATGTTAGTCAACTCCTATATAGTTTCCAAAAATAATCTAACTTTCCAAAGCGATGACTATCAATGAGACACAATAGTACCCCAAAAATTGATTTTTACCAAACCCCTTCAGCCTCGACTTAACTGAAAGCAATCGCAAGGGCACATAGGCTGAAGTTCAGGCAAAAAGAACAAGCACTATTTACACAACCGGAGAGGACTCCGGCGACCATTCACCCGGACAGGGCGCGAAGCGTAGGTCGCCGGAGTCCTCTCCGGCTGTGTGAATCCAAACGGATTCAAACCAGATATATCCGAGATCTATCGTTTCTTCTCAGGCTGATGGGAGAAGTGGCGGGGGCCTTCGACGGAGCGCCAGTAGTCGGAATCGAACTCTGGGTGGAGGTACGGGCCTTCGTGGTCGATCACAAAACTTAGGTAGGTGATCTTGTAGCCCTGGGCGGTGAACATTCTTTCGTAGAAGGTCTGAACCTCGAACAGGGCATCTATGGCGGACTCACCGGCGACTGACCTCAAAGCGCAGTCCGAAAGATCCTGACGACCGGTCCCATAAAGGTCATTGGTGCTGGCCAGAATCCTCAGACCATTCTGCTCGGCCACAGATTTGGAATATTCATAAAGAAAGCGGCTGTCAGTCTTCAGATGGACTATTCCGCCCATTTTCAGGAATTTGCGGTAGCGCTCCAGGAACAGCGGGCTCGTCAGGCGGCAGTTCTCGCTCTTCATCTGAGGGTCAGAGAACGTCAGCCATATCTCAGAAACCTCCTCCGGAGCGAAGAAAGCCTCAATGAACTCGATTCTGGTGCGCAGGAAGGCCACGTTCGGAAGATGATTCTCCGTGGCGAACTTCGCACCTTTCCAAAGGCGAGCGCCCTTGATGTCCACTCCTATGTAGTTGAGCGACGGCTCCCTTCGGGACAGGTCAATGGTGTACTCCCCTTTCCCGCAACCGAGTTCCAACACTATAGGCTGCGCGGCTGCGAACATCCTCTCATTCCAATGGCCCTTGATCGTATGCTCTTTGAGTGTCAGGCTGTTGCTGCCTTCGACCTTATCCAGAACCGATGAGGCCTCCGGCTGAAGAAGGCAGGAGAAAGTCTCGTTCTCCGCGAATTTTCTAAGTTTATCGTGTCCCATTTTCCTTTCTTGTGAATATCACTCCCAATCCCCGGATCGCCTCCGAATCATTCAGAACCTTGGCCCTCAACCGCCATATTCCGTGCTCAGGAAGGGTCAATACCCTTTTATATCCTGCCATAAAATCTCTGGAATAATAAGAGGAATCAACCGGCTGAGCCACACGGATGAATGTCGTGTCCGACAGGATGACCGAGTCAGACGGGGATATCCATCTCAAATCGAGCGAGATGCTGTCCGACGGGAAAGTCCCGAACGCCGGGCGTTGCAGCCTCGTGTAGAAATCCAGTCCATAGGTAGCGGTCGAATCCGACAGATCAAGACTGAATATGTAGGTGTCGCCATACTCGGCCTTCTCCCTGAGCACGAACGGCTCATAGGAAGAAGGTCTGGCGCACGACACCATCGCCGCCAGCATCACAAACGCCAGAAAAAGATCACGCATCTGTCTTTGGCGGTTTCTGTTCAGTTTTCCTGTCCTGCCGCGGACGTTGCTGCTGTGGTCTGCCGTTCCAGTTCCTACGCTGTCCACCGTTGTTGCGACGGTTGTTGACTCCTTCCGATCTTGGTTTGGCCGGAGCGTCAGTTCCATCTACGGCGGGAGCGGACTGCGCCGCATTCGAGTCTGTATCTGGCTTGACCCGGTTCTTGTTACGATTCTTGTTCTTGTTTTTCCTCGGCTTGTCGAACCTCGTGATGCTGTCGTCACCCACAGCGGAAACGAATTGAGGGCCGGCTGGTTCCGGCTCGCTCTTCAAAGACTCCGGCTTCTGGCCGTTGCGGTTCATCATAATAATCTGCCTGACCTCAGAGGCCGAGATCGGGAATAAATTGGACAGCGAACCCTTCTCGTAGGAGAAATACATCACCTCCTGCAGGATGTCCGTCTTGACCAGATAGGCCAGACCATCCTGGAACTCAAGAGGTTCCGTGACCTTAGGAATACGTGACTGGGCATCCAGATAGTTGGCCACCTCATAGTTCAGACAGCATTTCAGCTTACCGCACTGACCAGCTAGTTTCTGCGGATTCAATGACAGATCCTGCGTACGGGCAGCCGAAGTGGAGATCGACTGGAAATTCGTGATGAAATTGGCGCAGCAAAGCTCACGGCCACAGATTCCCAACCCACCGATCAGACCAGCTTCCTGACGGGCACCGATCTGCTTCATCTCGATCCTGATGCGGAACTCCTCCGCATAGACCTTGATCAGCTGGCGGAAGTCCACACGGCCGTCGGCGATGTAGTAGAAAATCGCCTTTGTGCCGTCACCCTGAAACTCAACATCCCCGATCTTCATATCCAGACCGAGCTCGGCGGCGATCCTGCGCGCCTGGATCATAGTGTCCTGCTCACGTGCGATGGCCTCCTGCCATTTGGCGATGTCGAAAGGCTTGGCCCTGCGGTATATTTTCTTAAGCGGAACCGCCTCAGGGTCAACACCCTTGCACTTCATCTGACGGCCGACAATCGGGCCTTCCAAAGTGACGATTCCAAGGTCGTGGCCGTTGGTGGCCTCGACTATGACCAGATCCCCGGCCTTGATCCCCTGGCCTGAGGCGTTCACATAAATTCCTTTCCTCGTGTTCTTGAAGCGGACCTCAAAAAGGTCCTTGTACTGCTCCTGACGGATGCCGTGAAGCCAGTCGTAATCCTTCAGCTTGCAGCAACCCTGACGATAGTTGCAGTCATACTCAGCGGTCTCCTGATCCTGCGAGATCGTGCACCCGCGGTTGCAGTCGAACTTTATTGTCTCGTTATCAATGTTATCCATATATATTCATAATTACGTGTCAAAAACTTAAATACAACCGCCCCACCAAGTCGCAGAACAGGATCTTCTGGTTCACGTTCCTGTCTATCAGCGTCTGCGCCCTGTCCAGACAAGCTACGGCCATCCTCGGAAAGCTTTTCCTGCAACGGGAAGCCAAGCCAAAGAAGAAATCCTTCTCTTCGGCGGATATTCCCGAAATCCGCGGCAGGTTCTGCTGGATCAGGAACACTTTGCGAAGGCTTTCACCTGCAAATTTACAAAAAGCTTTCTGACTCTCACGCGACGGCAACGCGGCCATAGCGTCTCCCCAACCAAGCGCGGCGCAAAGGTCCCTTGAAGCCAAAGCGTCCGTAAGACCTTTGAATATCTCCATCTGCCTAAGGTAATCCTCCTTGCCGGAAAGGTAGTCAAGCGCCGTCCCGACACTTCCCCCGGCGACCAAAGCTGCCGCCGAAGCCTCATCTGCGGTCTTCCCGAACACCGAAGTCAGAATCTCCACAATCTCCTGACGGGAATATGGCAGCACCCTTATCATCTGGCACCTTGAGGAAATCGTCTGCATCACCTTCTCAGGAGCGTGGGTGATCATAATGAAGAGCGTCTTCTCCGGCGGTTCCTCAATGGCCTTGAGGAGCCTGTTCGCGGAAGCGGCGTTCATCTTTTCAGGAAGATAGACCACAACCGCCTTCCAGCCTCCTTCCACGGAAGTCAGCCAAACCGTCTCCAGGATCTCCTTCGCCTCGGCGTTGTTGATTCCCGCCTGCTTGCCCTCGATCCCGAAAGCGGAGCTCACCTCCGACTCCAAGGCATACAGATTGGAAATCATCAGTTTACGCCAATATTCAAGGAACAACTCGGCCCTCAAGTTCTCGACTTTCTCCGTGACTTTCGATCCGTTGGCGACGGGATAGACATAGTGCACGTCCGGATGAATGAGCCCACAAACCTTATGCTCATCCCCAAGGACACGGCTCAGAAAAGCCAGTGCCAATGCCATAGCCCCGCATCCGTCATTCTCGTATAGCATCATAGCGTGAGGGATGCGCCCGCTGTCGGCCATCCCTTTCAACGCCCTGACGGCATCGTGGTTTCCTATGATCCCGTCCAGATTCATTTGTCCCTGTAAGCCGTGAACCCGGCGATCTTCACAAGATATTCCTTTTCCCTCGAATCAGGAAGCACGGCAAGCGAACCAACCGCCTTGGCCACATATTCATCAAGCCTTGAGACGGCATATTCAATGCCCTTCCCATCCTTGACGAATGCGACTATATTCTCCTTGTACTCAGGATGTTCCTGAATATCAAGAAGCATATTCCTGATTTGTGATGCACGTTCGTCGGACGCTGATTCCAAGGCACCCAGAAGAGGGAGGGTGATTTTCTGTTCCTCAAGGTCGATGCCCACCGGCTTACCGATTTTCTTTCCTCCCGTGTAATCGAATATGTCGTCCTTGATCTGGAAGGCGATTCCGAGGGAGACCGCATAGTTCCGCACGGCCTCCACCCACTCGTCAGGGGCGTTCACCGAAATCGCCGCCGAGACGCAGGTCGATTCAAACAAAGAGGCGGTCTTGCTGTAGATTATGCGGAAATAGTCCTCTTCCACCGTGTCCCCGCTCGAAGCTTTCTGAAGCTGGAGCATCTCTCCCTCGGCAAGGCTGCTGAGCGTCTTTGAGAATATCCTGATGACCTCATTGCCGTGAGCCGAAGAGGCGAGTATGTTCTCCATAGCCTTGACAAGCCAGTAATCCCCGAGAAGGACTGACGCCGGGCCTCCGAGAATAGCCCTGACGGTCGGGGCTCCACGTCTTTCGGAGCTGCTGTCGGCCACATCATCGTGAAGGAGCGTGGCGTTGTGCAGAAGCTCCGAGGCGGCGGCGCAACGGACACTGTCCTCGTTGGCCTTGCCGTTCCCGCAGGCGCGGGCCACAAGCAGTGACACAATCGGTCTCAACTGCTTTCCGCTGTGCTCCAGGATCGCCTCGTTCGTGGTGTTCAGCAGGTCAATATCACTTCTGAGGGACGAACGTATCAGTCCGTCCGTCTCCTTCCAGTCATTTCCAAGGAATTCCTTTATCTCGTCAAGAGTCATCAGTCTTTCAGTTTATCAGTCAAGGTGTCCGACCAGCTCGGCGACAGTGTCCGGGAACTCGATCAGCCCCCTGGAACGTGCGTCAAGCATTCCGGTCTTCACATAGTGGTCCAGCAGATCCTTCAGCGGATTGTAGAATCCGTCAAGGTTCAGAGCATAGATCTTTCCGTCGTATTTGTCCAGTTTCGCCAAGGTCAACGTCCCGATCACCTCGTCGAGAGTGCCTATCCCACCAGGAAGGGCTATCGCGGCGCAGGTGCCCTCGCGCATCTTCTCCTTGCGCTCGGCCATCGTGTCAGTCCAGATCACCTGATCGAGTCCCGGAAATTTATACTGTTCCATAAACCGTGGCAGGACACCTATGTGACGGCCTCCACAACGCGCCACCTCATCGGCCACAGCCCCCATAGTGCCCTTGATGGCGCCGCCGGAGACAATCGTGTAACCAAGCGAACAAGCCGCACGGGTCACTTCCCGTGCAGCTTGATTGAATTTCTGATCGATGTCGTAACTGGCGGAACAGTAAATGACAATCTTACGCTCTTCACTCATCTGCCTTGCGGTTAAAAGAAAAATGCGACAGATGCCATTATACCATTGAAGTTGTTCCCGTTGTTGACAGCGTCCTTGATGGTCTCGCTTGCGGTATCGCCAGTCTCGTAGATCTTTCCGAAGTTCCAGAAATACTTGGCCGAAAGCTGAAGTTTCCAGACATCTATTCCGACACCGAGGCCAAGGCCGTACTCGACTTTCTTCAACTCATCCTTGAGTACTTTCGCATTCTCCTTGTTGCTGGATGAAATCCTGTAGCCGACAAAAGGCTCGGCGAAAGCGTAAGGGCGGAAGAACATCAGATCCGGTCCCCACTGAATCTGTACAGGAACCTCAAGGTAACCGACCTTCGTCTCAAAAGACTTGCCGGCATCCTTGATTGAAAGATCCCCCATATCGTCCGCAGAGGCTCCCTTCACCTGATAAAGGACAGACGGCTGGATGGCGAAGCCACCACCGACAGGAAGCTGAGCCGTGAGGCCGATGTGATACAGGGAGACAGACTTGGAATCAACATCCTTGATCTTGGTGGCAGACGAAGTGAAACCGCCCATCAAGCCGAAATGGGAAGAGGTGTAACGTTGCGCGGAGGCATTCGTGCAGAACGCCAAGGCAGCCGCCAATGCGGCCACGATCAATGACTTTCTCATAACAATCCTTCTTTTTGATTAGACAAGGGCATCCAGCTTGGCGGCGATGTCAGTCTTAGGCACATTGCCCACCAGCTTGTCCACAACCTCTCCACCCTTGAAGAAAAGGAGAGTAGGAATATTCCTGATGCCATATTTCTCAGCTATGTCCTCGCAGTCATCAACGTTGCATTTGACTACTGTGGCCTTGCCGTCATATTCGGAAGCGATTGTCTCGACTGTCGGTGCCAACGCGCGGCAAGGGCCGCACCAAGTAGCCCAGAAGTCCACCAGAACAGGTTTGCTGTCGGAGAGGATCTCCGCGAAATTCTCGTTAGTTGCTATCTTTTCCATAATCAATGAATATTAAAATGTCCGGGACGGTAACAGCAATTACCGTTCCAGACACAAAGATAACAAATTCAGTGGATATTTTAGAAGCTGTTTTGATTTGTTTGTTTGAAGATTTGAGAGTGAAAAACTTCAGGTTCGACCGCTTCTTCCAAGGAGGATAGCGGTGCTATCTGACTGAAGAAGCGGGAAGAAAATGAAGATTCTTTCACCTCAAAGAACATTTCAAACAAATCGAAACAGCTGCTTACAGAGCCTGCTCGATGTTCCAGACAAAAGCGCGGAGACCGAGGTCCTTGTAAGTCTTGTCCTTCTGACGGAGAGCGTCCAGAATCGGAGCGACCTTCTCGTCAGGGACTATCGTCAGGATAGCGTAGTTCTGCTCCGGCCAGGCGTGGTCGCCGTAGTGAGGGATGCCATCTACTCCTCCCCTGCCCTGGATGTCCAGCCACTGGGTGAAGCCCCTCTGCCCGAAACTCTCAAGCAGTTCGACAATCTCGTTGCCGTAAGCCTGATTGTATGATATAAAAATTGATTTCATATTTGTTAACCATTAATCTGTTTCATTTTCTTCGCCTTGCGCCTCTCCTGCGCGGTGGCGAGGGAGCAGTAGATCGTCGGAATGAGCA
>ERZ1026868.1596-NODE-1596-length-11520-cov-3.710336_pt1 | contig 11520 bp, 13 predicted proteins | sample MGYA00380164_ERZ1026868 | MGnify/ENA primary metagenome ERZ1026868 (study PRJEB33269, sample SAMEA4719800) | human gut metagenome | biome: human-associated habitat; feature: organic feature; material: feces | place: Cameroon | collected 2013-10 ... | reverse complement strand
GCAGAGGGAGGCAAGGGGAATCGGATTCCCACGCCAGTGCGCGCACTGGCTCGGAATGACAGGGAAACGGGGCGGACAGGGTCGCCCGCCTCTACAGAGCGGAACAAGAGCCGCACGGAAACGGGACGTCGAGGATGCCGTCCCCTACGGGCGGCCTTGAGGGGGCATATACATAAGGGGAAACGGATTCCCACGCCGGTGACGCGGTCACTGACTCTCATTGACATACTTTTCGGGAAAACAGAGCCCCGCGGCGTACGCCGCGGGGCTGTTTGTTTATGCCTATACTCAGTTTTCCTGCACGGGCTCTTCCGGCTTCTGCTCCACCGTCACGCGGATCTCGCCGGTGCGGTGGTTGTCCACCCGCGTCACCTGTACCCGCAGTCCCTGACATGTGAAGTGGTCGCCTACCTCCGGCACCCGGTCGCATTGCTCCATGACCCAGCCGCTGACGGAGGTCATGTCCGTCTCGCCGGTCAGGTGGAAGAATTCGGCAAAGTCATCGAAGTCCATGGAAGCATCTACCAGATAGGTGTCCTCGCCGATCTTGCGGATGAAGACCTCCTCCTCGTCATGCTCGTCCCAGATCTCGCCCACCAGCTCCTCCAGAATGTCCTCCATGGTGACGATGCCGCAGGTGCCGCCGTATTCATCCACCACCACGGCCACCTGCGTTTTGGCCGATTGCAGCTTTTTCAGCAGCAGGCTGATGGGCTCGTTTTCCAGCACGAACAGGGCGGGGGAGAGAATCTCCCCCAGCGGCTTGTCTGTTACGCCGCAGCCCACATAGAAGTCTTCTGGTGAACGGTGCCGATGATGTGGTCGATGTCCTCCCGGTAGATCAGCAGCCGGGAGTACTTGGTCTGGGTGAACAGGTCGGCCACCTCCTCCTTGGAGGCGGTGACGGGCAGCGCCGCCAGATCCACACGGTGGATGAGGATGTCCTGTGCCTCCTGCTCGGAAAAGCCGATGGCGTTCTTCAGCAGGTCGCCCTCGTCCTTGTCGATGCTGCCGTCCTGCTGCACCTCGTTCACCAGCATCAGCAGCTCCTCCGGGGACATTTTGCTGTCCGCGTCCAGATGGAACACCTTGGCCAGCAGCTTCTTCCACAGGGAGAACAGGGCGTTCAGCGGCATCAGCAGCCAGATCAGGCACCGCAGGAACGGCGCCGCGGTCATGGCCCACTCCTCCGCGCAGTCCTTGGCGATGCTCTTGGGGGAGATCTCACCGAAGATCAGCACCACCACCGTCACCACCACGGTGGACAGCGTGGCGCCCATGTCGCCGAAGCTCCTGACGAACAGCACCGTGCCCAGAGAGGCCATGGCGATGTTCACAATATTGTTGCCGATGAGAATGGTGGACAGCAGCTTGTCGTAGCGCTCCAGCAGCTTGCAGGCCAGCGCCGCGCGGCTGTTGCCCTTCTCCGCCCGCGTTTTCAGCCGCGTGATGTTGGCGGAGGAAAATGCCGTCTCCGTAGCGGAGAAATAGGCGGACAGCAGCAGGCAGACCGCCATGATAATGATATATGTAGTCGTTGACACGATCAGATACTCCTTATTCTGTCATCTTTTGGTGTATTTCCCGGTGCGAACGGGACGCCTAAAGGCGCAAAAAAGCACGTCTGCCCCGGCGCGTGCCGTGCAGATATGCTGGCATCAGATGGCAGGTAAGGTCAGTACAGGGATGATCGCCGCCGTCGGTATCCATAAGGTCGTATGCCCTCCTTCGAAGTAAATCTTACTTATTATACATAAGAAGGCGGTATCTGTCAAGTGCGGCAGAAAAGTGAGGAAAAGGTGGCGGGAAAGTGGATGTAAGGTTGCAATGTGGGGAAAAATGTGGTAAATTTATAGTGTAATACGATGGCGCGGAGTATTTCTATCTGAAGAATGCGCAGGGCGACGTGACCGGGCTTGTGGCCAGCAGCGGCACACAGGTGGTAGCGTACACCTAATGATAATGCCAGAATTAGCTGCAGCCGGTGTATAAGGGAAAGGTGGGCTCATGCCAATGAGGAAGTATATTCTTTTCTTTGCTTTGGTGCTTTTGTTCTTTGGCATGCTGGGGCAAAATGTTTCAACTTTTTTGATGGACAAGCTGAGTGAGCAAAGTACGGTTGAAATGTCTGCAGTCGTTTCCAATGTTGGCTGTAATGTCACTGATGAGAAGGTATACTGGTCTATCGGTGTCAAGGAGCCAAGCGGAGAATTGCTGATAAATTCCTCGGTTGGAAGATTATTAGATGCAGCGACTATGGAAACATTAGAAGCAGGTCAGACAATAACCTTCCGCATGGATATTTCTACCGCTCAACAGTATCGTGAGACAGGCAGTGGATATATTGTGGCCTTAAAGGCAGATCATGTTATTTTTCCAATCGAAGAATATAACGAAATCATGCGCCAAGTTACCCTTCCTGCGGAAATCGTTGGAATAATCTTTCAAGTATGTCTTTTGCTCCTGTTGATTTATTTGGCTCGGAAATATAAAATAGGGCAGTTTTTCCGAAGAAAAAAAGAGCTGTAATCCAGTCACACGGGAATGGCATGGTTAATCTGTGCCATTCCCGCCTATACCACCAGTTACAGTTACGACGGTCAAACCCTGACCAATGACGGCACATGGAGCTACAGTTGGCAGCACGGCCGCGGTGTATAGCACAAACCGGCTGCCGCTGCATCCCGGATTTTTGTGCATAAGCGAAAAGTGCGGAAAAGTGAGGAAAAGGTGGCGGGAAAGTGAGTGTAAGGTTGCAATGTGGGACAAAATGTGGTATATTTGCAATGTAATAGTAATTCTATGCGCACTATTGATTATATTTCTTATCAACAGAAATCACTTCTTCCTTATCCAGCATGTACTCTGCGGCTAAGAGCGTTTTCAAGAGGTTATTTGGATGATTAAAGAATCTTTTTTGCTGTTTATTTCAGCCATAGTCTGGAACAGTTTGCTGCTTCGTTGCGGTATTGAAGACGCGTTCTTGTTCAAAAAAACTCATCGAGAAGAGAGAAGTTATTATGCGCTTAATTGGCGTAGCCGGCGTCTCCGCATATTACTTCCCTATCGCGAGATGATTCCTTGCTATGCCCCGCGGCATATGCGGTTTTTCCAAATTGCGCGGAAGGTCAATTTAACAGTTTTAGCCGTTGCAGGGATCATTTGTATTCTGAGTTGGAACAATCGCGCCTTAGAAGTCTTTGGATATGTTTTTATGGGATGCTACTTTTTCATCTATATTATTCCGTTTTCTATTTACACCATATATATGAAGAACCCACCTGGAAAGCCGAAGGGATTTGATTTTAGCAAGTCGCATAATCCCTGAGTGATTTTACCACTCATAGTACCATCGCTTGGCAAGGGCAAACACGCCTGCCAGCATGTCTTTCCGGCGCTTTTTGCCCTTTTCGCCTTGGCTTGCGCCAGCAAGCCTGCGTCTCAAAAACCAAAAATCACACGAAAACCCATCGCTGGCAGGTGCGGGGCAGTTTTGCCGGAGCAGAAATGTGTCCAGACAAGAAAAGACCCGCAGAGAATACTTGCCGTATTGTCAAGGGGCTTGACGCAGTATGGGCGCATTTCTGCCCGTCAAAACCGTGTCTGCCCTTGTCAAGCGATGGTAGCGTAAGCACAAACCGGCTGCCGCTGCATCCCGGATTTTTGTGCATAAGCGAAAAGTGCGGCTGTCCCCTTGACGGGAACGAAAAAAAGGCATACAATCAGTGCATATCTTAGCAGGAGGTGTGCTGCCATGACCCGTCGCGCTGCGTGTTCCGACCGTGCCGTGGTGAAGTGCGCCCATTCTGCCTCCACCAGCGCTATTTTTGACTTTGCGTGCAGCGTGCTGTTTGGCATGCTGCACTTTTTCGGCTTTTTTGCCTTTACCGGTAAGGAGATGCCTCTGGAAGTCTGTCATTGACGCGCGGTGAAAACCGATAAATTTGCGTGTACAACGGCCTTCCATGCAGGAAGGCCGATTTTTTATGTTTGGAAAGGTTTTACGACGATGAGCGAGCTGGACAAGATCAGGGAAAATATCAACAGCATTGACGAGCAGATGGCGCAGCTGTTTCAGGAGCGTATGGAGATGAGCCGGCAGGTGGCGGCCTTCAAGAAGGACAGAGGGCTGTCCATCCGGGACGCGGAGCGGGAGCGGGAGCTGATCGACCGCGACCGCCGGTTCATCAAGGATCCGGCGGTGGACGGTTACTATGTGCAGTTCCTGCGGAGCATTCTCGACCTGTCATGCGCCTACCAGAGCCGGCTTCTCAACGGCATGAAGGTGGCGTACAGCGGTGTAGAGGGCGCTTACGGCTACATCGCGGCGCGGCGCATGTTCCCGGAGGCGCAGCTGATCGCCTACCCCGATTTTGCCGCCGCCCACAAAGCCGTGGAGCAGGGCGAGGCGGACAGCGCCGTGCTGCCGCTGGAAAACAGCTATGCCGGCGAGGTGGGCGCGGTGATGGATCTGCTGTTCTCCGGCGAGCTGTACATCAACCAGGTGATGGATCTGGAGATCGACCACAGCCTGCTGGGTGTGGAGGGCGCCGCCCCGGACACGGTCAGAACCGTGGTCAGCCACCCCCAGGCGCTGCACCAGTGCGACGACTACATCAAGCGCCACGGCTACGCCACGGAGACGTACTCCAACACGGCATTGGCGGCGGCACATGTGCGCGACGTCAACGACCCTGTGCTGGCCGCCATCGCATCGGAGGCGGCGGCGGAGGTATTCGGCCTGCGGGTGCTGGAACGGGGCATCAACACGGTGCGGACGAATACCACCCGCTTCGCCGCCCTGTCCCGCACCCGCAGCCAGCCGGAGACGACGAAAAAGCGGGAGGACGAGAACTTCGTGCTGGTGTTCACCGTGCAGAACGACGCCGGCTCGCTGGCGCAGACGCTGAACATCATCGGCGCCCACGGCTACAACATGCGTACCCTGCGCAGCCGCCCCATGAGGGGGCTTTCGTGGAAGTATTACTTCTACGTAGAGGCCGAGGGCTGCGTCAACAACACCAACGGCCGGGAGATGCTGCAGGAGCTGTCTGCCACCTGCGCCAAGCTCCGGCTGGTTGGCTCCTACTACGCCAATACCATCTGAGGGAGAGCAGACCATGGTCATTTCCGTTTCACTGGGAGCGCAGAGCTACCCCATCCTGCTGGAGCCCGGCGCGTTGGCTCGCGCCGGGGAGCACCTGTCCCTTGACCGCCGCGTGCTGGTGGTGACGGACAGCGGCGTGCCGCAGGAATACGCACAGGCCATAGCGAGCCGGTGCCGGCAGCCCCACATCTGCACCCTGCCAGCAGGGGAGGGCAGCAAGAGCATGGACAGCTATTACCTGCTTCTGCGGGAGATGCTTCGCCTACACATGGATCGCGGCGACTGCGTGGCCGCCGTGGGCGGCGGCATGGTGGGCGATCTGGCGGGCTTTGCCGCCGCCACCTACATGCGCGGCGTGGACTTCTACAACATTCCTACCACGCTGCTGGCGCAGGTGGATTCCTCCGTGGGCGGCAAGACCGCCATCGATCTGGACGGCGTGAAGAACGCGGTGGGCGCGTTCCACCAGCCCCGCGCCGTGCTCATCGACACGGACGTCCTCCGGACGCTTTCCCCGCGGCAGACAGCCGAGGGACTGGCCGAGAGCGTGAAAATGGCCATGACCTGCGACGCATCGCTCCTGAGCCTGATCGAGACGGCTTCCGACCTGACCGCCGCCCTTCCGGAGATCATCGCCCGCTCTCTGCGCATCAAGGCGCAGGTGCTGGAGCAGGATCCCACCGAGCGGGGGCTGCGCCGGGTGCTGAATTTCGGCCACACCCTCGGCCACGCCATCGAGAGCTGCGCCGGGGGAGAGCTGCTCCACGGCGAGTGCGTGGCGCTGGGCATGGTGCCCATGTGCGCGCCGCCGCTGCGCCCCCGGCTGACCGCCATACTCGAAAGGTGCGGCCTGCCCACGGAGTGCAGCTGCACCGCCGGGCAGCTGCTGCCCTATCTGCTGCACGACAAAAAAGCGGCCTCCGGCTCCGTTACCGCCGTGCTGGTGGACGAGCCGGGCACCTTCCGCATGGAAACAATGACGCCGGAGGAGATACTCCGCCGCTGGGAGGAGAGGAACGCATGAAAAACACCTTTGGACAAGCGGTCACGCTGACGCTGTTCGGCGAGAGCCACGGCGCTGCCGTGGGCGCGGTGCTGGACGGTCTGGCACCCGGTCTGCCGGTGGACGGGGATTTCCTCCGCCGCCAGCTGTCCCGCCGCCGTCCCACCACGGCGCTGGATACCGCCCGGCAGGAGCCGGACAACTATCAGATACTCAGCGGCGTCTTTCAGGGGCGCACCACCGGCACGCCGCTGACCATCGTCATCCCCAACGAGAACACCCGCAGCGGGGATTATACCTACGGCCTTGCCCGCCCCTCCCACGCGGACTACGCCGCCTACTGCAAATACCACGGCTATGAGGACTGGCGGGGCGGCGGACACTTCTCCGGCCGCGTCACCGCGCCGCTGGTGGCGGCGGGTGCCATCCTGCTGTCCGCCCTTGCCGGTGTGGGCGTCACCGTGGGCACACACATCCTTCGCTGCGGCGGCGCGTGGGATCGCCCCTTTGCCGACCGTGCGGCGGCGGACGTGGCCGCCCTGCAGGGGGCGGATTTCCCCGCCCTGACGGGCGAGGCCGCCCAAGCCATCAGCGCCGCCATTCTGGCAGCCAGAGAGCGTCAGGACAGCGTGGGCGGCATCACCCAGACCGCCGTGTGCGGCCTGCCTGCCGGTGTGGGCGAGCCGTGGTTCGACAGTGTGGAGAGCTTGCTGAGCCACGCGGTGTTCTCCATCGGCGGCGTGAAGGGCATTGAATTCGGCGGCGGCTTCTCCGCCGTGTGCGGATACGGCTCCGATTTCAACGACAGCCTCCGCATGGAGAACGGGCGGGTGGTGACGGAGACCAACCGCAACGGCGGCATCAACGGCGGCATCACCAACGGCATGGACGTGGTGTTCCAGTGCGCCGTGAAGCCCACGCCCTCCATCGGCCAGCCCCAGCAGACCGTGGACTTCCTCCGGGGCGAGGACGCGGAGCTGACCATTCACGGCCGCCACGACCCGGCCATTATCCGCCGCATCTGCCCGGTGCTGGACAGCGTCACGGCGCTGGTGCTGTGCGACCTGCTGACCCAGCGCTTCGGCACGGACTATCTGGCGAAGGGGGCGCGGCCATGATCTGCGGACTGATCGGCTACCCTCTGGGGCACAGCTACTCGCCCCAGATACACCGCGCGCTGGCGGACTACGACTACCGCCTCTGGCCGCTGAAGCCGGAGGAGCTGGAAGCGTTTCTCGTGAAGCGCGATTTCGCGGGCATCAACGTGACGATCCCTTATAAGGAGAGGGTCATTCCCTATCTGGATCAGCTGTCCGATACGGCGCGGGCCATCGGCGCGGTGAACACCGTGGTGAACCGGGACGGCAAGCTGTACGGCGACAACACGGATATTGCCGGCATGCTGGCGCTGATACGCCGCATGGGTCTGGTGCTGTCCGGCAAAAAGGTGCTGATCCTCGGCACCGGCGGCACATCCAAAACGGCGCGGGCGGCGGCATCGCAGCTGGGCGCGGCGGAGGTGTACCGCGTCTCCCGCAGCGGCAGAGACGGCGCTGTTACCTACCGTCAGGCGGCGGAGGAGCACGGGGACGCCGCCTGCATCATCAACACGACGCCCTGCGGCATGTACCCCGATCTGGGCGGCTGCCCGGTGGAGCTGGACGGCTTTCCCCGGCTGGAGGGCGTGGTGGACGTGATCTATAACCCTCTGCGCAGCGAGCTGGTGCTCGGCGCCCGGCAGCGGGGCATCCCTGCGGAGGGAGGGCTGTATATGCTGGCGGCGCAGGCCGCCTATGCCAGCGCCCTGTTCCGGGGCTGTGAAGCCACGGCGGGGGACATTGAGCTGGCCTATCGCACGGTGCTGTGCCAGATGGAGAACATCGTGCTCATCGGCATGCCCTCCTCCGGCAAAACCACCGTGGGGCGGCTGCTGGCGCAGCGCACCGGAAAGGAATTCGTGGACACGGACACGCTGGTGGAGCAGGCCGTGGGCATGACTGTCCCGGACTATTTCGCCGCAAAGGGCGAGAGCGCCTTCCGGGAGCGGGAGAAGGAGGCGGTGGCATCAGCGGCGGCAAGCGGCGGCAAGGTCATCGCCACCGGCGGCGGCGCCGTCCTGCGGCCGGAGAACCTGCGGGCGCTGCGGCGCACCGGGCGGCTGGTGTTTCTGGATCGCTCGCCGGACAAGCTGACCGCCACGGCGGACAGGCCGCTCTCCGCCGACCCGGAAGCGCTGCGCCGCCGGTATGCCGAGCGGTATGACCTCTACTGCGCCGCCGCTGACCTGCGGGTGAACGGCGACGGCTCACCGGAGGACACGGCGGAGCGGATCGAAAAGGAGTGGACGATATGAAGCTGCTGGTCATCAACGGCCCCAATCTCAATATGCTGGGCATCCGGGAGCCGGCCATTTACGGCAGCGGCACCTATGCCCAGCTGCTGGACATGATCCGCGCCCACGCAGAAAGGCGCGGCGCGGAGGTGTCCTTCTTCCAGTCCAACCACGAGGGCGCGCTGGTGGACGCCATCCAGCAGGCGTATTTCGACGGGGTGGAGGGCATCATCCTCAACCCGGCGGCCTATACCCACACCAGCGTGGCGCTGCTGGACGCGCTGAAGGCCGTGGCCATTCCCGCGGTGGAGGTACACATCTCCGACGTGGCCGCACGGGAGGACTTCCGGCAGATCAGCTACGTCCGTCCGGCGTGTATCGCCACTGTGACAGGCCGGGGCTTTGCGGGCTATCTGGACGCCGTGGACATCCTGCTGAAGGGAGCGGCGGAGTCATGACCGTGACCATCTATCCCGGACGGGCGGCGGGCACGGCGGCAGCGCCGCCGTCCAAGAGCTGCGCCCACCGGATGCTCCTGTGCGGCGCACTGGCAGAGGGCGAGAGCGTCATCGAGGGCATCGCCCCCAGTCAGGACATGCTGGCTACCGTGGACTGCATCCGCGCCATGGGCGGCGCGTGCCGTCTGGAGGGCGATACGGCCTGCATCACCGGCACCGGCGGTCATATCCGCCCCGGCGGGACGTATCCCTGCCGCGAAAGCGGCAGCACCCTGCGGTTCTACATCCCTCCGGCGCTGCTGTCCGGCGGCAGCGCCGTGTTTACCGGCACGCCCCGGCTCATGGAGCGGGGCGTGGGCGTCTATGAGACGATTCTGGCGCAGAAGGGCATATCGGTGTCCCGGACGCGGGACGCCGTCACGTTTTCCGGGCGGCTGACGCCGGGGGACTACACCCTCCGGGGCGATGTGAGCAGCCAGTTCGTCACCGGACTGCTGCTGGCGCTGCCCCTGCTGCCGGACAGCAGCACCCTGCGCGTTCTGCCGCCGGTGGAGAGCCGTCCCTATATCGACATTACACTGGACATCATGGCCGCCTTCGGCGTCCGGGTGGAGGAGCGGGAGCCGAACCTGTTCGCCATCCCCGGCGGGCAGCGGTACGAGAGCCGCCGCGCGGCGGTGGAGGGCGACTGGTCCAACGCGGCGTTCCTGCTGGCGTTGGACGGCGATGTGACCGTTACCGGCCTGCGCCCGGACAGCTTGCAGGGCGACCGGGTGTGCCGCGATATGCTGCACCGGCTGGAAAGTCCCGGCGCGGTGTTGGACATCTCCGCCTGCCCCGATCTGGGACCCATACTGTTCGCTGCGGCGGCGCGGAGCTGCGGCGGCGTGTTCACAGGAACCCACCGCCTGCGCATCAAGGAGAGTGACCGCATAGCGGCCATGGCGCAGGAACTGTCGAAATTCGGCGCGCAGATCAGGGAGGAGGAGGATCGGGTGACGGTGCTGCATCGTCCACTTCACCCTCCGCGGGAGGTGCTGGACGGACACAACGACCACCGCATCGTCATGTCTCTGGCGGTGCTGTGCGCCTCGCTGGGCGGCACGATCCGCGGTGCGGAGGCCGTCAGCAAGAGCTGGCCGGACTTCTTCCCCGCACTGGAAGCGCTGGGGCTGCGCATGGACATCCAGCCCTGAAACCCTTGAACGGAAAGGAACATTCATCCATGAACATGGAATTCAAACGTAAGCTGCCCACCCCGCAGACCGTCAAGGACATGTACCCCGTCACGGAGGAGCTGGCGCGGCAGAAGCGGGAAAACGACCGGCAGATCAAGGCCGTCATCACCGGGGAGGATCAGCGGCTGATGCTGCTCATCGGCCCCTGCTCCGCTGACCGGGAGGACGCCGTGCTGGAGTACGCGGCGCGGCTCCGGACACTGCAGGAGCGGGTGAAGGGCACGATCCTCATCGTCCCCCGCATTTACAGCAACAAGCCCCGCACCACCGGCGACGGGTACAAGGGCATGCTGCACCAGCCCGATCCCAACGGTCAGCCGGACATGCTCAAGGGGCTGATCGCCATCCGCAAGATGCACATGAAGGTGCTGGAGCAGACGGGCTTTTCCAGCGCCGACGAGCTGCTGTATCCGGAGAATTACTACTATCTGTCCGATATTCTCTCCTACGCGGCCATCGGCGCCCGGTCGGTGGAGGATCAGCAGCACCGGCTGATCGCCAGCGGGCTGGACGTGCCCGTGGGTATGAAGAATCCCACCAGCGGCGACCTGTCGGTGATGATGAACTCCATCCTGGCCGCCCAGCATCCCCACACGTTCCTGTTCGCCCAGTGGGAGGTACACAGCAAGGGCAACCCGCTGGCGCACGCCATCCTCCGCGGCTCGGTGAACAAATACGGGCGCTCCCTGCCCAACTATCACTATGAGGATCTTAGCCAGCTCTATGAGCTGTACGCCAAAAGCGGACTGGCCAATCCCGCCGTTATCATCGACACCAACCACTCCAACTCCGGCAAGCAGTGGGATCAGCAAGCGCGCATCGCCAAGGAGGTGCTCCACAGCACCCGCCACAACGGGGATATCGGCCGCATGGTCAAGGGACTGATGATCGAGTCGTACCTGCTGGACGGCTGCCAGAAGCCCGACGGCGGCGTGTACGGCCTGTCCATCACCGACCCCTGCATCGGCTGGGAGAAAACCGAACAGCTGGTGCTGGAGCTGGCGGAGCTGCGGGGCTGAGCCGGCGCAGCGCAGGCGAATACGAAAAAAGCCAAAATGTTCCGGGCACCGCCCGGAACATTTTTCGGATTGCGGCCGCGGGGGGAGGTTTTGGTTGCACAGGAGGCGTATTTTGTGTATGATAGTGTCACTGAACAGAAAGTGCAGGTGCTACGCATGAAGATCATGGCTATCGACTACGGCGACGCCCACACCGGTATCGCCATTTCCGACTATACAGAGACGCTGGCGGGGTACTCCGACGTGATCCACTCCCGGAAGCAGGAGGAGGTGCTCTCCGGTGTGCAGCGGCTGATCGCCGAGCACGGCGTGGAGCTGCTGGTGCTGGGCTATCCCCGGAACATGGACGGCACGGTGGGCGTC
>ERZ1026868.1594-NODE-1594-length-11525-cov-7.735048_pt1 | contig 11525 bp, 10 predicted proteins | sample MGYA00380164_ERZ1026868 | MGnify/ENA primary metagenome ERZ1026868 (study PRJEB33269, sample SAMEA4719800) | human gut metagenome | biome: human-associated habitat; feature: organic feature; material: feces | place: Cameroon | collected 2013-10 ... | reverse complement strand
AAACCGTTTACCTAAATCTACGAAACCGTTTACCTAAATCTACGAAACCGTTTACTTCGAGCTTTGTAACTTATTGAAAATCAACATGTTGAAATTTCCGTAATTATAATAATAATCTAATTTATAATTATAAAAAGAAATTTACTTTTTTGAAGGAAAAATATAAAGTACTGATTACTAAATACTTATAAGAAACCAGGTAAACGGTTTCGTAGATATGACAAGAGAGCAATGTAAAAATTACTTGTGTTTATCAGGCTTTTTAAGCATTTCCGCCCGGCAAATTCAGAAATATAAAGGCTAACATGCAGTATATCAATAAGTTAATGTAAACCAGGTAAACGATTTCGTAGATATAGAGGCTTTCATTGAGCATGAAGGCATCTACGAAACCGCTTATCTATATCTACGAAACCATTTACTTTAATAGATACAACAACCTGATAATCAACATAATAAAGAAGTAATTATATATATAATAAACCCATCTTTTAATTATGACATATTTTTATGCTCGAAAATAAAAAACATAATACGTTGAACATCAGCGGGTTAGTAAATACAAGGTAAATGGTTTCGTAGATATGCAAGCTTTTCCTACCATGATATCTACGAAACCATTTACCAGGAATGATATAAACATCTGATAAACAGAGATATAGCGAAACATTTTTTTTGTGTTCTTAAAGAGTACTGTTTTTACATTTAAACGATTTTTGTGTTTGTAAAGTGTTGAAATATAGAATGTTAGGTGTCTTGTGGTAAATGGTTTCGTAGATATAGCCCAAAAAAGTCGCAAATAAGAGCTATATAAAGCTATAATAAAGCCATATAAGCTATATTTGCGACTCTTTATAGGTTTACCCCTCGTAGAAAGTTGGAGCGAAGGAGCCTACACATTTAAAGTATTCCTGGGCAACTTTCTCCACTCCCAGTGTTTTGAGTAATCCAAAGTCTTCTTTTGAAGCCTTGACGCAGAACCTCTGGTTTTTCATACCGAGGAATTTCACCCTCTTGAGTAAGGCTGCTTGTGAAGGATCAATAATCATGGAGAGGAATTCTTTCCATTTGTCCTCCCCACCCTTTTCCATTTCTATCTTTGAATTTTCTGCCGTTGCTACATGGGCAAACAAGTCGCCCATTACGGGCTCCTTGCTCTGAGGCAGTCCTTGCTTATCCTTATCCAAGACATTGCCATTGATATGGGCTTTTCCCAAAGCAGTTCTCTTGATTTTGAATATCAGTGCTTCAGGATTACCTCTTGACTGTCCCCTCTTATATACGGGTGTACAGTCGGTGAACATGATATCAACCTTGTCTTCCTTGCTTAATTTGGCAAAATCTTCCTGCACCGCATCCAATACTTGCTTTTTAAACTGCGAGAATTTCGGATACTGTTCTTCTATAACAGTTCCGTCTTCTGCAATTTTAGCCATGCCCAGGTATTCCTTCAATTGCATGAATGGCACCTTTATGGTCATTTTCCCATTGTTTATTCCCATTTGGCGCAGTAAGAACAGATATATCCTAGGAGTGTTCTGCCTGCTTGCATATCGTGCAATCAAGGCGATGTGATGGATGAATCCTTGGCTCATGTCGAAGGCATATTTGGCAACAACTGGGTCAATCTTCAGCTCAACCTCTCCTTTAGACCTGTCGTATGTGACACCCTGCTTGGTGGTATAACCATTGGTTACGATATCTTCTGTTATGTTAGAAAAGACGTGCTGTATGACGGCCTTGCCATCTATCTTGATTCTGACGCTGAAGTCCAGAAGTTCCTTCAGGGTTTTGCGCAGATCCTTATAGTGGCTTGATTCAATACCTAATTCATTCAACTTCAGTTTGATTTTAGGTACATTCATGGCAACATGTTCTTTATCTACTTCAAACATATAGTCTGAGCGCAGATTACCTTTCTCACGCTTTTCGTTGAAGAATCTCGTTACATATTCCTGTAGATGCGAGCTTACGCAAAACAATATATGCTGTTGTGCGAGCGTACATTGTTTATCTATCTTTGTGAAGCTGAATGGAGTATTAATCCATTGTTCACCTGCATTGGGCTTTGCTATTTCCTTTTTTTTATCTGCCATATCCGGTATCTTGTCTAAATGTACTTATGCTCTATATAAGTACTTATATTCTATATATTTGTTGCAAAAGTAAGTAAAATACCTGATATTAGAAAATATATCCACCTTTTTTTTATGTGAAGAGACAAAATCTTCAAGTTTTAACCAAAATATGACTCATGTTTTGCATGCCATGCCTCCAGTTGCCATGCCTCCAGTTTACCAAGCCTCCAATTGATCGGCAATCTCTGGCATTTTATCCTTGGAGAACACCGGATTCTTGCCTTCCTTCTTCTGCTGTCGATAGTCTTGCAGCAGGAAAACGGCCTGGCGGGATAGCAAAACGATGGCCACAAGATTGCAGAGGGTAAGAAGTGCCATCGTGATGTCGGCAAAACTCCATGCAAAATCCAATGATACCACAGCACCAATCATCACCATCGCAGCTACGGCAAGGCGATAGATAAATACGCCCAGTTTGGAATCCTTGATATATCTCACGTTTGTCTCGCCATAATAATAGTTGCCGATGATACTGCTGAAGGCAAAGAGCCATATCATCACAGCCACGAAAGGATTTCCGATGCTTCCTATCTCATGGGTCAGGGCATCCTGCGTGAGCTGGATACCATTGGATGCTGTGACGTCTACCCCACTCACCAGGATGATGAATGCCGTGCAGGAACATACCACCAGGGTATCCGTAAACACGCCCAGTGCCTGGATGAGTCCCTGCTTCACCGGATGGCTCACCGTGGCCGCCGCAGCCGCATTAGGAGCACTACCCTCGCCTGCCTCATTGCTGAACAGGCCTCGCTTGATGCCCTGTATCACAGTTACGCCAAGCACTCCGCCCGCAGCCTGATTGAATCCGAAGGCATTCTCCACAATGGTGAGCAATACCTGAGGCAGGCAGGTGATGTTCCAGATTACTACGCCCACGGCTATCAGTAGATAGATGATTGCCATCACTGGAACCACCGTGGAAGAAAACTTAGCCACTCGCTGGATACCGCCGAAGATGATGAGCAGCGTGAGCAGCGTGAGCACGATGCCCATGGTGGCAGGATCGATACCGAAGGCCTTCTGCCATGCCAGACAGATGGTGTTGCTCTGTACGGAATTATAGGCAAAACCGAAGGTGATGATCATCAGCACGGCAAAGAGGATACCCATCCATCCCTTGCCCAATCCATACTTCATATAATAGGCAGGTCCGCCATAGAAGGAAGTCTTGCCCTTGCGCTTGTAAAGCTGGGCAAGCGTAGATTCTATGAAGGCTGATGCGGAACCCAGCAAAGCCAGCATCCACATCCAGAACACGGCTCCCGGACCACCGACGCTGATGGCTGTGGCCACACCCGCAAGATTACCCGTACCGATTCTGCTTGCCAGTGCCACCACGAATGCCTGGAAGGAAGAGATGTGCTTCATCTCGCCATCCACCTTCACATCCATCGACAGCTCATCCTGCCCTATCTCGTCGGGCTGAACCTTATCGGGATGGAGCAGCAGCCTCACCATCTCCCTGATGAGACGAAACTGAACGAAACGGGTTCGCCAAGTGAAAAACACGGCACAGCATATCAAAACGGCAATGATGATATACGACCAGAGAAAATCGCTAACCTGAACAAAGATGTTCTGAATTGAATCTATCATTTTTTATCTGCTAATTTATCTGCTAAATATCTGTATATATTATCTTTCCGGCTGCAAAATTACTAATTTTCTCTCAATAAACGGGCCATAATGGGCAATAATCGGCAATAATCGGAGGAAATAGCTTATAATTTTGTCGCAGATACTTAGTTCTGCCGTCTGAAGGCATACTTTTCATGCGTTTTAAAGCCCTTTTTAGAAGTCTGCAAACATGTTTGCATGCTTGCATTCAAACATGTATGTGTGTTTGCATGTTTGTTAACCTACATGTTTGCATGTTTGTTAACCCGCATATAGAAAGCATTTATACTTGAAAACCAATATATTAGTAATTCTGCAAACATGTTTGCATGCTTGCATCCAAACATGTTTGTGTGTTTGCATGCAAACATTTCGGCATATTTTCTTGGTTATTTCAATTAATTCATGTACCTTTGCACGCAGTTTAATATTTAAAAGTCAAAGACATGGAAAATAAGCTGAAAATGATCTTGGCTATCGTCAACAATAAAGGTGGCGTAGGCAAAACAACAACAGTGCAGAATCTTGCCACTGGCATGTTACGGAAGGATAAGAATCTAAGAATCCTCGAGATAGACTTGGATCCTCAGTGTAACTTAACTCTTCTGAATCATGCGCCAGAAGATTGTGCCACTGTGTTTGATTCGATGATAGCCTGCAAGGGGTTGCCCATCTATAAAAATGGGGTAGGGGTGTATTACGTTCCAGGTTCTGCCAAGATGCAGGATGTGGATCCTTTCCTGCAGAACACGGGTGCACCACGCCAGGTATTGGGAGCTTGTCTCAACAGCGACTGCATGGATTTCACGGGCGAAGGCATCGGCAATCCTATAGATTATTTCGACTACATCTTCATCGACTGTCCGCCAGCCCTGTCACAATCTACCTATAATGCCATGGTGGTAGCAAGCCATCTGCTGGTTCCGGTACAGATGGAAGGACTTTCTGTAAATGGTTTGGCGGCAGTGCTGGCAGCCATGGAGGAGGTGAAGAACGGCAGGTTTGCCCTGAACAAGGAACTGGAACTTCTGGGCCTGTTGCCTGTTATGCTCGACGAGCGTCCACGCATCGTGCGTTCGGCAATGGAATATCTTCGAGAGAATTATGGCGAGAAGGTATTGTCGCATGGAATCCGCCGTTGCGTCAAGGTGAACGAGTCGCAGACTGAAATGACAGATCTCTTTCATTATGCGCCTTATTGCTCGGCAGCCATAGACTATGAATTGGTTATCAATGAATTGTTTAATATCTAGATAAATTAGGAAAAATGGGAAAGGATTTTCACGCAGCTTTCAGTAATATGAATAAAGCTGTTCGCCCAGGTGTTGGGCAATCTGCAGTTGGGCAGCCAGGTATAACTCAGCCTGGTGTGGCACAGCCTGGCGTTGTGCAGCCAGTAGGGGAGAAAGACATAAAGAAGGTAACTCAGGCAGAGAAGAGGAAATCGATGCATGGAGTTCAGACATACCTGTCGGACGAGGAGTATGAACAGCTTATGTTGGCGAAGGTTAGAACCAAAAAGAAATACGAGGATATCCTTCGGGAAGCATTGGTGCAGTATATGAATAATCTATAGTCTGTTTGCTTTCAAACATGTTTGCATGCAAACATGTTTGAAAGCAAACATCTTTTCGTTATCTCTCCATCTTGGTAGGTTGTTAAGTATAACTCATAAAAAAAGTGCATTTCCAAATGCTCAATCTAGAACTGGAAATGCTTGGTTTTTGCATTTCCCCAATTTCTGGGGAATTATTCCCCACTTGTTCCCCAGTTTCCCCACTTCTGTTTGACGGGTATGGAAATGATAAGTGGCAGTAAATCAGCAGGATAACTTGGTTTATCTGTTTCTGGCACGCAAGTTGCATAAATGGATAGTGCGTTTGAATCAGATAAATTCGTTTCTCAACATAATGACAATGCATTTGCAGTGCGTATACATTGAAAATAGGTAAGAATAAAAATAGTTTTCATCAGGTAAAAGTTTATATTTAGGTTTATCATTTGCATTTTATTGCATATCTTGAAAAATAGATGTAATTTTAGGTTCGGTTAATGAAAAGAGAAGTCTGCGAGCAGTGATGCTGGCAGACTTTTTTATTGCTAGTTCTCCGGATCGAAGATTTCACCATAATATACCCAACCCTCAGTCCAGTCGTCTATCTTGACGCTCGTAAGGTTCATTTCCGGCTTCATCTCACTGTATTCCAGGTTGACAATATACTTGCCGCTCGGCTTCATCACGGGAGCTTTCAGGTCGTAGCGTGTGCTGTTACCATCAGGAGTTTTGAGCACGATAAACAGATTGGTGTTTTGAACACCATCGCACGTCGGCATCAGGTACATTGTTTTTGTTACAAACATGTTATCCAACATCGTTATTCCGGAAGGAATATCGCATTCTTTCTTAGTCCTTGTTGGCGTGCCGAAAGTTCCATCTTCATTTTGCTGCAAAGGAAACAGTCCGGTGGCAACATTCAATACCTTTCCCGTGATAGCCGTATGCAGAGGAGCCCCTTTTATGTTGATGGTGAGCTCGGCAAGCACACGTCGCATTTCGCTTTTGACGATATGGTGCACATTTTCATGGTCTATGATGATGTCTGTTACACCATAATAGGCATGTTCGGGTGCTGCGTCCGTACCCGACAGACCGATTACCAGATTGTTCATGTTGTCAACGCCTCTAGTCTGCTCACTGATGGTGAACGGAGCCACCAGGTTGGTGGTAGTGAGAATGCGATAGTGACCTTTGGGCATGTCATATCGCTCGCTTGCCATTTCCTGCGCACTGCCATGCTGGCTTTGCTCCACCAGCGTGCCGTTTTCTGCATTCATGATCCACGTCTTCACGTCCTTCACTTCCGTGCCCTCGTCGGTCTCGTCAGCCCAGTCGAGAGATATCGACAGGCCTCCGTCTCCTTCGCCATCATGCACGTCGTGGTCGCAACTAGCCAATAGGCATGGGATGCATGCCAGCACCCATAGCCAGATATTCAGTTTGTTTCTTGTTTTCATTGTCTGTATTGTTTTATGGGTTACTGTTTGGTGAGACTGATTCCCAGTCTGATGCCGCTTTCCCAGACATAGTTGTTCTTGTGCAGATATTCCGGCATGCCGTCCAGGCGTTTGCCCGTGAGTCGGGTCAATCCCGAAAAGATGCCCAGTTTCAGGCGGTCATTCAGCCGATAGCCCACCTGCAGGTCGGCACCATATCCCAGATGCCAGTGGGTGGCACCTTTCTTCACGGTTGTTCCGTCCGTCAGGTTCTGGATATCTGCCTTGGTGGTCACGGCATATAGATGAGGCGATGCAGCCACCTCCCAGCGGCTGTTGGCAGTTTGAGGAAACAGAGCCAGCAGGTTGATGTTTACTCTTGCCCCCAACTGTGCCATCCTTACCTGGCTCTTCAGCTGGGTATACTCCCAGCAGTCCATTCCCAGGACGCTGGCCTTGTATATCGTGCCGTCGCTTCCCAGCCAGTAGTTGCGTTCTGCGCAGCAGTCTTGCGCCGCCAGGTTCATCTCTCCGTATTTTGCCGATAGCTCAGCCGACCAGATGTTGTTGAAACGATAGCCGCCGTAAAATCCGGCGTCCCAACCGAGTCGGGTCTTGTCGTGTCCGAAACTCGAGAAAGTAGAGAAGCCGAAAGGCATTCCTCCCTCTATGCCGACATACCATCCTTGCTCATCTTTCTGCACACCGTCGTTTACTTCCGCCCTTGTTACTGAAAGCGGAAGGATGGCAGCAAGCGTTGCAATCGGTAGCCCAATTTTAATTCTTAAAGATTTTTTCATATAAGTTCGTTTAGTTAAACTTGTCAGTATGAAGAATGCTTCTATAGGCATTACTTCTAAATATGCTGCAAATATAGCATTTTTTTCCGATATAAGGTGTCTCTTTCCTCAAAAAAAGTGTCTACTTCCTATGTTCAAGGTGTCGCATTGGTACCAATGCGACACCCCTGTTAACATAAAAATACATATAAATACGTATTTTAGTGTGCATCAGAAATCCACTTCCAGTGCTGCCCGTTTTCCTGTGATTTCTTTGTTATGTAATAACTTTTTTAATCGGTAAGAGCGAAGCAGGGCGACTTATCCTTACGATGGTGGATAGTTTTTGCGATGTTTTCTTGCGGGTCTCGAAAAAATATCGTACTTTTGCTGCGTGATGAAAAGATATAATATATGATGAAAAGATATAATTATGATAGAAAGGAATGATTATGATGAAAAGATATAACTGTATATTCATGGCGCTTGTGGCGCTAGCTTTGTTTGCCTGCCAGGGCAGAAAGACGGCATCTGGTGATGGGGAAGTGGGTGATACGCTGAAGATGAAGTATGCCCAGTTGCTGACCATCGTAAGGCATGGTGAAGGGACTTATGATGAAGGGACTTATGATGAAGTGATGATAGCCAACCCCTGGAAGGCTGGCACCCTGCTGCATCGCTATATCCTCGTCCCGAAGGGCAAGGAGGGGGATGAGACCGTGGCGCAGCTTGCCAGGCGCAGGGCGTCGGGCGTAAGATGCGTCACGGATACCGTGCGCACGCCCGTAGAAAGCAGTGCCGTATTCATGGCTCCGCATTGCCAGCTGATGTATGAGTTGGGTGTGGGGAATGCCATCCGTGGCGTATGCGATCTGGATTATATCAATATTCCCGATATCAGGAAGCGCGTATCATCATCCTCTGTTGTGGATTGCGGTTCCGGTATGGCACCCGACCTTGAGCGCATCATCGCCCTGAAGCCGGAGGCAATCCTCGTATCTCCTTTCGAGAACAGTGGCGGATACGGTAAGCTCGACAAGCTTCGCATCCCCCTGATAGAAGCAGCCGACTATATGGAGACATCGCCATTGGGCAGGGCAGAGTGGATGAAATTCTATGGCATGCTCTTTGGCAGCCGTCAGGCAGATTCGCTCTTTGCCGGGATAGAAAAGGAATATCTGTCGCTGAAGTCGGTGGCAGGGAAACTGCCCGAAGGTCTTTCGGTGTTGACCGAGCGCAAGACGGGTGGGGTATGGTATGTGCCGGGCGGAAGGAGCACGATAGCCCTTCTTCTGAAGGATGCCCATGCCCGTTATGTTTTTGCAGAGGATGGTCACAGCGGAAGTCTGGCGATGAGTCCGGAGCAGATTCTGGCGAAGGGTAGGGAGATTGATGTCTGGGCATTCAAGTATTTCGGCGGTGCTCCCTTGGGCAAAGCCCAACTGCTTCAGGAGTATGAAGGCTACAAGGCATTGTCTGCCTTTCAGCGTGGCAACATCTATGAGGTAGATACTTCCCGTGTTCCCTATTTTGAGATGACGAGTTTCCATCCCGAGCTGCTGCTCCGTGAGTTCATCCTCCTTTCTCATCCTGCCACGGATGCCCGGTATGCCCGGAACGGGGAGTTGAGGAAGCTGGGAACACTCCGGTTCTATCAGCCTTTGTAGGGGGGATGGCTATCATGGCTCAGAATGGAACAAAGCGAATTTGTCCACCAGGCTGGTGGACAATTACAGAAAGTGGATTATGCCAATACACCAATGCCAGAAATCTTACTTCTTGTGCCTTGGAGACATCAGACAATCGTAGATAGGGTTTACGATGCCTGTAAGTTTGCATGTTTGCATGTTTGCATGCAAACATGTTTTGTTCTTTGTCACGCAGATTTATTCTTTGTTGTTTTGTCACGCAGATTTCGCAGATGACGCAGATTTATTCTTCTTCACGCAGAGCTTTTTGCGCAGATGCCGCAGATCTTTCCTGAACTTTCGCCTTGTTTGCCCCACACGCCTTGGGCTAGGAGCTTCTTCCCTTTACCTTTCCCTTCGGCCGATGACCGTTGGTTCAGGGTGTGTGGGGCAAATCTTGCTTCTGTCCTTTATCTTTCCGTTAGGCGTTCCGCCGGATTTGGAATCCGGCGTTAAAAAATGTCCTAACCTATTTAGGCTCTGCGGATTTGCAATCCGCAGCAAAGGAGTATGCTTTTCCTTTTGTTGGGGGATTACAAATCCCCCGGTTTTAATAGGTCGAACCTTTTTTTACGGCGGATTTCAAATCCGCCGGGACGCCTGGCGGGGTTGCGCTCTTGGTTATTATTCTGTTATTGCATTGCCGTCTTTATCAAGAACGGTGCAATTGCTGCCTATCTTCCAGTTGGCTGGAAGATTACTTTGGTTTTCCAACACATCATAAGCCGCCTTATCTTGTATTTTGAGTGTACGAGAACTTACGGTTTCGTCGGTTCCGGCATTATTCAACCAACCATTGCAGCAATAAGCTTTTTCCGAAATTTGGTTGCTTGGTGCCAACATAGTGACGGTTGACAATTTTGTACAACCAGAGAACATATAATTATAGCAGAAGTCTGCTAACGTTGTAGCCTTTAATTCTGGGGCAGACGTGAGACTTATACAACCAGAGAACATACTATTATAGCAGCTTGTTGCTAACGTTGTAGCCTTTAATTCTGGGGCAGCGGTGAGACTTGTACAACCTTCGAACATAATACCATAGCAGCTATTTTCTAACGTTGTAGCCTTTAATTCTGGGGCAGATGTGAGACTTGTACAACCTCCGAACATTTTATAATAGCAGTAATCTGCTAATGTTGTAGCAGGCAATTCTGGGGCAGAGGTTAATACTTTGCACTCATTGAACAATCTACAGAATCTGGCATTTTGGGTATTTACTGTACTATAGTTTCTCCAGTCCAGCAGCGTGCGGATGTCGCCTGTGCAAGCTACTTTCACATTTGGATCAGTAAATGTGATGGTTGAATATTTATTCCATCCAGACGCAGTTCCATTAGTGTTCGTGCCACGTAAGCGAAGGTCGCCATTTGTTCCACCGAAGGTAACTTCTGTACTTGCCTCGACAGTTGCCCATTTCCCATTATTCACAGAATACTCAAGATCAGAGATATTATAATTTTCTTCGGTCGTCATCTTGAAAGTCTGAGGTTGCTCTGCTGTAAAGGTGACGTATGGGGTAAATTCTGCCTTTCCGCCATCAATCTTATCAGTTCCCCATTCAGCCACAGTAACATTACCTATAGTCACCTTGTTCTTACCCACAATAAGATTGTAGGTATAGCTCTTGCCGGCTTCCAATGTTCCTGTCTTGACAACAAGCGGAGTTTCGGCGGATTCATCAGTAGTGAAATAGAGCTTTCCCTCTACTTTTCCAGGAATAACCAGGGCAGTATAGGTTGTGCCGATTCCATCCTCGCCATTCTGCAAAGGCTTGATGTTGATGGTAGATGTTTCGCCGGCATCAGTAGATGCCTTGCTTGCGATGCGGATATGGTTGACCTTGGTGGTGCTGGCATCAAACTGGTCGTTGAAACTCTGGATGTTGAGAATCAGACGGGCAGTCTTGCGCACCAATGTCACATCAAGCTGGCGGTTACCAGGAATTTCAGTAAGGGTGGTTACTTCTGCCTTCATATAATCTGATTTCGCAATCTCCGTTGCACCGCTTTGGTCTTCCTGGATATAGCCTTTGCTGAAGGTATTCTTGCCATCAGCAGGATACCAGCACTGGAAATTGAGGTTGCTAGCATCCCATACCAGATAACTTCCATTACCTGGCTGCCAGTCGTTGGTGCCTTTATTGTAGGTATAGGTGATCGATGTGCCATTATTGCTGACACCCATCACATCACCAGTATTAAAACTCATCTGTTTGGCTTCATCAGATGCAGCCGGATTGCTTCGGGTAAAGATGCTGCCCACCGAAGCCGATACGTGAACGGCATTCGGGTCGCTGAGCCATG
>ERZ1026868.1593-NODE-1593-length-11528-cov-3.823847_pt1 | contig 11528 bp, 9 predicted proteins | sample MGYA00380164_ERZ1026868 | MGnify/ENA primary metagenome ERZ1026868 (study PRJEB33269, sample SAMEA4719800) | human gut metagenome | biome: human-associated habitat; feature: organic feature; material: feces | place: Cameroon | collected 2013-10 ... | reverse complement strand
GTCGGGACAAGGGCAATCACCATGACCAGAACCAGCAGCAATGCGAACAGTTTCTTCATTGCTTTCAACCTCCATTGGAGTAAATTTTGGGACGAGTGGTGTATATTTTCACTTACCCATGAACATTATAGTCTTTTTAACGACTATAGTCAAGTAAAAAATTATAACCTAGAATAAAAAGACTGCAACTGGAAACCGTAACCAAATAAAGGAGACGCAATAGTGTGATTGTTTACGACCCCTTCTGGAAAACCCTGAAAAAATCGTCTAAAACCACGTATACGCTCATAAAAGATCATCATATATCCAGCTCCACCATCGACAAGCTGCGCAAAAACAAGCCGATCACCACAACGACCCTGAACGATCTGTGCCGGATCCTCGGCTGCAAGGTGGACGAGATATTGGAATATGTCCCCTCGCCGGACGACCAATGCCTTTGAATCAGGGCAATCAGAAGCCGCTTTTTTATAAGGCGGCAGTTTTTTGATATTGCCGGTTGACATAACAACAAAATTCCGCAATCAGAAATTCCAGTGGCCGAAGCATTTTTATTCTTCTCGGGACATACTCTGTTCCAAACCCATGGCAGGAGCCTTTCTCCTGCCGAGAAGGAGGCTGGCTATGGATCAAATTTATGCGGACATTGCTGCCAGAACCGGCGGCAATATTTATGTGGGTGTTGTCGGGCCGGTGCGTACCGGAAAATCGACCCTCATCAAACGGATTATGGAGGAGCTGGTGATTCCCGGCATCTCCGACCCCTATCGCAAGGAGCGCGCCAGAGATGAGCTGCCCCAGAGCGGTTCCGGGAAGACCATCATGACCTCGGAGCCGAAGTTCGTCCCCGAGGAAGCGGTGGAGATTTCCCCCGACGGCGTGACGAAGCTGCGGGTGCGGCTGATCGACTCCGTGGGCTACATGGTGGACGGCGCGGTGGGCGCGGAGGAGGACGGCGTGCCGCGGATGGTGACCACCCCATGGTACGACCACGAAATTCCCATGACGGAAGCGGCGGAGCTGGGGACGAAAAAGGTCATGGAGGGGCATTGCTCCATCGGCATTGTGGTGACTACCGACGGAACCATTACGGAAATTCCCCGGGAGGATTACGTACAGGCGGAAAAGCGCGCCATCACCGACATGCAGAAAACGGGAAAGCCATTCCTCGTGATCGTCAATTCCCGCAACCCGGCGGGGGAGGCGGCGGGGGCGGTAAAGGCGTATCTGCAAAACACCTTCGCTCTGGAGCCCATCGTGGCGGACTGTCAGGCGCTGGACGCCGAGGGTATCGGCAAGCTCATGAAGGCGCTGCTGTACACCTTCCCCATGAGCGAGCTGCGGGTGCATCTCCCCCGGTGGATGGACGCGCTGGAGCCGGAGCATCCCGTGAAGGCGGCGCTGTATCAGGCGCTTCTCCAAATGGCCGAGGAAATTCACACGCTGGGTCAGGCGGAAGGGGTGCTGGCCGGACTGCGGGAGCTGCCCCAGGTGCAGGACTACAGCCTGCGCAGTGTGGATTTGGGCAGCGGCAGCGTGATCTGCGCCATCGTGTTCCCGGAGGCGCTGTTCTACGAGATTCTGAGCGCCCGGGCGGGAATGCCCATCCGCAGCGACGCCCAGCTATTGCAGCTGCTCACCGAGCTGTCCCAAATCAAGCAGGAATACGACAAGATCTCCGATGCCCTTTCCGCCGTCCGGGCGACGGGCTACGGCGTGGTGATGCCCGCGGCAGAGGAAATGAAGCTGGAAACGCCGGAGATCATCCGCAAGGGCGGCGCTTACGGCGTGAAGCTGAAAGCGGGCGCGCCCTCCATTCACATGGTACGTGTGGACATTGACACGGAGATCAACCCCATGGTGGGAGACGAAAAGCAGTCTCAGGATCTGGTCAATTCCCTCATGGGCGAAGACCCGGAAAAGCTGTGGCAGAGCAACATTTTCGGAAAATCCGTGTACGACCTGATTCAGGAGGGGCTGACCACGAAGCTGCTGGGAATGCCGGAGGAAGTCAGGGGCAAGTTCCGGGGAACACTGACAAGAATCGTCAACGAGGGCGCGACGGGGCTGATCTGTTTGATTCTGTAGGCGAAAATGTGGGCATTCCGGCATTCCTTTCTTGACATTCCCCGTTTGCAGAGGTAAACTAAAGAAAAAAGGGAGGAATGCACAGTGTCCATTACCATTGAATACCTTTGGAAAGACCGCAAGCGTCATCTGGGGATGCCCCTGTCCTTTACCCGCTATCAGTTGTCCGAGGATCGGCTGTTCCTGTCCCAGGGATTCCTGAACATCCGGGATGACGATATTCTTCTTTACCGGGTGCGGGACATCGATACCAGACGCAATCTGTGGCAGCGCCTGTTCGGCGTGGGAACGGTCACGGTGCTGTCCTCCGACAAGACCATGCCGACGCTGGTGCTGAAAAACGTGAAGGACCCGCTCTTTGTCAAGGAACTGATCCACAAGCAGGTGGAGGAAATGAAGCTGAAGCGCCGGGTTCGCTACGGTGAGATTGCAACCACCGGCGACCATGACGACGATGACGATCTGGACGATCGATAAGGCTTTTGCCCCGCCGCTGCAAAGCGGCGGGGGGTATTAGACAGTTAACAGGCACGGCGGTATAATCTGCCGTGCCTGCCCTTTGTATTGTGTAAAGCAGATTCATGTGAGCATCCCTTGCCTCTCCCTATGGGAGAGGTGGCCGAGCGAAGCGAGGACGGAGAGGGTATACTAGGGTGCAAGGCCCTCTCAGTCACCTACGGTGACAGCTCTCCCAAAGGGCAAGCCAAGGGGGTGTACGCATTTTGGCGCGAGAAATGGAGCGTATCTGTACCGATACGCTCCATTCGCTGTTTTATGACTGCCCATCAAAGCGGCGGGGCGATTTTCTGTTTAAGAATTTCTTTGTACGGGAAAATAAATCATCAGGGTGCTTTACCCTTGAGAAAATTCGTGATACAATACACTTTACGATTCAGATTGTTGAGGGGGAGTCCCTGTGAAGCGAACCGGCAGAAAATTTCATTGGAATTATACGGCGTTGGCCTTTGCCATTCCCTGCATGGGAATGCTGTTTGTCATGCTTATCAGCCAATACGAGCCGTTCGGTAAGTATTCCATGCTGTATTCGGATATGTACCACCAGTATTATCCCTTCTTCGTGGCGTTCCGCCGCGCCCTTCGCAGCGGAAGCGGGCTGCTGTACACATGGAGCATCGGCATGGGGATGGATTATCTGGGGCTGATCTCCTATTATCTGGCGTCGCCGCTGAACCTGCTCAGCGTTCTGGTGCCGGAGGGCTGGCTGCTGGAGTTTTTCTCTCTGCTGGTGCCGGTGAAGCTGGGATTCGCGGGGATGTTTTTCGCCATTTTCCTGAAAAAGCTGTTCGGCAAGAACGATGCGTCCATTGCGGTGTTCGGCGGTTTTTACGGGCTGTGCGCGTGGGCGCTGGGGTATCAGTGGAATGTGATGTGGCTGGACACCTTCGCCCTGCTGCCGCTGGTGGCGCTGGGAACGGTGTGCCTGCTGAAGGAGAAAAAGTTTTTCCTCTATACGATCACGCTGTTTCTGTCCGTCTATTCCAATTATTATATCGGGTTCTTTACCTGCATTTTCGTTTTCCTGCTGTTTCTTGTATACGAAATTTGCCGCTGGGGCGGGTGGAAGAAGCTGTTTGCGGATCTTGGGAGAATCGCCCTGTTTTCCCTGCTGGCGCTGGGAATGACTGCCATTCTGACTTTCCCGGCGCTGTCGGCCCTGCAGACTACCCAGTCCAGCGTGAACAATTTCCCCACCGGTTTCCGGCTGAACATCGCCAAGGAGAACACCATCAAGGGGCTTCTGGACGCCATGCGGCAGGTGGCGGGGAACATGGGCGGCAGCATCGAGCCGACCTTCAAGGAAGGATTGCCCAATCTTTACTGCGGCATTTTCAGCATCCTGCTGATGTTCCTGTACCTGATGGCGAAGGACATCAAGCGCAGGGACAAGTGCTGCGCCGTGATCCTGCTGCTGTTTTTCAACGTGAGCTTCATCATCCGGCAGCTGGATTTCATCTGGCACGGCTTCCATTTTACCAATATGATCCCCTATCGGTTCAGCTTCCTGTACAGCTTCGTGGTGCTGTACATGGCCTACCGCGCATGGCTGATGCGCAGGAAGTTCCGCCCGGTGCAGATCGTGATCGCCGGGGCGCTGACTGCGGGGGTGCTGGCCTGCTCCAATGAGCTGTTCGAGACCGTGCCGCTGGAGCTGGGCAGCCTGACGCTGCAAATCCCTCTCTACTTTATATATAATCTGATTTTTCTGGTGCTGTATCTCACCGTCATGCTCTACGGTCAGCTGGAAGTGCCGGAGGGAACCACGGAGCGTCAGAAAATGCGCGCCCGCGCCAAGCGGAACCGTCAGCGTGCCCGGATTCGGATATTGGCGCTGTCCGTCATGGGTGTGGAGCTGATCTCCACGCTGGTGTGCTTTGGACTGTATTTCACGGGTACGGGTGTGTCCAATTATCCAAAGGGAACCACCTACACTGCCTCCGTCATCCGCTATATGTACGAGCGGGAGGACGATAACCTCTTTTTCCGGGCGGAGACCACCCATTCCCAGACCCTGAACGACGGTGCCCTCAACGGCTACAACGGTATTTCCGCCTTTACCAGTTCCGCCAATGTCAAAGTCACGGAGTTCATGCGGGCGCTGGGCTACGGCGCGAAGAACACCTATAACCGCTACTGCTTCGAGGAAAGCTCCCCGGTGGCGAACCTGTTTCTGGGCATCAAGTATATGATTGAGCGGGACGGGAAGGACAAGTCCAGCACCTATTTTGACGAGGTGAACCGCTTCGGCGTGGCGTCCCTGCTGGTCAATACCGCGTATCTGCCGCTGGGCTTCCTGACGGAGCCGGCGCTGGCGGAACTGGACTTTTCCGCCAGCAGCGGAACGTTCCAGTTCCAGAACGACCTGTTCACTGCCGCCACGGGCATTGACGAGGAGGTCTGGCACAAGCTTCAGGGAGAGAATCTGACCATCACCGGCAACGGTGCGAACATCACGGAAAGCAATTCCACCGGCTACTGCAAGTATTCCGACTGTGTTTCCGGTGCCAACGTGACCTATACCTACACCGCCGACCGGGACGGCTTTGTGTGCGTCCATCTGAACCTGCCCAAGCGGAACGATTTCTACGTCAGCGTCAATGGCGTGGAGCTTTACAAGGAGACCATCAGCCTGTCCCAGATGATCGCGGTGGGGGATGTGAAGACCGGAGATACGGTGGACATCCGCATCGAGTGCGACAAGGACGAGAGCAGTACCATGACTGTCAGCGCCGCCGTTCTCAACGGGGAGCGGTTCGCGCGGGGCTATGAAATCCTGTCGGCGTCCCAGCTGAATCTGACGAAGTTCCGCTCCACGCTGGTGGAGGGAACCATCGACTGCGACCGGGACGGCCTGCTGTATACCTCCGTTCCGCAAAACGGAAACTGGAGCGTCAAGGTGGACGGCAAGCCTGCCGAGATCAAACTGGTAGGGGACTGCATGGTGGCCGTGAATCTGACGAAGGGCGTCCACACCGTTCGCCTGATGTATCACAACGCCGCGTTCAGTCTGGGTTGGAAGATCAGCCTTGCCTGCGCCGCCGTTTTCGGCGGGCTGGCATGGAGCGTCTACAGACCCGACAAGAAGTACAAAAAATAACAAATACGCTGCCATCTCCCAATCGGGGATGGCAGCGTAAACTTTATCGGATTGCTTCCGTGATGGTGCCTCCGCCGACCACCAGGTCGCCCTGATACACCACCACCGCCTGACCGGGGGTGACGGCGCGCTGGGGGATGTCGAATTCCACCCGCGCAAAGCCGTCCGCTTCGGGGTAAATGGTTCCGGGCTGTTCCGTCTGGCTGTGGCGGGTCTTGACCGTCACTTTAACAGGCTCGGTCAGTTCAGGGAAGGGATACCAGACCCAGTTGTTTCCCCGCAGCGCGGAGGAAAACAGCGCCTCATTCGGCCCCACCGTGACGGTGTTCTTCTCCATATCCTTTCCGCAGACGTACACCGGCGCGCCCATGGCCAGACCCAGCCCCTTGCGCTGTCCCAGCGTGTAGCACACCGCACCACGGTGTTTGCCGACCACGCGGCCGCTTTCGTCCAGAAAATCCCCGGCGGGGTAGCGTCTGCCGGTGTAGCGTTCCAGAAAAGCCGGGTAGTCACCATCCGGCACGAAGCAGATGTCCTGAGAGTCGTGCTTCCGGGCGTTGATAAAGCCGTTTTCTTCTGCAATGGCACGTACCTCCTGCTTGGTCAGACCGCCGAGGGGGAACTGAATCCGGGCAAGCTGCTCCTGATTTAAGCAGGCGAGAAAGTACGTCTGATCTTTGGCTTTGTCCGCCGCCTTATATAATAGGTATCGGTCGCCGGACTTCCTTACTTGCGCGTAATGCCCGGATACCACGCAGTCGCACCCCAGCTCCAGAGCGCGGCGGAGGAGCCGGTCGAATTTCAGATACCGGTTGCAGTCGATGCAGGGGTTGGGAGTGCCGCCGCATTCGTAGCAGCTGACAAATTTCCGGATGACTTGCCGCTCGAAATCGTCCTTGAAGTTGAACACGTAGTGGGGAATTCCCAGACGTCTGGCCACGCTGCGGGCGTCCTCCACGTCGTCCAGACTACAGCAGGTGTGTCCTTTTTCCAGACCGATCATATCATTGTCGTACAGCCGCATGGTCGCACCGATGCACTCGTAACCCGCGCGGAGCATCAGCAGCGCCGCCACGGAACTGTCCACGCCCCCCGACATGCCGATCAGCGCCTTCTTGCCGTCCATGAAATCCCTCCCATGACTTTTGGAACCTCTGAATAAATCGTCTTCGGCTGGGCGGCGAATCTTTTGCCCCATCCGTGCAGTTCTGAAAGCGGGAAATACACAAAGTATTCCGCCGCTTTCAGAACTTTCGGCTGAGCCAAAATCTTTCGCCGCCAGCTCTTGCCGATTTAATCAGAGCTTCCCTCTTATCTGCTAATTGCACAAAAAGTTTGGGAATACCGGGAAAACCTTGGCTTTTTGGCGTGGTTGAAATTTGAGCAGGTATATGATATACTGTTTTCCGACAAAAAGCAAGTGTTTTCGGGATGGACACATCCGTTTTTACACACTGACCAAAAATCACCGCACATACAGACAAAACGGGGGATGATTTGATGAAGATCGGATTGCTGGGCTTCGGTGTCGTCGGCCGGGGCGTGTATGAGCTTACCCGGGGCAGAGACGATATGCAGGTCGTCAAGGTTCTGCGCCGGGAGGATATGCAGCTTCCCGACGCGAAGACCGTCCGGGACATCCGGGACATTGTGGAGGACGACAGCATCGACACCGTGGTGGAGGTCATGGGCGGGCTGCACCCTGCTTACGACTATGTCCGCGCCGCCATTGAGGCGGGGAAAAATGTGGTAACTGCCAACAAGGCGCTGGTATGCACCTTCTATGACGAGCTGCTGCCGCTGGTGCAGGAAAAGGGCGTCTGCTTCCGCTGCACAGCAGCCGTGGGCGGCGGCATCGGCTGGCTTTCCGAGCTGGAACGCGCCCGCCGGGTGCAGAGCATCCGGGAGGTCGGCGGCATCATGAACGGCACCTGCAACTATATTCTCGACAACATGACCCGTCAGGGCCTCAATTACGACGATGTGCTGAAACAGGCGCAGGCGCTGGGCTACGCCGAAGCCGACCCCTCCACCGACGTGGACGGCATCGACACATGGCACAAGGCCATTCTGTCCGCCAACATTGCCTTCGGCGTGAGTCTGGATAAGGGAACCGTCCCCGTGGCGGGCATTCGCAATATCAAGGCCGAAGACGTGGAGAACTTCAAAGCCCACGGCCTTGTATGCAAGCTGATCGCTACGGGCAAGCAGGAAAACGGCGTCATCAGCGCCTACGTCCAGCCGACATTGGTGAAGGACGGCGAGCCGGAGGGCGCCGTTCCAATGAACTACAATTTAATCACCTTCGTCGGCGAGACTTCCCAGCGCATGAGCTTCTTCGGTCAGGGCGCAGGCCGGTACCCCACCGCATACAATGTGGTGCAGGATCTGGTGGACGTTCTTGCCGGGAAGGGCTTCTACGCCCCCTACGGCGGCCATGCGGCGGCGGTGAACGACGAGAAGCTGACATGGTACGTTCGCGGTAACTGGAACGGCGAGACAAAGGAGCATTGGGGCAGCGCGGCGGTGACCGCGCCGGTATCCGTTGCCGCAATGCACGCATGGCTGAAAGAGAATCCCAACGCATTCGCCGCGGCAATCCGCGGATGACTGAGAGTGACAGAGAGGAACAGAAAATGAAAGTAGTCAAATTCGGCGGCAGCTCCATGGCGGATGCCGGCCAGTACCGCAAGGTACGGGATATCCTTCTGGCCGACCCGGAGCGCCGGGTCGTGGTGGTCTCCGCCGCGGGCAAGCGGTTCGGCAATGACCATAAGCTGACCGACCTTCTCTATCTGTGCTATGCCCATGTCCAGTACGGCGTGGATTGCAGCAGCATTTTTGACATGATCGCGTCCCGCTACTTAGACATCCGGGATGAGCTGGGGCTTGACCTGGCGCTGGAGCCGGAGCTGGAGGCTCTGAAAAAGCGCATCGACGCGAAGGAAGTGACCCAGGAGGAGCTGGTCAGCCGGGGCGAGTATTTCTCCGCCAAGCTGATGGCGGCGTACCTGGGCTTCCAGTTCGTGGACGCGGCTGACTGGGTGATGTTCAACATGGACGGCACCGTGAACCGGGAGGTGTCCTACAAGGCGCTGCGCAATCAGGTGCTGCTTGGCTACGGCGCGGTAATCCCTGGCTTCTACGGCGCCATGCCCGACGGCGCCATCCACACCTTCTCCCGGGGCGGCAGCGATATCACCGGCGCGCTGGCGGCGGCGGCACTGGATGCGGACGTGTACGAAAACTGGACGGACGTATCCGGCATCCTCATGGCCGACCCCCGGATCGTGGACGATCCTCAGGCTATCCCGGAAGTCACCTACGACGAGCTTCGGGAGCTGAGCTATTCCGGCGCGCAGGTACTTCACGAGGATTCCATTTTCCCGGTGCGGGAAAAGAACATCCCCGTCAACATCCGCAACACCAACGACCCGGAGGCCCCCGGCACCATGATCCAGGAGTCCTTCTCCGGCGACGTTGACCCCGACCGGTTCATCACCGGCATTACGGGCAAAAAGGACTTTTCCATCATCTCCCTGACCAAGCGGGGCATGAGCAATCAGGTCGGCGTCCTGCGCAGAGTTCTGTCGGTGCTGGAACGGCATAACATTTCCGTGGACTACGTTCCCAACGGCATTGACAACGTGTCCGTCGTGCTTCCCACCGCCGCGGTGGAGAAGGAGCTGTACACCATCATGGCGGAGATCAAAAAGGAAGCCCAGCCGGATACGCTGGACGTCCACCACCACATTGCCGTGGTCGCAGCCGTCGGCCGGAAGATGGCCTTCCGTCCCGGCATTTCCGGCCGGATCTTCAAGGCGCTGGGCGAAAGCGGCATCAACATCCGTATGATCAACCAGGGCCCTGACGAATTGAACATCATCTTCGGCGTGGACAACAAGGACTTCAAGGAAGCCATCCGGGTTCTGTACAACAGCTTTGTAAAATAAAGTGTGGGAGGAATGAATATATGAAAACCTATACTGTAGCCGTCCTTGGCGCGACCGGCGCTGTGGGACAGGAAATGATCAAGGTTCTGCAGGAACGCAATTTCCCCGTTGGGAAGCTGGTTCTGCTGGCCTCCGCCCGGAGCGCGGGCAAAACCGTGAAGTTCCGCGGTGAGGACGTGACCATTCAGGAAGCCGCCGACACAGCATTCAAGGGCGTGGACATCGTTCTGGGCGCGGCGGAAAATGACATCGCCAAGAAGTTTGCCCCTGCGATCGTGGCCTCCGGCGCGGTGTTCGTGGACAATTCCTCCGCATTCCGCCTGAATCCTGAGGTGCCGCTGATCGTGCCCGAGGTCAACCCCGAGGACGTGAAGAACCACAAGGGCATCATCTCCAATCCCAACTGCTCCACCATCATCACCGTCACGGCGGTGAACGCCCTGAACACCATCACCCCCATCCGCACCATGACCGCTTCCACGTATCAGGCGGTTTCCGGCGCTGGCGCGGGCGGCCCCATTGAACTGATGAATGAGGTGGAGGCACTGCGGGAGGGGAAGACCTACGAGCCGAAGGTGTTTTCCCACCAGATCGCCTTCAACCTGATCCCCCAGATCGGCGGCGAGCAGTTCGAGGGCTACACCAGCGAGGAAATGAAGATGCAGAACGAAGGCCGCAAGATCATGCACCTGCCGGAGCTGAAGGTCAGCTGCACCTGCGTCCGCGTTCCTGTTGTGCGCAGCCACTCCATTTCCGTCAGCTGCCACTTTGACGTGCCGGTCACCGTGGAGCAGGCACGGGAGGTCATCGCCAAGGCTCCCGGCTGCAAGCTGGTGGACGACCTGAAAAACAAGCAGTATCCCATGCCCCTGGACACCTCCGATCAGGACATCGTGTTCGTTGGCCGCATCCGTCCCGACCTGACGGATGACAACGGCCTGTGCCTGTGGTGCTGCGGCGACCAGGTCCGCAAGGGCGCCGCTACCAACGCCATCCAGATCGCGGAGCTGCTGGTGAAGGAATAATTCCATAAAATTATGTACGGGAGAGCCGCCGGCTCTCCCGTATTTTCTGTATATAAGGAATAGACCGCCGAAAACATGTCAATACTCCGTCCAAAAGGAGGAATGACAATGAAATTGCGGGACGTTATGACAAATCCGGTCATCCGGATCAATCCGGAGGAATCCGTGGCGGTGGCGGCGCGGACGCTTGACCGCTACAATATTGGGGCGCTGCCCGTGTGCGGCACCGACGGAAGACTGTGCGGCCTGATCACCGACCGGGACATCGTCACCCGGTGTCTGGCCGCCGGACGGTCGGCCTCGTCCACGCCCGTCCGGGACGTGATGACGGCGAAGGTGATCACCGCCCGGCCGGACATGGAGGTCGCCCTTGCGGCGGGGCTGATGGGCAGGGAACAGATCAGAAGGCTGCCCGTCATGGAGAACGGCAGGCTTTGCGGCATGGTCAGTCTGGGAGATCTGGCAATGCAGGACGAAACCAGCATTGACGCAGGGGACGCCCTGACGGAGATCAGCAACAATCTTTCCTCCAGAGACGGTCGTCTCTGAGTAGAAAACAATAAAAAAGACGGCCAAAAATGTAAAAAACCCTTGACAAAGCGAACTTTGGATGGTATTATAAGCAAGCTGTCCACGAGGGCGGCGCACAAAAAACTTTGTAAGAATTTGGAAAAAGTTCTTGACAAAGGGAAAAAGTTGTGCTAACATATGAAAGTTCGCTGCGGGACGAATGTGAACGCAAAACGAACAGCTGTATCTTGTAAATTGAATAACGCAGACGATTATAAAAGACACCTTGGACAATAAATGGATTGTTTAAGCGTAAGCGAAAAAACAGCCAACGAA
>ERZ1026868.1592-NODE-1592-length-11533-cov-14.712145_pt1 | contig 11533 bp, 22 predicted proteins | sample MGYA00380164_ERZ1026868 | MGnify/ENA primary metagenome ERZ1026868 (study PRJEB33269, sample SAMEA4719800) | human gut metagenome | biome: human-associated habitat; feature: organic feature; material: feces | place: Cameroon | collected 2013-10 ... | reverse complement strand
AAGGGTTTTATCTTCAGAGGATATGACCCGTTCTGGAAGCCTGTTGAAGAAAACAATATTGCTTTATCTTCGGGGCTCTGTTATGACCCTTATATTGTTATCTGCTCTAACGTTCTTAACGTTATTGCTGATAAAGAAACAGTAAAAGAAATTCAAACATATATTCGTGATTTTTCTTTCTCTGCTTCTCTTGGAAATAATCTGGTAAGAGAATCCTCTTTTTACTACATCACAGTTTACACAGGGAATAAATCTGGTATCGGTCGTATGACTAAACCCGATTGTTTCCAGCGCAATGAAACTCTGGATAATTACATCTTCCGTTATGAGGATGTGATTTATAAGAATACTATTACCACTGAGAATGGTAAGATGTTTCTTAAGTGAAAAAAAGACAGAGCATTTAGCCCTGTCTCTTTTCCTAAACTCATCATGAAAGGAGGTGATTCGATGTAGCGAATTTTATTTATTGATTATACCACGAGCGTAATCCAAGTGTTCATCATCATTTCAATCCATTAAAAATGGTTCCTAAATCAATCTTTCATTTAATTTAAAATGATTATTATAAGTTATTTAGGCTACTTTAAACTTTAAGTAAGCTTAGGCGGGATTGAACTTCCAACCTTTTCATGATGATATTATAACATCCTTTAATCTATTTGTCAAGCAAAATTTCAAAACAAATTCAAAAAATATTTGGAGGTATTTACTATGGGTCAGCGTTCTCAGATTTACGTTATTTTCAAGGACCATCAGAATCGTGATTGCGTCAGCGCTACTTATTTTCAGTATAATTATGGTGAGCGTATGATTTCTCGCGCTCGTTATCTTATGGGATGGATTAAGGCTCAAAATGGACTTTTTAAAGATTATCTTCCTTTTGTTGCTCATAAAATCCGTTATGTTGCAAGTGTTAACTTTGATTATAAGGATGTAACGATTGGAACAGATTTAATTGAGGAATGGAAAGATTATAAGAGAGGCGTTCCCAATGCCAATCTGAATGAATATATCTTCTATGCCGACAACAACGATGGTTGCCTTTTCATTGACGCTCGCATTCCTGAGCATCTTCGCTATGCTTTCACAACTTACGATTATAAAGATGGTGTTATGGGACCTGAAGCTTATCTTAAGTGGGATGACATTCCTCAGAAGATTCGGAACACCAAATTTACAAAACGTAATATTAACTGGATTACTCACAACGCAAAACTCATGAAGAAAGCTGAACTTGAAGCTATTCTTAAAACAACATATTATACGTTTTAAACAGAAAAACAGAGGTTATCAACCTCTGTCAATCTGTAAACCAGTTTTACACTATTTGCCCAACACACAAATAGCAACCTTACGCTTAGAGCAGAAAAGAGTTGATTCTATGTAGAAAATCGCTTTTGTCGATTACGTTACTAACGTAATTTAGGTGCGTATCCTCAAGCACCGTAACTAACATTAGTTACATGGGAGATAGAGACTGACACTCTCTGTCTCCCATTGAGGACATTATAGCATACTATGTTCTATTTGTCAAGCAAAATTTCTCAAATTCTAAAAAATATTTTTAAGGAGTTGTAAACATTATGCCTAAGAAAAACAATCAGGTCGCTCAGAAGAAAGATTTCATCATGTCTCGTGAAGATTATATCCAGCACCTTTCCATGAGAACAAATGAAATCCATGTAACCAATAAGAACTCTAAGACTGGTATGGGGGTTCTCGATATTGCAGTTCCTACTTGTTGCTGTCGTGAAGATGCTCCTTGCAAGAAAGATGGCTGCTATTGTATGAAGGGTTGTCAGACGATTACTTCTGTTCGGGCAGCGTATCTTCGCAATCTCCGTATCTATAACAACGACCCTGAAGATTTCTGGGCTCAGGTTGACTTTAAGTTGAAGCATTCTGGGCTTTCTCTCTGTCGCTATTTTGACGCAGGTGACATTCCTGATTATGATTTTTTCGAAGGGATGGTTCAGACAGCTCTTCACAATCCTAAAATCAAGTTCATGGCATTCACAAAGAAGTATTTCATCGTGAATGAATGGCTTTCTGAAAATGAAAAGCTTCCCAAGAACTTGAATATCATCTTCTCTGCATGGGATAAGAATTGGGATGTTCCTAATCCATACAACCTTCCTGTGGCTTATGTGGATTTTAAGGATAAGTCTAAGAATCCTGAGTTTCCTAAGTCTTATTCCACTTGTCCTAATCAGCATGATAAGACTGTCACTTGCACGACCTGCCAAAAATGTTGGAACAAGAAGATTAAAACTGTTGTATTCCAGCAGCATTGATAGTATAATATAATAGAATCTGAAAGGAGGTGGTTCTATCTGAATGTAGCTATTCTCTTTATTGTTTTCCTTTATGCTATCTGTGGCAATATTCCTAACAATGTTTATGGTATCAATTTCATTGATGCTTTTGTTATCATAAATATATTTGTGGGATTTGTTTACGGTTTTATAGCATCAAAGCGAAAACGAAAATAAAAAACGAAAGAAGGTGATTATGTATCAGTATTGTTGGTTGGATTTTAGTCTTGGAATTTACTGTGTTCTTGTGGCTTATCCACATCGTTAACTAAGTTGAGCCTAAGCTGTCCTATCGGCTATACGGGGAGAAAGGAAATTACTGTGATTACTATTGTCCAAAATAAATGTCGTGCGACTCTCAAAATTACCAATGATGAAACTTTTGAAGAGGCTACCGTCATGCTTCAAACTGACGAAGAAGCCAACACTCTGATATATAACTTACTTCGCGGTCTTATGAAAGGAGAAAACTAATATGTATATCATGTCTAAGAAGGAATTTTTCGCTCAGGATATGTCCAATCTTCATCCTATTGCTTACATCTCTGCTCTTGGAGGGCTTGAAATCTACAAAATTGAATACGACATTAACGATTCCCTGTTCTGTGCTGAAGGTGCTTGGATTGGAAAGAAAACCAATCCCAAATATCAGCACAAGCTTCGTATCTATTCCAACATGAATGGCGAGTCTTATATCAAGATTCGTGGACAGCGTTACAAGCTCTGTGACGCTATTCGTACATTCTTTAACTAAGGCCAAAATAAAGAAAGGAGAATCAAAATGACTAAATGGATTCGTTCAGATAAGTTCAGCTCAAAGAAATTCCCTGTGTATTATCACTCCTCTTATGAGTATGCTCTCGCTAAAGACAGATACCCTCGTCCTCATTGGGTTCTGCTCAAGAAAATTGAGCATGATGAGGAACGTGGTGTTTCTCGTTGGGGCTATCTTGAGCATTTCTTAAGCAACATCACTTTCAACGATGCTAAGAGATGGTTTGAAAACAGCAAATACAATTCAAATAACATTAAGGAGGATTAACCATGAACACTACCATCAACACCACAGCTACGCTTTCTCTCACCGAGCAAAACAATGCCATCATTACTGAAGCTTTGGATGCTGTCTTGTCTGAAGCTGTTGAGCATTTTAATCAAAGACGCACAAAACGTTCTGCTGATGATGAGCGGTATTTCTTTAAGAAGTCAGAAGTTGATGCTGTCCTATCTAAACTTTTGCATCCTGAATGGGTGAAAGTCAAAATTGAATATGATGTTGACGGAATCACTCCATTCTGTTATACTATGGATTATGGAGTTGTATTTCCTGCAACTCGTAATTGTACCACTCGTCGTAGAAAACCTACAAATATTTAAAGGAGGATTATTGTATGTATTGGGTCACATTTTTCGATGGAAGCTCTAAGGTCATGTCTGATTTTGAGCTTGATGAAATCATTGAGAATGAGGATTCTCGTGATTCCATTATCGAAATCAAGGATATGGATAAGGGTATCATTCTTGATACCCAGACTCTTATCTATAACAAACTTCATTGAAAGGAGATGGTTTTATCACAGTAGAAGGAGTTATTATCGTTTTGGGTACTACATGGTTAATGTTGTACTACTTCCTGAATAGGGAAGACTGATTTTGAAAGAAAGGAGTGTTGCCTATGATGATGTTTGTTTTCAGTCTCATTTGGGTATTCTGGTGGACAGGAGCTATTCAGGCTGGTTTTGTCGATGGCTTTATGAATCCCATCAGTTTATCCATTCTTGCGTTTATGATTGCTTTTGTCATTCATTGCGAAAGCGAAATTAAACGCGAGAAGAAACAGCGAAAACAGAGAAGGGCTCAAGAGAAAGCCGAACTTCCTCCGATTATTTCTAAGAAATATGAGGATATTGAAGATTGGTTTAACTCTAAAGAGTATCACCAACTCTGTTATCAATTATGTAAGATTCCTTAAATAAGGAATGGGCGGGTGGATGGGACTTATAGAAAGGAGGAATCCTAATGGAAATTGGGGATAAAGTTGGTCAATTTATCTACATGGGCAAAGATGAGGAACGCAATCAACATGAAATTGAGCGCGTAAAAAACGGTGAAATAAAAACACCTGCTCAATATTTTCTTTGGAAGTGTAAGTGCGGTAATATTATTAGCCGCCAAAAACACCCAATAGAACATGAAATTATTATTAGTTGCGGTTGTTCACCTCGCCCTCGTCCTCGTAAATTAAATCAATATGAATTCTTCGAAGATTATGTCATAGGTCATTTCAATGGAAGAAAAGAAGTTTTTTATATTGATTTAGAAGATTATGAAAAAGTCTCTCAATACACTTGGTTTTATCATAAAAATGGATATGCCTATGCTGAAAGAGATGATTTTGAAGATGGTAAGCGTCGTAAATTTTATATGCATCGTTTTATTATGGGCGATAAAGACGAAGAATATGACCATAAAGACAGAAACGGGTTAAATAATCGCAAAGAAAATTTACGCCCAGCTACCCATCTTCAAAATAGTTGGAATATCTTGAAAGATAAAAGTAAAGATAGACATCCAGTTGTAGGTGTAATTCCACCTGAAAAAGAAACTTGGAAATGGAGAGCTTTTATTCGAGTTGAAGGACAATATCATTATTTAGGAGCTTTTTCTACTGAAAATGAAGCGATTGTAGCCCGTTTAAAAGCAGAAAAAGAATACTATGGTGAATTTGCCCCTCAACGCCATCTATTTGAACAATATCATATTTCCTAAACTGTAATACAATGGGTTGGTAGTAGGGTGGGTGTATTACAGTTGCAAACCAAAAGAAGCCGAAAACTTGTGCTTCTTTCCTCTAACGGGGTTCTATTAGTAGGCGGCTTACCGAGGTCCCATTATGAAAAGCGGGGACTTTTTTACCCCACCCACCACCCCTTTTTTATTCTAACGGGCCGCCCTCTTTTTCCTGCCTTTAAAGCCCCTCTTTTTTAATTCCGCCGACCCTTTTTATTCTTTTTAATAACGCCCCGATTTTTTAAATCCACGTCCACCTGTATGCTTTCATTCTTTTAACCTTACCTTGTCCAAATTCACATACTTTTCATTTATCTTAAATTCATTTTATCCCAAATTCATTTCTCTACTCATCATAATCTTTTCAAAACTCATTTAACATAAATAAAAAGCACCCCAAGAAGACCCGTCTGGCATCTTCAAAGGGTACTTTTATGTCTGAACCTTAAAATCAAAACAGGCTCATATTTTAAATAAATTGTAAAGCTCTACACCTTTACATTATTTTATTCTTTATTTTTTATTGTTCCTACCATTTTTCATTCTCTGAGAAATAGCAGCCCTCTGTTCATCAGTCAAAGTTCTCTTTTTGGGCGCACTTGGAGTCTTATACCACTTCATAGGTACACTCACAGTAAGTCCATAAGCCTCTCCTGTTTCATGACGATAATCATTTTCAATTTTAACATCATCAGGATAATCTTTCAGAAACCTTTCCATCTTACGAACTTCAGGAGGATAATTGGAATACCAATAAGCACGTTTGTCGTCTCGTACCATGTTCACAGCGGATTCAAAGATAGAAGCCATAATATTATCTCCTCAATTTATTTTACTTGTTTTTAATTTAAATTAATTTATTTTGAATTGTTTCGTATTTTTTTCGTATTTATTTCTTAAGTATTATTACTTATAAAACGCTCATATTTCGCTTCCAAATTTCAGCAGTATGTTTATACTCCTAAGACCTCAGAACGCTGTTTTGAGCAATTCTGTAATGCTATAGATAAGGCTCTACTGAACTTTTTAACTACTGTATCAGTGGAACACACAGAAAGAAATAAATTCATTCTCTCATTCTCTCTCAAATTTCTTCTTAGCTCAAGTTCTACTGAACTTGCTCTTAGCTCCACCATTAATCAAATACTTATCCACAGCATCACTCAGACCTTTAGCACACTCATTACAAAGAGTAGGCACATCTTCTGCTATATTACGATGATATGAAGCTACAGAAGTAAGATAAGCTAAATTAACTCTAAATGGGGTTGTAGTTGTGATAGGCTTTCCACATCGAGTACAGAGAGGATATTGCTTTGAATTGGGTTTGCGACCTTTTGTAGATTCTGCATTGTTTTCTGTAACATCCCCTGTATTTTCCAAAGTATCATTTTTATCCAAAGTGTCATCTAAAGTGTCATTTTGACACTTTGGCGCATCATCTAACTTAAACGGTTCTGTTACTTTCTTCTTTGGTCTTCCTCTTGGCATTTTAGTCTACCTCCTGTAGCGTTAGCGAAATGCGACGCTTGCGGCGCAATATTTTACTTTTTGTATTACTTATCTAAATCTTATTTATATTCTTATTTATTATATATTATTTAGAGGATTTTTTTCTCCATATAAAATAAGGGTTTAGAAGCGATGAGGGTGTGCAAAATGCACAGACTTTAAAACAAAGTATATGTAAAACGCACGGACTTTATGCTAAGTGTATGCAAAATGCATGGACTTTGCGTAAAGTGTATGTAAAACGCACGGACTTTGAGTTAAAGTATGTGCAAAATGCACTCACTTTAGTTTTTTCAAAGTGTATGCAAAATGCACATACTTAAATGTCTTTAACTGGCTTTAGGGACTATAAAAGAATATCTAATACAAGCATTTTGTCTTGCCATTAGAAAATCTTGAATTTCTTCGCTTTCCTTAGAATCAAAATCAAAATCTTTTATTTGAGATTGAATATAATTCCCAATAGAATATACTGTACTGTTTAATAGTTCAGTTGTCATAGGAACAGATAAATTTAGCTTCTTTAAAATATTAGCTAATGGCGCACATTGATTTTGTAGGTCTTCTAAAGTAATTACTTTTATCTGAAATTCTTTATCATAATGAATTTGTTCAAGACCAAGTTTCGCAGCCTCTTTGGATTCAGCTTCTCTTAAATCAAGATTAGCTTCTCTTAATTTAGAATTTAAGCTTGCCTGTTTACGGATTTCTTCTGCTAATACTTTATCTTTTTCAATATATCTGCCACACGCCCTATATAGGTCTTTAAGATAAATCTTTTCTTCTGACTTGCCATTTCTGCGATAATCTTTTAAGAGAGCGAATTTTGTGCCTTTTGTTGTTAATTCAGCTTCTATTATTCCATTATCAACTAATACTTTTAAAGCGCTATTGTATTTTCGATTATTCCAATCTAATTCAAGCCAAATCAATTTTTGCGGAATCACAGCAGACCTTGACCCACCTTCTCGTAATTCAGCTTTTAAGAAACTTAAAATGGTTTCATATAATAAAAAAGCATCAGTCCCATAATTGTAAATGAAATTGCGCCTATCTCGAATATCTATGGCTATATATGGTTCAGACCTATTCTCGTCTTTTGATGCTTCAAAATCTTTTGCTAACATTTGAATATACTTATATTCAACACTTTTTCGATTATATTCTTGAGTAAAATCTAAATTCATAAAAGGATAATCTCCTTTTTTCTGTTGATAAAAAGGCTATAATTGCCTTAGAGCTTAGTAATCATATGAATTTAATTTTGCTCTTCTTCTACGTTCTGTCGCATTAGCAAGTCTGCAATCTTTTGTGTACGAGGATTGCGCACAAAATAATACACTTCCTCGGACGGATTGTTTACATTCGGCACAGCTTGACGCATTTCACAACCTTGCCTAATTAAAAGCTTTGCGACATAAGAAGAGTAAATTACAATATCATTATATCGTTCTTTTGCCATAATAATTACCTCGTCTTATAGTTTAAATAATATAAAATAGTTTTATCTGGAATGCTATATACACACTCGCGATTTTTGCAAGGCTAACCCCTGATAAACAAATTGTTAAGGATAAACATATTTTTCTCCTTGTTGACTAAATGATTAAAATGAACAGAATGTCCATAGCAGAAGTTACTCTACTCCCACTATAGACATTATATCATACTATTTTACTTTTGTCAAGTGTTTTTTTAATTTTTTTGAAAAATTTTTATCCGCAACACAAATAGGCTCATACCTTTCAGCATGAGCCTATTATATCATATTATTTGTCCTTTGTCAATATCTTTTTAACGATATTCAACATTTTAATCTTGCTTTTTAGTTTTGCTTCAGCTGTGATAACGCCATTCCAAAACCCGTCTCCGTTGGCGCATCTGAAATCTGTAGCCCTCGCTTTTCAATTTCACTTACGTCAAAATACTCTCGCACTTCTGCCTCAGTTAAGAAAAACAAGTCCACATTATCATGCTCAGCATTCGACACAAACCCAAATGTATATAATGTATCTTTACTTGAAGCTGAGGGAAAACGTTTCAACACGACTTTCTCTCCTACATTAAGCGAAATATACTCTGGATTTTTTGGGGAATACAATGGCTTAATACATTCTACTGTCTCTGGAAACTCCTTCTGCTTCTTCAATGCAAGCTGATTTAACTTGTTCCTCTGCTTATATATGTTCGGCATATAACCTTTTCTTTTTCTCCTTTATTTAACTTTATTTAAACTTAATTTATTTCAATTCGTTTTAATACGGAATAGCCTTGATTTCAAACCTTTTAATCCTTGTCCCATCAGGCAACTTCATCATACTCTCTACAGTATCTACTGCCATCTTTTGAGGACACTCTTCAATGAAATGCAAAAACATCACCCATTGATTCTTGGGAATATAATATCGCCTTGTCTCAATGAATTTTTCTGTTCCTCTTCCTGTACGATTATAAATGTTAATAAAGAGATTCTTATAAAACTCTCCATTAAACGGCGTTTCTCCATCCATAGTTATCTGATAACGGTCAATGTCCATAAACATTTTTATTTATCCCTCCATATTTAGCCTTTATTATTCAACTTTAAAACTTAGGCTGTTCCTTACCCTCATATCCACTTATATTAATAGGATACACCGTTGTCAAGGTCTTTGAGCTCTTTCCCTCAAAAATGAAGATGTGTCCTTTATAATAATATGCCTTTGTCGCATTTGACTTGAAATATACCTTGTTCTTCAACGCCAAAAACTCTGGATAGGTTAAATTAAACTTGTCTTTATAACAAGTGTTGTAATTTGAAATATTTAATGTGCGGATAGGAAGCCCCTTGGTTCTTGCTGCCTTTGTTAAGGTTAAAAACTCTGACTTGTGCGTTATTTGTAAACGAGATGAAAAACGAAGCTTTGCGTGTGAAGAGATTCGAATCGGATTTACTGGCATTGTGTGAAACACCTCCATATCATTTCTTAGAATATACATATTATAATATATAGACGTGCTTTTGTCAAGAGAGTTTTATGGATTTTGTGAAAATTTATGGGGATTTATGAAAATTCATAGGAATTTAAGGGAATTTGAGTGTTTACAAGAAACTTGTGAGAAAAAATTTTTTTAACAAGATGCTTGGTGTTGCGCTCTCTCCCTCCCCTAAAAGGAACCAGATTATAGGGAAAATCCCCCACTTACCCCCACACAGCCCCACTCCGAAGCAGACCGAGATTTCCCCAAACCGACTGTTGCAAATGCAACAAGTGTTGCAAGTGTCACAATTTTATCACATTTTTACCCAATCTCTTCCACAATTTTTATTATTCTCAATCTCATCCAAAACTCTCTGTCCACTCACACCAAACCTATAATACCCAACACATCCGTCACGCATTCTATCCGTCATTTCTTCCCATTCACCAATCCAGATATTTTTACCATCAAGCTCCACTTTACGAATCCTGATACTCTTATCTTTCAAAAACACACTCTCGTTCAAACAAATACATTCTTCCAGCAAATCTTTGTAATTTTCAATATATCCCTCATCGACATACTTTTTATCAAAGGGATAACCCTCATTAAAATGAATTATACATTCACAGACTGCAATAACATATTCAATGTCAAAAAACATTTTTACCTCTCTATCTGCTTATCCCTAACCATCTTAAAAAGAGTCACCAAATCTTCAAGGACAAAAATAATTCTATTTACGTTTCGCATATTATTTCCATTCCACTTGTCAAGGCTATCATGCAGGTCATACATCAAAATTTCAACCTTATTTTTAGTCCTGACATTTTCATCCCTGTTTTCTCTCTCACAAAAATCATTAAGCATTCTCTTAACTCTGTCACTTAAACAGACTATCATCTCTGAGCCATACTTTTCAGCAATCCAGCATCCACCAACCCACTTAACACTCTCAAAGCCAATTTCTTTCAAATCCCACAAATCTTTTACATCGTCAACAGTAACATAATAGCAACCCTCTGTTAAATTAATGACTTCATCCATTTTAAATCTACATTTCATCATTTAACAAATCTCCAATCCATTTAGGTAAAGTCCACCTATTAATCTCACCAAAAGATTCAACTTCAATACACCAAAGATAGCCCCCAAAATAAATATCTTCATTATTCTTTGAAAAAGCTTTTAAATTCTGCAAATCAAGAATATCCTGCATCATATCAAGAGAATCTTCTGATTTATTTAGGCTCTTTAAATTCTTTTTGATAATCTCAAGAACTTCATCTATTTTAAAGCTCTGCTTCATAATCTTCACTATTAAATACAGCCGCTTTTCTAAGCTCAAAATTTCTTTGTTCATCTTGCCAATAATGTGTTTGATTTTCCAGATTATTTAAAATCAACTGATAGCAATTCTGAGCATGAATTTTAAGTGCTTCATATCCTTTTCTATTACTATGGAAAAATCTTGTCCACTCATTTTCCCCACTATAACCATTTACCACAAGGTCAAAATAAAAACCCTGTTCTCCATCTTCGTTTACTCTTAACCTACCGTACATATTTTTATAAACGATAAACAGAGTAATATCTTTTTCTACTTTGATAGATTTTAAAAATTCATAAGAAGGAAACATAAGAGTCATAATTAATATCGACCACCTTTCTTGCGATAGCGAGTTTCTGTATAAGCCTCGTAACCTTCTTCTACATTATAGTCAATATAATAATTACAAACTTCTTCTACTTTCTCTTTAATCTCTTCATCGGTAGCATCATCTTCGACATAGAACACCCAATCATGGTGCCCCAAAGCACGAACATCAATACAACCAGTTACCTTTTTCATATTAAATCCTCCTCATAATAGGCAAAGCCTTTTGATATGATAAATATACCACGCCAAAAAATTTTTGTCAAGAGATTAATAAAAAACCTGTCTCTTATAC
>ERZ1026868.1591-NODE-1591-length-11535-cov-4.294164_pt1 | contig 11535 bp, 12 predicted proteins | sample MGYA00380164_ERZ1026868 | MGnify/ENA primary metagenome ERZ1026868 (study PRJEB33269, sample SAMEA4719800) | human gut metagenome | biome: human-associated habitat; feature: organic feature; material: feces | place: Cameroon | collected 2013-10 ... | reverse complement strand
CAGGCGGCTGGTGGCTGCCAGCCTCACGGGAATCTCACCCCGGCCCATGCTGATGGGTGCGCCGCACGATGCTTTGAGGGCGTCCAATGCGGGAGTATCTTTAAGGGTGCCGGTGGTCATGGCCAACAGAGTGCCGCCCTGTTTCTGAACAACGCCTGTTTCGCTCCCTCCCCATGGGAAGATCATGGCGGGCGCTGTCCTCTGGCTCACACCGGCACGAACGTACCTGTCTGCTTTATGACACGCGAAGTGCGTTTTTCAAAGAGCATGGGGCATATAGGCCCGCAGCCGAGGTCAATACGCGCTTGACAGCAGCTGCCAGTCTATATAAAACCCACAGCGGCAGCGCAAGGGGGATACGCCGCCGCTGTGGACGGAGGGGGCTAAACCGTGTAGAGCTTACTTGCGGAGAAAAGCGGCTACCATATCAATGAACTGCGCGTTTGTTGGTGGCTGCGACAACGGGTGGCCTGCAATACGCTCAAGTAAGCTGTGGTCAGGCTGTCTCCAACACGCCTGCACAAGGGTTCGGAGGTTCCTTTCCACGCAGTTGGTGGTAGTATGAAAATACTGTGCCGTTTGGCTATAGAGTCTTTTCGTGATCAGCAGGACATACTCCGGCTTCTCCTGCACCTGTTCCAACATATACACGGCAAAGTGAAACCCAGACAGCTTTCCGGATACACCCAGAAGACGCAGCAAACGTTCAGCGTCCAAAGAAACGTTCTTTTCCAGTTCCGAAACGTAGCAAACTAAAGGCACTGATGTTCCCTCCTGTCCTGTGTATTTTGGAAGCCAGCACTTGTTAAGTCGCGGTGGACCTCTTGCCGGTGGGCATACGCTGTTTTGTTCTTGATATGCTAATTTTACACGATTTTCGGGCGTTTGTGTCATAGTTTCGTTCTACAATGGTCTACACGAATACGATGGTTTTTGTATGGAATTGTCGATAAATGCAGTTTTTACAACAAAAAAGTCACCGCCAGCAAAGCAGCGTGATTGCCGCTTTGCTGGCGGTGTTTTCATATAATCTGGATGTCTAATGGTATTACCTCAGAATCAGTATTTATTTGTAGCAATAGTCTTGCACCTTGCCATCAATTCTGCTGCTGTCAGTGACAGTCCCTTGACAAAATTCAAAGCGTTTTCCATGGCATATTCTGATGCGGATGCCTCTACCATCTCCGGCGTATGCTCCTGACGGTGATAGCAACAGCTTGCTTTACCTATCACCGCCAAGAGCATTCTCTCATTTTTTTAAAATTTTACATAGGTGCGCATGGTTTGACGCTTACTGTGCAGCTCAAAATAGCAAAGCTATCACCTGACAACTAAGTATGACACAAATTAGCGCTACCGGATAAGTCATGGCATAAGCGCGTGTAACTACATTGCCAGTTTCTGAAGTGCTGAGCAGTGTGCCTAATGCAGGTGTACAGGTCATACCGCCACATATAGCTCCTAACGACTGCATCAATCCCATTTTAACTAGCTTCCTACCGATGACATATGATGTTATCAGTGGTATAGTCGTTATCAATGCACCGAATACAAGAAGGCTGATACCGTTCTCTCTCAAAATCTCAACGAATCCATTTCCGGCTTTAAGACCCGCTCCCACAAGAAACAAAATCATGCCCAGCTCCCGCATTACCTCAATCGTCGTCTCTTCTACACGTAAATTAATTTTTCCTATGTGTCCAAAGTGACTGATCACCAGACCCGAGAGCAAAGGTCCTCCTGAGTTTCCCAGACTGAATGATCCCCCGGGAATCGGTATCGGTATATTACCTATGATTATCCCACTTATGACAGCAAGTGCCAAAGGAAACAATCCATGCTTTTCTATCCGTATTAACTTTCCTATTGGGTTATGAGCTTCTTGTATTTTCTGATCATTGCTGTGAGTAATATTGCTATCTTTCTCTTTAACCAGTCTTGGCATCAATTGAACAAAAATTACAACGCCGATAACCCCAAAGGGATATGCTATTCCATAACCGATGGAGGCAACGGAATCACCAGTAGTCTCGACAGCAGCAGCAAGTCCGGGAGTACTCGTAAGTGCGCCTGTCATTATGCCTATCGCTAAAGGCGTAGGTACATGAAAGAACATAATCACAGCGATGCATACTATCATTCCCGCAGCTATCGTGACAACGGCAATAAAAAGATATTGGATAGAACCTAAATGTAAACTTTTGAAAAAATCTTCTCCTGCAATAAGACCGATTGATGCAACAAAAAGCAAAAGACCAATCTGTTGAATTTCGGATGGTATCGCAAAACCAAAGTGTCCAAATATAAGCGCCATGATAAGAACTCCAGATGATCCCAGGTTAAATCCTTTTACTTTCACTGCACCTATTATGTAGCCCGTTGCAATGACAAGAAAGAGTATCATTGGAGTCGACATTATTTTTCTCCTCCTCTGTTAATTTCATTATTTTGCATATACTTCTTTTCCACCAACAATCGTTTTGAGCACTACTGCTTTGCTGATTTCATGAGGCTCAATCTCAAAAATATCACGATCTATAACGGTAATATCGGCATTCTTGCCTATTTCCAAAGTCCCTCGCGTATCTTCCTCAAAGGCTTCGTAGGCATTCCCTATCGTGAATAAACTGACTGCTTCATCAACACTGAGTTTCTGCTCCGGATGCCATCCTTCTGTTATCTGCCCAAGTTTATCTCTTGTCACTGCGATCTGAATATTTTCCAGTATATCGAAGCTCTCTACAGGGGCATCAGATCCTCCACAGCATACAAGACCTGCATCAATCATTCCCTTCCATAAATATGATCTGCTTGCAGGTTCTTTTCCAATGATATTTTCTACTATGTCCATATCTGTCGCTACAAAAACTGGTTGTATGAAAGCCAGGATATTATATTCTTTCATCCTCATGAAAAGGTTATCGCTAACCATCTGCAAATGATTGATTGCAAGTCGGCTATCTCGACTTCCATATTTTTCTATAGCCTTTATGTATGTATCACAAACAATATCTGATGCTTGATCACCTATGGCATGGATAAGTATCTGCATATTGTTTTTATAGGCATAGTCTACAAATTCCTCTAACTCTTCACGCTTATGAACGGCTGTGCCATACTCATCGGTACCAACATATGGGGTATTCATTAATGCAGTCCTTGCCCCCAGCGAACCATCCTGAAACAGCTTAATCGGTCCGATTTTATAATAATCGCCACCATCGTTGCTTCTATGACCTGCATCAATAAATGTTTTCATATGCTCAAAAGCTGTAAACGACGCTTGTTCTCTTACGCGTAAAGTCAGCTTTTTTTCTTTCTCCAGTTCCTTATACGCGCGAATGATATTCGTGCCGTTTCGCCCTGGCAAAGATAGGAAATTATCAGAATCCACTCCCGTAATGCCCCGTTCGTTTATGTCTTTCTGTGCAGAAAGAATCATCTCTTTGATATCCTCTACACTAGGCTCATGCATCGCATCATAGCACAGCTTGATAGACGCTTCTGTTAAAATACCATTTTCCTGATCTATTTGCTCAAGGTAATCCACCGTTTGTTTGAGACTCATCACAATCTCAAGACCTTTTGTATTCACAGCAGCCTTATGCCCACATACCCGGATAAAAAGGATCGGTCTATCTGTCGAAATTTTATCTAAATCGAATCGATTCAGTGGTCTTTTTTCATCTGTAAAAGCATCTTCATTCCATCCTCTTCCATAAATCCATTTTTGAGGATCCTGATCCTGCATATCTGTTGCTATTTGGCATCCTCGATCTATGATTTCTTTTATAGATCCTGCTCCCATCATCCGATACGACTGCTTAACAAAGGCATAATTAAGCATATGCATATGTGAGTCCGTAAAACCCGGGAGCATGACACTTCCCTTCAGGTCAATCTTCTCAGCAGCCTCGAGCGTTCCCGCCTGCGTATCATCCCCTAGAAATTCTATTTTTCCATCTCTAATTCCCAGTGATGTGAAGACGTGTCTTTGCTCATCCATTGTTCTTATAACGCCATTATAATATACTTGATCAAATTTTTTATTCATAAGTTTCCCCTAAACACTCCAATAAAGAATATACATCTTCATGATTTCTAACATGTAATCTTACGTGTGCTTCCCTTGAAGCTTGTAAGGGCTGCCACACACCGGAGTAGCGGCAAGCCCGTACAAGTTTCAATGCAGCTATGAAACACACTTATACCAAATGCACGGCTGGCAGAAAGCACAAAATATACTTATTTCCTAACCTGCTCGTTGAAAAGTTTTACATTTTCATCTACCTTACCAATACCAAGATATCTTGCCTTATAATCCTTAAGCAGCATCACGAATTTACCGCTGAGTAAGAATAGCATGATAACGTTAACAAATGTAGGAATCAAGGTGACAAAATCGTATGCTGTCCATAACTGTGCCGGCGTTGCACCTACATACACTGTGTAAATTGTTACTAAAAATCCAGGGATTGGGCTATCTAATCTCAGAATGAATAACCATTTGTCTCTTACTTTTTCCCAGAAAGGTCCTCTGTCCGTTAAAAAGTGCTCGATAAGTGTCTTGTAGTATGCAAACCAACCTGTGTTTGTTGTTAATGCGAAAACAAAAACACTGATAGCGATCAAATAAGTTGCCCATTTTCCTAAAACGGTTTCAAATCCAGCCAGAGAAAGCGTTGCCCCTTGAAGTCCTGAATCCCACACGCCTGTAACGATAACGACAAGTGCTGACATAGAACATACTACAATTGTATCGATAAATACCTCAAGCGCACCAAAGATTCCCTGTTTGATCGGATGATCCGTGTTCGCCATCGCATGAACCATAGGCGAAGTACCCCATCCGGCTTCGTTACTGTTTACAGATCTTGCAAATCCGTAGCGCATTGCCATCGCCATCGTGGCGCCTGCAAAACCTCCTATTGCAGCATGTCCTGTGAAAGCTGATTCAACGACAAGTACAAGAGATGGAATCAACTTATCATAGTTAACAACCAGCACAACGATTGAACATCCAATATAGAACAAGCACATGAACGGCACCATGTAGCTTGCAATCTCTCCCATTTTCTTCATACCGCCAAGAATGATAAGATATACGCCAATACAAAGGGCTGCTGCCGGAATGACAAATGGAATATTAAAGGCTGTTCCGATAGCTTCCGCAACGGTATAATTCTGTAATGTTATAAAGTGGCATGTGTAAATGCCCAGTGCGAATATACCTCCCGGTATAAACCATCCTTTCCAGCCTTTTTCCTTAAAGAAGGTCTCGATATAAAACGAAGGACCACCACGGAAGGAGCCATCCGGCTGCGTTCTTCTGTAATAAACAGCAAGAGATATTTCCGCAGTTTTGATAATCATGCCGAGAAATGCTGCAACCCAAATCCAAAACAAGGCGCCCGGTCCCCCGGTGGCGATTGCTGTAGCTACGCCAGAAATGTTACTTACGCCTACTGTTCCTCCTACTGCTATGCACAGTGCCTGGAAAGGGCTGAGGCTATCTTTGCTTTCTTGCTTATTTTTACCTCTGTGCATAACACTTTTTAAAATAGTTCCAAGATGCGCAAACTGGAAAAATTTCGATCTAATTGTCAAGAGTAATCCAGTTATTATTATAATGCCTATCAGTGGAACTCCCCACAAAAAATCAACCACGCGTTCAAATGCTTCATACATATTTTTTCTCCTCCTTAATGTAATGAATTTTATACATGATAATTACATGCATTTTCTTTTTCCTTTCAGATTTAGGTCCCTGTTTCCACCTGTTTATTTAATAAACCCAACCTGCTTGCTGATAATCTCTATCTGCTCATCCTTTTTCTGATTGTATTCTAATTTTTTCTCCTCAAAATAGTTCCGTCCATATGAATCAATCGATACAATCAGTGGACCAAATTCTTTTACATGACAATGCCATAAAGTCTCCGGCATTCCCAAATCCCTCCATTGCGCCTCCACAACCTCTTCCACCTCAACAGCTGCCACAACAGCATTTCCGGCAGGAAATACACAATGGATGGTCCCGAAATCTTTACAGGCTCTTTCTGTGTTTTCTTTCATTCCACCTTTACCGACAATCACGCGAACACCCGTGGCTTCTACAAATTCGTATTCAAACTTTTCCATTCTCATAGATGTGGTTGGACCTACAGAAACCATCTCATACTTTTCATCCCCCAGCGAACGAATGATGGGACCTGCATGCAGAATTGCTGCATTTCTGACATCTACAGGAAGCTCTTTGCCTTCCTCTACTACACGACGATGCGCTACATCACGGCAGGTTGTGATATCTCCTGTCAGATATACAATATCTCCAATATGGATATTCGTCAAATCTTCAGTAGCTATCGGTGTTACCAGAATCTTCTTTCCGTCTTTCATTTCAACTGCCATTGCTATTTCTCCCTTCTGCGTTAATTCTCGTTCTGGTATTCAAAACCTGTATGTGTATCCACGATGAAACTTAGATCCTTATCAAATACGATATGACCTCTTCTGTGACTCCAGCAGCCCACATTTACTGCAACACCGATAGTGGACGGATGACGTGCTGTGTTTTCGATATTTACACCCATAACAGAATAGCGTCCTCCCATTCCCTGCGGTCCTATGCCGATAGCGTTGATGCCGTCCTCCAACAGTTTTTCCATTTTAGCCGCATTTTCATTGTCGTTGTGAGAGCCTACAGGTCTCATTAAAGCTTTTTTTGAATTCAGTGCCGCAGTTTCTATGGAAGTGCCGACTCCAACACCAACAAGCAAGGGAGGGCAGGCATTCAGCCCATATGTAGTCATACGGTCTAAAACAAACTTGACAATGCCCTCGTATCCTTCGCCAGGCATCAGAACGATGGCGTTGCCGGGGAGCGTACAGCCACCGCCTGCCATATAGGTGTAAATTTCACACTTGTCAGAATATGGAACAATATCCCACCATACGGTAGGTATTCCTTTGCCTACATTTTTGCCTGTGTTGTATTCGTCAAAGGTTTCTACCGAATTGTGACGCAGCGGCGCTGTAACCGTAGCACGGACAACAGCTTCCTTAAGCAACTCCTCCAGCTTGTCAATCAGCGGAAAGCGTGTTCCACATTTAACCCAGAATTGCATGACCCCTGTATCTTGACAGGAAGGACGGTTCAGCTCCAATGCCAATTTCTGATTGCGAAGCATAGTATCATAGATAATCTTGGCTATCTGTGAATCTTCTTTACCGCTCAGCTCCTGTAATTTGGCGATTACATCGTCTGGCAGCTTCTTTGCGGTAAAGTTCACAAACTGCGCCATAATATCTATCATTTTATTTAACTGTGCATGATTTGACATTATTTTTCCTCCAAATTCATTATTCATTTTTGGTTACAGCAATTCTATCACATATTTAGTATAATGCATATTTATTTTAATTGACTTCGGCATAGTTTTTAGCTATACTAAGGTTGGAGAAAATGACATAACAGAATGGGGGCTTTTTATGACATTGACACAATTAGAATACTTTTGCACGGTATGTCGCTATCGCAGCATTACCAAAGCGGCTACGGCACTCTATGTATCACAGCCAACTATCTCTACCTCTATCCGTGACCTAGAGAAAGAATTTCATCTGAAGCTTTTCAACCATGGAAGAAACAGAATCTCTCTCACTAAAGAAGGAGAGGATTTTTATCAAAAAGCAGAAATTATATTAAAACAGACACAGGAACTGTATACTGATTTCTCTCATATCGAAAGAAATCGTCATCCACTGAAAATTGGTATTCCTCCAATCCTCAGCACGGTGTTTTTCCCTGAAATAGCCGACCGATTTCAAGAAATGTATAATATTCCGATTCAACTTTTGGAATACGGTTCTATGCGAGCCCAAACTTTAATTGACCGCGAGCAGTTGGATATTGCTATAGTAAACATGGATTTTTACAATTTGGAGAAATATAACAGCTATATTATGATGGAGGACCAATATGTCTATTGTGTTTCCACGGCCCACCGATATGCCTGCAAAAAAGAAATTACAATGGAAATGTTAAAGGACGAATCGTTCATTTTACATAATACCGACTCTGTTCAGACCCAGACAGTAATCAGCCGCCTGCGCAACGCAGGAATAACGCCTGATGTCCGTATGTATAGCAGCCAACTCACTACTGTCCTTAACTTTATACGAGGCGGTAATTGCGGGGCTTTTCTATACGCTTCTCTGGGGATAAATTTCGACGATTTTGTTATGATTCCCATATCACCAAAAATCACCGGAAAATTCGGAATTATATGGAAAAAGGGAGTCTTCATACCTGAACATCTGTTGAAGTTTATTAACTTTTGCCAAAAATACGATCTCACTCCGCATTGTCCTAAGTTCTGATAGAAATGCTATATCCGGTACTACATAGAGTGCCGCAGCCGCTTTGGCAATGCTGTGATAGCGACATACCGTGCAAAAGTATTCTTCAAAAGTTCTTCCAGTTCATCGTTTATTTCACGCGCTTCCTGATAAGCGCAGATCAAGCGCTCATAGGCTTCACTGAGCAGACCAGCCTCTTCTTCCTGATCAGCAGCATGCAGGCCACCCAGCGGATCTGGATAGTCTCCCGCTTTGCAAAGCAGTTGGATCGCGGGTGCCTCATAGCTCACATCCCCAAAATCGGATGATCCAAATACGAAGCCTTTTTCCATCCGCCGCAAGGGTTCATCCGTAAACTTTTCCACACAGGATACGGCCAATTCATTCAGTTCATCGTTTACACGGGTATCCTTGACGCTGACCTCGCACGGTGTCATCCGGCAGGTGCATCCTGTGCCGAGCGCTGCACCTTCTGCACAGTTATGCATCTTTGCAGCAATCTCTTTCACATATGCAGCACGATTTGCTCTGACATAAAACTTCGCCGCCGTATACCTGCCTGCAAAACGTGCCAGGGATACTGGGTCATGATCGTGATATCTAACGGAACAACCGTTGTTTCCAGTAGGGAGACAGGTTATCTGATTGGATTGGTACTATTGTAAGAGAAATTAGAAAATTGTTAATGGCGGAGCTTAAACTTGATAAAAAACACGGGTGTATCAGATGATACACCCGTGATCAATTTTACTGCGTTCTCCGTGCCAGTGTCTGCGTATGCAGAAGGGCATCCATCAGCATCCGCCCGTCCTCGCGGTCATTCCACCAATATGGGTGGAGGAATAACAAGGCATTTTCCAGCCAAACGTAGTCGTCCCTGGTCAGCATACGGCTTTGAAGTCCCGCACTAATCCTGGTATATGATTCTCTGACCTTTTCACTGGCGTGTTCCCGCACCAAATAGGCGTTGAGCAGGCCGGTGATCACAGATACTTCTTCATCACTGTAGAACATAGCTATCCTCCTCGTAGGCAAACACACAGGTCAGAGTATAGCACATTCGTTCTGCGTCTACAAGGGTCGTATTCAGCCCGCCTTACCCGTGCAGCGTTCATCGGAGGCTATCATCTCGCGTCATGGGTGGCGGGGATCTGTTTCGTGGTCAGTTCTGTGGGATGAAGCAAAAGCAGGGATTTGTGTTGTCCCTCGGTGTAGGCCAATGCCTTGTCCTCCGCGCTGGCTGCGGCTGATATGTCAACGTCATAGACACCCAGCACCACATCCGCCAGGTCGATGACCTTCTTGTAGGCTTGCATCTGCGCGTCCGGCGCACCGACTTCGCACACAGCAGACAGGTAGGTGCAGGCGGTCAGCATATCGAAGTACCGCTCCCGCAGATAGGGTGCCCATTTTGTAGCCTGCTCCTCGTGGGGCGTGTAGCAAATGAGCATCAGGTCATGGTCGGTCGTTGCCCGCAGGCCGTTGACGATCTCAGCGGCGTACAGCCCCACGCCGCAGTCGCAGGCGGTCAGGAACTGAGACACGCCGTTTTGGCGAAGCATCATGATCTGCTGCGCCAATTCGATTTTCAGTTTTCGGCAGCGGTCGTCTTCCTCGTCAAAGCCCCACGGAAAACGCATGGGATTTTGACCGATGACCGCACAACGGATCGGCTTGTCCATACCTTCACCCGCCTTATTTGTAGTCTATTGGCTTACAATTCATATTCTAACAGTCGCTATTTTTCGCGTCAAGGAAAATGTAAGCTATAAGCGCATAAATAAAACGCTTTAGGCATACAGACGGAGGCGACACATGGATAAGAAGCTGCTTGGCAAGAGGATCAATATGGCGCGTAAGGAGCGGGGCTGGACAGGGGAACGGCTGGCGGAAGCGTGCAGCATCAACGCCACCTACCTGCGACAGATCGAGGCAGGCTCAAAAGTTCCCAGCCTGCCGGTGTTCGTCTCGCTCTGTCAGGCGCTGAACGTCTCTCCAACGTATCTGTTGGTGGAGGTATTGCCGCAACAGGGCAATCAAGACATAGATGCGCTGCTGGAGTTGCTGCAAGCCGCCACGCCGAAGCAGTTGAACATGATGGCCTCCATGATTCGCAGTGCGTTGGAAGCATCAAAGGAATAGCATCGACAAACGTAAAAATAGAGGGCAGAGGAATTTCCTCTGCCCTCTATTCATCTGTGTACCACACCGGCCTTGCGGCTGTCTCGAAGCCGGTTCGGTGTGAGATCGCCACACCGCCTGTGCCGGAGGCGCAATGCACCACCAGCAGGCGTCCCAGCCAGTCGCGGCCTGCGGCGATGCCGACGTGTTCATCCTCCGGATAGAACAGCAAGTCCCCTGGCTGTACTTCGTCCCACTCTATGTCCACGCAGTTGGCGTGCTGCTCTATGGCTCCGCCGCCCTGCCCGATCACATACTCGCCGCCGCTGGCGTTGTAGAACGCCCAGTCCACAAAGCCGGAACAGTCCAAACCGTAGGGCTGCTCCATACCGGTAGTTTCGCTGCCCTCGGCTGTGACCTCCATCAGCTCTCCCCAGCGGTCGTCCCAGCCCAGCACCAGCGATTTGCCGCCCCAAAAGTAATCAACTTTCTCCACCAGCGCCAGCGCATAGGTGACAACCATGCGCCGCTCCATGGAGAGATCATCCGGCAGGCGCTCCCACACCTCCATGGCTTCGCCGGTGGGCTCCATAGTGTGACTGTCCGCGAGAACACCAGCCGGTGACAGCGCCGCCGCAACCGCGATTACCGGCAAGGCCAGCAGCAGGAACAGCAGCGCACCGTCGCCTGCTGCGGCTATCGCCTTGATACCGGCGCGAATGGCTTTGCCTGCCGCCTGTGCCATCTGCTCCAGCCGCTGTCCCGCTTTGCGGGCGGCGGCTTTTGCCTGCTGGAGCATCTGCCGCTGGGCGGCGCGTTGGGTATGCTGCTTTGCCCTCTGTTGGGCGGCAGTCATGGTTGGTGCAGGCGGTTTTTGTGCCGGTTGGCGCGGCACTGTGGCAGTGTGCTGCGCTGCGGCGGTCTGCTCCGTTGACTGCCACATATCCCGCTGGCACACCTGTGCCGCCGTTGTCTCCTGCCGCTGCCGTGCCTTTTGGGCGCGGTATTTGTGCAGGGCATATTTCCGCTGAAGCTGCCGTGTGGCACGGAGGG
>ERZ1026868.1588-NODE-1588-length-11541-cov-3.833449_pt1 | contig 11541 bp, 10 predicted proteins | sample MGYA00380164_ERZ1026868 | MGnify/ENA primary metagenome ERZ1026868 (study PRJEB33269, sample SAMEA4719800) | human gut metagenome | biome: human-associated habitat; feature: organic feature; material: feces | place: Cameroon | collected 2013-10 ... | reverse complement strand
ATCCTTGACAACGTTTCTCTCACTATCGAGGATAACGACAGGATAGGCCTTGTGGGAATTAACGGCTGCGGAAAATCAACCCTGCTGCGGATAATCACAGGCAAGGAGGAATATGAGTCCCAGCCTGAGCCTAATGTGCCTCACCTTGCCATAACAAGGGCTTCTACCGTGGGCTTTCTGGAGCAGAACTCAGGACTTGACCGCTCATCAAAGGTCATGGACGAGATGATGTCCGTTTTCTCCGAACTGCTTGCGGTTCAGGACGAGCTGAGACGTCTCGAAGCTGAAATGGCACGCCCCGAGATACATGAAAATGAAAAGCATTTTAACGAGATAAGCGCCGAATATGCCCATAAAACGGCGTATTTTGAAGCAAACGAGGGCTATCTCATAAATGTGAAAATAAAAACAGTCCTTAACGGTATGGGCTTTCCCCCCGAGCCCTATGACCGTGTTATATCCACTCTCAGCGGCGGCGAGAAAACACGTCTTGCCATGGCAAAGCTGCTGCTGGAAAGTCCTCGCCTGCTTATCCTCGATGAGCCTACGAACCATCTGGATTTTGACACTATTATGTGGCTGGAGGACTACCTTCAGGATTACAAGGGCGCACTGCTCATAGTTTCCCATGACCGATATTTTCTTGACAAGCTCTGCACTTCTATCTGCGAGATAGAGCACACTCATCTGCGCCGCTGGAAGGGCAATTACACCAAGTTCACCGAGCTTAAAGCTGCCGACACCGAGCGCAGGATAAAGGAATATGAGGCTCAGCAGGCGGAGATAGCAAAGCTCCAGGATTTTGTTGACCGAAACATTGTCCGTGCCACCACCTCCGCCATGGCAAAGAGCCGTGTGAAAAAGCTTGAAGCCATGGAGATACTGGAAAAGCCTATCACATACGAGAAAAAGGCGAAGATAAAGTTCGAGTACGATTATGAGCCGCCCCTTGACGTGCTTTCGGTAAAGAATATCGACATCTGCGCAGGTGACAAGACCCTTGCGGACAATATCTCCTTTGATGTGCGCCGTGGGGACAAGATAGGCATTGTGGGCGCAAACGGCATCGGAAAATCCACTCTTTTGAAGATAATCCAGAAGAAAATGCCTGTGACACACGGCACTGTCGAGTGGAACAAAAATATCAAGATATCCTACTTTGACCAGGAAAATTCTCAGCTGGATTTCAGCAAGACTGTTATTGACGAGATACACGACCGCCGCAGGGGCATGACCGAGCAGCAGGTGAGAAGTCTGCTGGGACTGGTGAAGCTCACAGGCGAGAATGTTTTCAAAAAGGTGGGTGTTATAAGCGGCGGCGAGAGAGTAAAGCTTTGTTTTGCCATTATGATGCTTGAAAGAGGCAATGTGCTTATCCTTGACGAGCCTACCAACCACCTTGACATTGACGCAAAGGAAGTGCTTGAACAGGCGCTTTCCGATTACGAGGGCACTGTTATCCTGGTATCCCACGACCGCTATCTGCTGAGTAAGATTTGCGACAGGATATTTGAGATAACTCCCGGCAAGTTGGAAGAATTCAACGACGGCTTTGAGCAGTATCTTTCCCAGAAGAGGGCGAGGGCGGAAGCCGCTCAGGCAGAGATCGCTGCGGCAAAGCAGGAAAATCTTCGCCGTGAGAATGAGGAAAAGAAAGCCGTTTCCTACCGTTCCAAGGAGCAGCGTGCAAGGGACGCAAAGCGCCGTGCAAGGATAAAGGAGCTTGAAAAGCTTATAGGTGAGCTGGAGACACAGATGGCGGCAGTTCAGCAGGAAATGGTATCTCCCGAGGTAACGGGGGACTATGTTCTTATGAACGAAAAATGCGCTGAGTATGAGAGCCTTAAAAAGCAGTCCTCCGACTACTCGGACGAGTGGCTGGAGCTGTGCGAGGAAGAGGAGAGTTTGAAGTAATGGGACCAAAGCATTACATCGTAATAAAGATCGAGGGCGAATATGCCACCCTTAAAGATACCGAAACAGGCGACGAGCTTTTCATCGCCATGGCTCTGCTGCCCGAGGAGACGGACATCGGCGTGAAGCTTTTGTGGGAAAATCTCACCTACACCGCAGAGTAAGGAGAAAATATGCTTGAAAATATAAAAGCAGTCATTTTTGATATTGACGGCACTCTTGCCGACAGCATGGGCGTGTGGTCAGAGTCGGACAGGATACTTCTCGGCAGGCGTGGGATACCATACACCGAGGAGGTGTCCTTTGCCCTGAAATCCATGCACTTTATGTCCGCAGTGACCTATCTTAAAAATCTGTATTCACTGCCCGACAGCGAGGAAAGTATTGCCGAGGAAATAACGGACATCGTCCGTGACAAGTATTTCCATGAGGTAAAGCTCATGCCGTTCGTTCCCGAAATGATAGTGCATTTCAAGGAGAGGGGCATAAAAATGTGTGCCGCCACTTCCAACAGCCGTGAGCTGGCAGAGGGCGTGCTGGGGCACAACGGCATACTTGATGAGCTGGAGTTCATCATCACCTCCGACGAGGCAGGCTCCAGCAAGGAGGACCCGAAGATATTCCATATGTGCGCCGAAAGGCTGGGTACTGCTCCCGATGAAACGGCAGTTTTTGAGGATTCTCCCCATGCGGCAAAGACAGCTTTTGAAAACGGCTTTTACACTGTTGGCGTAAACAGCGGTCATTTCGGCGATTTTGACGCTCTGTCGGACTGCACCGATATACGTATAAACAGCTTTAAGGACTTATGCTAATTTCATAACAATGTGAAAGGCTTGATAAAATGGCACTTTACGGTTACAAGATATCAAATTTCACCAAGGCAAAAAAATATGCGGAGATAGAAGCACTGCTTGACAAGAAGCTGAAAGGCTTTGAAAAGCAAAGCTATGAGTTTGAAAAGGACGGTTCCGTCCGTCAGGACTATGTGCGCAAAAACGAGGACGGCACTGAAACAACGGTAACTCTTGCAAAGAACATTACCGAAAGCAGCATAGTGGTCTTTTCGGATATCCCGCTTAAATTCCTGAGAAACGGCGGCTGGTGCCTGCTCACTGCCGATATCCTGCCAATGCTTATATTTACGGCGCTGTACTGGTTCGGCATGAATTATATCGTGCAGCTTATTGCATGGGCGCCGACAGAGCAGTATATATCGTTTCTGCTTATTGCAGCTGTGATAATGCTGGGGGTCGATCTTATTGCCGCAAAGCTGCTTATGCGCAGGCGTTCACTGGCAAGGACCCTCTGGATAGAAACGGCGGGCATATTCTCGCTGCCAATTTTTTTCTGGATACTTTTCAAGGTGTTTGCTCATGTTTCATTGATGCAGATGCTTAAAATGCTGCTGTATTCGCCGCTTCCCGTTATCATTATTTCGGGTGCGCTTACTTTTCTGATTTTGAAGCTTGCGGGGAGGAAATGATTTGGATAAGAAAAAGGTCCTTGTGGGCATGAGCGGGGGAGTTGACAGCTCCGCTGCCGCACTTATTCTTAAAGAGCAGGGCTATGAGGTCTGCGGCTGTACCCTCAGGCTCTATGATAATTCCGTGCTGGGAGAGGGCTATGCCGAGGGCGGCTGCTGTTCTCTTTCCGATGTTGATGACGCACGGAGCGTGTGCCGAAAAATAGGTATCGACCACGTTACCCTTAACTTCACCGATGATTTTGCAAAGCACGTTATGAAGCCCTTTGCCGACAGCTATATGAACGGCGAGACCCCCAACCCCTGCATTGAGTGCAATAAGTTTATGAAGTTCGGCACAATGCTCCGCAGGGCTGAGCTGCTGGGCTTTGATTACATCGCCACAGGTCATTACGCCGATGTGTGCTATGACGATAACAGGGGCAGATGGCTCCTGAAGCGTTCCTCTGACCCGAGGAAAGACCAGACCTATGTGCTGTACTGCATGACCCAGCATCAGCTGGAGCACACACTTTTCCCGCTGTACGGCATGGAAAAAACAGACGTGCGCAGGCTTGCGGAGGAGCATGGACTGGTAAATTCCCACAAGCCCGACAGTCAGGACATCTGCTTTGTGCCTGACGGCGACTACGTTTCGTTCATCGAGCGATACACGGGCTACAAGCCTGTTTCGGGCGAATATGTTTTCTCTGACGGGAAAAAGGCAGGGGAGCATTCGGGCATCATCAACTACACCATAGGTCAGCGAAAGGGACTGGGCGTTACCTTCGGAAAGCCTGTTTTTGTAACGGACAAGGACCCATTGTCCAACACCGTTACTCTCGGCGATGAAGCGGAGCTTTTCCGCAGGACGCTTTTCCTTAGGGACTTTAACCTTATTATCGCCGATGAGCTTAGTGAGCCTATGAGAGTTACCGCAAAATCCCGATATTCCGCCAAGGAGCAGAGCGCATTGCTTTATCCTGCCGAAAACGGCATTGTACGCATTGAGTTTGACGATCCCGTCCGTGCCCCCGCAAAGGGTCAGGCGTGTGTTGTCTATGACGGCGATATTGTTGTTGGCGGCGGAGTTATTGCAAGGGCAGAATAAAAAATCAAGCCGATGAAATTCGTTTTCATCGGCTTTGTGTTTTATTGGTATCAGTTCATTTCTTTGAGCATCTGCCTGTAGGGCAGGATCTCAAATCCCTTGCGCTCATAAAGTCTCTTTGCGTCAACATTTGATTCGGTTATCTCAAGGCGGTATCTGGCAGCATCGGGAAAATCTTCCTTTATGCGGTCAAAAAGCTCGCTGCCCAGTCCCTTTCCCCTAAAATCGGGGCGGATATAAAAATCCTCTATCCAGATGACCTGTCCGCCTGCTTCCTGAGAATAGCTTACAGCCACGGCGCAGAAGCCGCAGGTCTCGCAGTTGTCCTCGAAGATATATCCGTCAAAATATGTGCCGTCGTTTACCATGTGGTCAAACGCTTTTTCAAAGTTTTCTCTGGGAACGGGGTGGGTAACGGCGGAGGAATGATAGAACTCTTCTGCCATTTCTATGTAAATTTCTTTGTCGCAGTTATCTATTTTTCTTATCATCAGTCAAGGTCATCCTTTACAAGTACATCAAGATCTGCAGCATATTCCGTTTCGGAAGCAAGCTGCTTGTCCGCCTGCTTTTTGTAGCGGTCAATGGCAATGGCAGCCTTGTTTACGGCGCACATAGTTCCTGCGCCCGCAACACAGCCGCCGGGGCAGCCCATACCCTCAAGAAGATAGCCGTTGTATTTGCCTGCACGGGCAAGCTGGAGCAGCTTTTTGCACTCATGCAGTCCCTGAGCGGAGGCGATTTTTACATCACGGTCAGGCTCAAGACGCTTTATCTCGGCAGCAACGGCACTTGCAACTCCGCCGCTTACCGCAAAGCCTCTTCCTGCGCCTGTACCCTTGTCAAGGGGAACAGCCTCGGAATCGGGGATATTTTCGATATCCACTTCCTTTGCGTCAAACATTCCCATAAGCTCCTCAAAGGTGAGAACAAAGTCAACATGGCTTCTGATAGTTCTTCGGCTGGCTTCAAGCTTCTTGGCGGAGCAGGGGCCGATGAATGCTATGCGGCAGTCGGGATCCTTTTTCTTTTCAAGGCGTGCGGTGAGTACCATAGGTGTCAGCGCCATGGAGATATTCTTTGCAAGCTCGGGGAAAAGCTTCTTTGCCATTACCGACCAGGCAGGGCAGCATGATGTGGCAAGGAAATCCAGCTTGTCGGGCACATTGTCGATAAAGTCCTTGGCTTCCTCAACGGTGCAGAGGTCAGCGCCGACGGCTACCTCGACCACATCGGAAAAGCCCAGCTGCCTCATGGCATAGGTAAGCTTTTCGGGAGTGAGCTTTGCGCCGAATTGACCGTAGAATGCGGGAGCTACTATGGCAACGACTCTCTTGCCTGTTTTTATTGCGTGAATGAGCTGGAATATCTGACCCTTATCGGCGATAGCGCCGAAAGGACAGTTTACAAGGCACATTCCGCAGGAAACGCATTTATCGTAATCTATCTTTGCTCTGCCGTGTTCGTCGCTGCCGATAGCGTCCATACCGCATGCTCTTGCGCAGGGGCGCTCTACTTTAAGGATAGCGTGATAGGGGCACACGTCCTTGCAGCGGCCGCACTTGATACATTTTTCGTTGTCTATCTGCGACTTTCCGTGTCGGATAGATATAGCCCCCTTGGGACAAACCTCCTTGCAGGGGTTTTCAAAGCAGCCCTGACAAACGTCCGTTACGTGGTAATGGAGGGTAGGGCAGGCGTTGCAGGCAAAGCTGATTATATTTATAAGAGGGGGATCATAATATTTTTCCGCAATGGCGCTTTCGTTAACGCCCTTGGATACGGGAGCGTGCTCGCTGACACTTCTCAGGGGCAGACCCATAGCCAGTCTCAGACGTTCTTCGACGATAGCTCTTTCAAGGAAAATGGATTCACGGTGAGCCGCCACATCACCGGGACAGATCTTATAGGGCAGATCCTCCATGCGTGAATAGTCTCCGCCCTCATAGGCAAGGCGTGCGACCTCGGTAAATACCTTGCGGCGCATATCGGTAACTGACGAGTAAATTCCTCTCATAAAAAACGACCCATCTTTCTCAGAATTTCATTTGTACTCTTATTTTACACTATATCGCAGGTGCTGTCAAGAAAGTAAGCATATGCTTACACTTGCTCTTCGTTTTTGAATCTGGCGATAAGGAACTTTATCTTCTTGCCCTCTTCGGAAAACATTCTTTCATGCTCGGTGACAAGATTATCGGGGAAGTTTTCGGCGTGCAGGTCACGGGTGAGATAGGTTATCTCGCAGCCCGCTTCATTGAAATATTCCAGCGACTCCTCAAAAAGCTGGTCGTCATCGGTCTTGAAGCGAATCTCGCCCTCGGGCTTCAGAATAGTCTTATACTGCACCAGCTGACGGGTGTGGGTAAGTCTGCGCTTGTTGTGCTTGCCCCTGTTCCAAGGGTTGCAGAAGTTTATGTATATCCTGTCCACACTGTCCTCGGGAGCAAAGAACTTTGAGATATCGGCAATGTTCATTCTCAGCAGGATAACATTATCGTGGGTGCGGTCCACAGCGCCGAACATACTTTCAATGGTGCGCCTGCCCACAGCCAGCATATCCGCCTTGATATCCGCAGCGATTATGTTGATGTCGGGATATTTCAGTGCGTGCTGAGCCGCAAAAACGCCCTTTCCGCAGCCAAGCTCAAGGTAGAGGGGACGGCTGTTATCCGCAAAGGCTTCGTGCCATTTCCCTCTCATTTCCTCGGCGTTGTCTATGTAATAGTTACAGGCATCAAGCTCAGGGCGTGCCCATTTTTTTCTTCTTATTCTCATTTAAATATTTTTCCCCTTATTATTTTATCATCAGGAACGTGCCTGCGGTGATGAGGACAGCTCCTGTAATAGTTTTTGCGTCAAATTTCTCATGCAGGAAAGCAAAAGCCAGTATCAGTGTTATTACCACGCTGAGCTTATCCACGGGAACTACCTTTGAAACGTCGCCTATCTGGATAGCCTTGTAGTAGCAAAGCCATGATGCGCCTGTTGCCAGACCCGAAAGTATAAGGAATATCCAGCTCTTTTTGTCAATGTCGGTTATGCCGTGCTGAGCGTTGGTGATGAAGACCATGCCCCATGCCATTATCAGCACCACAGCCGTCCTTATGGCAGTTGCAAGATTTGAATTGACCCCGTCAATGCCCACCTTGGCAAGAATGGAGGTCAGCGCTGCAAAAACAGCCGACAGCAATGCAAGAACGAACCACATAAAAAGCTATCTCCTTAAAATATTACAGGCAGCTGCGTACAATGCTCTGGAGCTTTCTTGTAAAGTCAGTGCAGCCTGTATTTGTCTGCTGGATGAAGAATAAAAATGCAAGATCTTCGTCAGGATCAACGGAAAAATAGCAGCCCATCCAGCCGTCCCAGCCGTATTCTCCCGCACCTGCGTTGAAGCCCGCTTCCGCAGGGCTTGTGAGTACACGCATGAAGTTGCCGTAGCCATGGCCTTTCATGCTGTCCCAGTCAAGGGTCTTCATCTGCTCGGGTGTAAGGCAGTTGGTGCGCATAAATTCCACGGTTTTTCTGCCCAGAATGTTCACACCGTTGTATGTACCGTTGCCCATGAGCATCTTCACAAATTTGGAGTAGTCGCCGATAGTGGAAACAAGACCTGCTCCGCCCGACTCAAATGCAGGCGGTTCCTTCTGGTCAAAAATGCAGAGGTTGTGACCTGTGTAGGGGAGATTTCCCTTTTCCGTGCGGTCATATACCTGAGAAAATCTGCCTTGCTTTTCGACAGGAACATAGAAGCCGGTGTCCTCCATGCCCAGCGGTCCGAATATCTCTTTTTTCAGAAATTCGCTGAACTTCATTCCCGAAACAGCCTCGATAACAGCGCCCATAACGTCGGCAGAAGCGCCGTACTGCCACCTTGCGCCGGGAGTGAACGCCAGCGGCTTTTTGCCCATTTCAAGAGCAAATTCACGGGTGTTCAGAAGCTTTCCGCCCTTTTCCCATGCGTCCGTCTGCTGACCCCACAGGCTGCCCATTTCCTGACCTGCCTTTGTGCCGTCGGGATAAAGAATGCCTGAGGTCATGTTCATAAGGTCGCCCAGAGTGATGTCACGCTTTGCGGGATATGTTCCGCTTTCGTCTGTTACCATAGGGTTTTCAAATGTAGGCAGGAACCACTTTACGGGATAGCGCAGCTCTATCTTTCCACGCTCCAGAAGCAGCATTGCGGCTGCGCCGGTAATGGGCTTTGAGAGGGAGAACAGGCGGAAGATCTTATCCTCGGTCATGGGGATATTTTTCTCCTTGTCCGCCATGCCGAAGCTTTTGTTCCAGACAGTTTCGCCCTTGTAGATCACGGCAGCATTTGCGCCCGCAAAAACGTCAGCACCGATAAGCTCGCTTATGAGCGGCTCCATATATTTCAGCTTTTCAAACATAAAACAGCTTCCTTTACTGTGTATTTTCTTCTGTATCTTTTGCTTTGCAGAAAGCGGTGAAGGCAACATCGGATTTCAGAATCTCGGCTGCGGAGATGGGGTCTGTCTCTCTGCCGTCGGCAGATGCGATGATTATTCCGTCACAGCCACGGGCGATGTATTTCCATTCATCTTCCCTTGCAAGGGGAGCAGTCAGTATCATAACATCATACACCGTTGACATAAACTGTAAAAATTCGCTGTAAAATGGCGTGGAGAACACGGAGGCAGGCATGGGATTTGCCTTTGTCTCAGCGTAGATATCCACCCCATGGCGTGCGTTCAGCACAACCGATTCGGGGATAGTGCAGCTGCCTGCAGCAATATCCGAAAGCCCGCCCTTGCCTGTTTTCTTGAAAAAGCTGCCAAGTGAGGGCTTTTTAGAGTTGCATTCAATGACCGCAGTTCTTTTGCCCAGCGAACCGAATGCGCAGGCGAGATATGCTGCCGTTTTTACCGAGTAGGGTATCTTGTCCGTCTCAGTCCTTGCGGAAGATACCGCAATTATAAGAGGGGACTTCTGTTCGGAAAGCGCACGGGCAATGCGGATATATCCTGCCGCTTCCAGTCCCTGAGGAGCAGAAGGGGCAAGTACGCCCAGATCAACTGCATCGTCATAGAATCTCTGAACTGCGCCGATGATAGGCACGGTTTTCTGAGGTTCGGGAATTTTAACGGGCGGAATTGGCTGCGGAGAAACGGATTTCTCCGATTCAGCGGTCGGTTCGGTGCGAACAGGCTCAGTAGGAGCATTTTTATTATTTTCTTGTTCAGGTGTGTTTTCGGGAACGGGTTCCGATGTAATATCGGAGGCTGTGTCGGATCTTTTCTTTTTCAAAGCTTCCGCAATGCTCATGGCTGCATAGACCGCCAACCCTCCCGCAATGCCTGCGGAAAAGCTTACGGGCAGCGACGGGAACTGAACGTTTTCTGCCATATCGCAGTAGGATATCACGTCAAATTCAGCTTTGCCCGATTTTGCCGCATTGCCAAGCGCACTTGCCAGAATAACAGGTGCGTTGTCGGAAGATTTAAGTCCGCTGAGAACTATTTCCGCACCGCTTCCGAAAGGCTCAACGGACAGTGATTTTTCCAGCTCATCGGCAGGTGTGCCCGACTGCCGGGCAGTCTTGTTCATATCAGCCGATATAGCATCTCTCAGCAGAGCTGTGCCGTCATTGCCGTCAGGAAAATAAACTAAAGAGCTTGCATCTTTCTGCATCGGTGCCGAAGCGAAGCACACAGCAGCCGTAATAACGGAAACTCCTGCTGCTGCCAGCAATGAATATTTAATTTTCCGCATTTTTTCAGCCATCTGTGCTATGCTCCTTGATATCAGAACTTTCTTCTTTTCTTTACACGTCTGTACTTTTTACGCTTTTTCTTGGACGCTGCCACAATGATTATGTACAGGATAACAAGCACCGCTGTGATGATAAGCGCTGCCTTGAACCATATTGATGATGTGAACTGCTTTGCCTTGTCAATATTATAAGCCAGAGCGGAAAGGGTAACGTCGTCCTGCGCTACCAGGTCAACGGTGCATATCTCCTCGCCCGAAAGTGTAAGGGTGTATGTGCCGAATTTCTGACCCTTTGCCACGGGAGCAGTAACGGTTCCGTCTTCATTGAGCAGGCTGGGGTCAACGTTTATGGTCTCCTTGAGGCGGCTCGTATCCACAGTTGAGAGCCACATACAGCTGTAGTTATCAGCAGTAACAAGGCGGACAAAATCGCTGCTTTCGCCGAACTTTACCTGAAGCTCGGTTATCTCAATGCCTGCCTGAAGCAGCTGCTTGTACTCAAAATTTTCGAAAGCCCATTCGTACAGATTTTTGTGATCCTCATAATGAAGGTAAACTGCGTTTCCGTCAGCGTCATACATAGGGGAGCCCATGGTAACGAGCAGGTAGTTGTTTCCGTCACGGGAGCCCATGGTGATAAGGTTTCTGCCAGATTCATCAAGTGTGCCTGTCTTTATGCCCTTGGCATACTGGTAATAATAGCTGCTGGAACGGTTGAGCATACTGTTGGTGTGATAGATGTGCGCCCAGCCTGCCTCATGGTAATTGGTGGGCTGCATATCGTATTCGGTGGCAGTGGCGATTTCAACGAACTTGGGGTAATTTTCCACCGCATACTGGGCGATAAGCGCCATATCAGCGGCATTTGTGTACTGGTCGGGGTCATAAAGACCGTGGGGATTTACAAAGTGGGTGCCTGTGCAGCCTATCTCCTTGGCCTTTTCGTTCATCATGTCAACAAAGTTAGAGATGCTCTCACCGCCTACGTGATAAGCAAGGATACCCGCGGATTCACAGGCGGATTTCAGCAGCAGCGAATACATAAGGTCGGTAACGGTGACCTCTTCGCCACGCTCAATGCCAACGCTGGAAGCGCCCTGTCCGTAAAGCTCATCAAAAACCACCAGCGGAGCCTCATAAACAGTATTGTCAAGATCCTCCACATTATCCAGCACGATAAGGGCTGTCATTATCTTTGTGAGGGAAGCGGGATACATCTTCTTGTTGGGATTTTTCTCATAAACGGTAACGTCTTTATCGAGATTTATCATGACCGCAGCTTCACTGGAAATGGTGAAGTTGGGCGTAAACG